>Ga0209045_1001362_pt1 | contig 22467 bp, 14 predicted proteins | sample SaaInlLV_10m_DNA_4_FD_184664 | JGI IMG/M metagenome (GOLD analysis project Ga0209045, IMG submission 184664) | Marine microbial communities from expanding oxygen minimum zones in the Saanich Inlet - Saanich Inlet SI072_LV_200m_DNA (SPAdes) (version 2) | ecosystem: Environmental > Aquatic >...
CTCTCAAGTTGTCAAGTCGAAGAGCTGTTCCCTGCCGCTCATTGGGCGCCAGATATACTTGAGTTGCCCGTCAGTAAGCGCGTGGTATCCCTGGTCCTTGCCATAGCACGTCGCATGCTCAAAGTGGAGCCATTTGCGGACGCTCTCTTTCTGTCCACGCAGTGCAGGCAAGAGGCTGACGCCATCGACATGGCCAGGCGTTTCGACTCCCGCGAGGGTAAGGAGAGTCGGCATTATGTCCTCCAGGCAAACCGGATCACTTCTGCGTGCTCCTGTTCGGAACTTCAGATCAGGAGATCCGCTGACAATCAGCGGGATGTTGGCCGAACCTTCATAGGGCTCGCATTTGCGGAAGTAACCATGGTCTCCCAGCATTTCTCCATGGTCACTTGTCACCACAATCACCCATGGACGTCCGTTCTTTTTACTTCTTTCCTTGAACTCCCGTATCAGAGACTCGACCTGTGCATCAATGTGCTCAATGAGGCCGAAGTAGCCGGCCTGAGCAGACCTCAATACGTCTCCCTCCAACAAGACTCGCTGTCCCGGGCCCTTCTTTGTCTTCGGTAGCGTATTCCACTGTACCCAGTCGCCACGAGCGATCTCAGGAAGGTCCTTGTTCCTGCATCTGTCGAAGTATGTCTTTGGGGGGAATAGTGGCGGATGTGGGGCGAGTAACGAGGTGGTGAGGAACAGGGGCTTATCTGGCGCTGCGCTCTCAAGCAGCTCCAGAGAACGTTTCACTGTCCATTCTGTGGGATGAAGCTCGTCACCAAGCGGCCATGGCTTTGCTTCCCAGTGGTTGGGGGACAGGCCCAAGTACTTGATCAGCATCCCCAGGCCACCTTTCAGTCCCGGGGCAGCTTTCTTCAGAAACGCGTTGTATTCAGGCCATCTCAAGATGTTCTTCTGGTATCCGCAGGTGCCGCTGGCTCGGACTTGGTGCATGTTTCTGCCGACCAGGGCAGTGATGTAGCCTGCATTGCCGAGCAACTCAGGGAAGGGCCGGGTTGAGAGTACCTTGCCTCTGTAACCGACGACGCCACTGGATTGAGGGTGCAGGCCGCTCAGAAGAGCGTAACGCGCGGGAATGCAGGAGCTTGCGGTCGTGTAGGCTCTCCGGAAGAGAACACCTTCATTTGCCAGTCTGTCCAACTGAGGCGTTTCAACCCCGGGGTGCCCTAGAATGGACAGGCAGTCTCCTCGCATCTGATCCGGCATGATCATGAGGATATCGGGCTTGACTGATGCGCGGGCGACCGAGAGAAGGCCTGGCAGGGATGCTGCTATCGCTCCCACAATCGCTGCGGCTCGCATGAAGCTACGTCGCGTCGTTATCCTGTGCATACTATCTCCTCGTGTCGTCTTCCACATCGGCCATCAGTGCCCTTGCAACAGAGAGCTTTTTGGCGCTCAAAATGCCGCCGAGCATCGCGACGTCTCTTCTCTCATTCCCATACGAGTGGTGCGACCGCAATCCCTCGGTGGGGATGGTCGGTACTGGACATGAACCACTGACCGTTTTCAGCCTGGATGATCTCCGGCGCGTGGGCGGTGAACTCCGCCAGGACAGGGCTCTCATGGAAATCCAGGAGGGACTCCGAGCAGTGGACGAATGATCGCGGACAGTATCCGCTGGTACTCATGTCCGCCATGTCCCACAGTGTCCAGAAGAGGTAGAAGAGCCCATCGTATGGGATGAGAACAGGTGACTCGGTCTGGTAACTGTCTGCCTCGGGTTTGTAGATGACGACGGGATCCGACCACGTGCTGAAATCCGGTGATGTGACGAGATTGATCCCATTGCCGTCGCAGCGCAGAAGGTAATAGAGGCCCTCCCAGAGCAGGATGTAGGGATCGCGGTTTCCACCCTTCGCGTTCAACCGTCCCCGGTCTGTCCAGGTGTCCAGATCACGGGAGGCGGTGCGGCCGAGGCGGGAGCCGACGAGAGAATACTCCTGACCGATTCTTACTGCTGCCGGCGCCCAACCGCAATCGCCCACGGTGATCTTTGGCAGGTCTCGCCACGATTGAAAGCTCATGGCCTCCGCAAACGCGCCTTCCGGTGCGATGGCATGGAAACACAATCCCTCGCCGCAATGGCCGTTGTCACCCGTCACCCAGGGCTTGGTGATGCCGAAGCAATGCCAGCGGCCGTTGGGCCCTTTGATGAAGGTGTGATCATTGGTCCGCCATTCCGGATAGGTCACGCCCTGGGTGTAGGTGATATTGTCATCCGGCGTGGTGACCGTCGGCAGTGAGAACAGGTCGGCCCCGGGGCTGTAAATATGCACAAACCGCCCTGCGATCTTTGGGACGCGGCAGTTGGCGGCAGAACAGCTCGCTCCCATTGCACAGTTCTTCCTTCTCTCGCTATCGCCAACTCCATCAATGAGGACTCAGGCGCAGTAGTGAGGCGTTCCGACAGCATCCACTGCGATGCCGCCGATCGTGTGAATATCCGTCTGTTTCAGGGGGACGGCCAGTTCTTCCCACAGTTCCAGTTCATTGACGTGCCCGAGATTCAGCGGAGGAAGGTCCAGCCCGGCATCCCAGGCGGCCAGACCGGAGGCCCCGGCTCTGATCAGCTCCAGCGTGCGTCGGCGGTGTTCGCGCGGCAGCTTGGCGCGATGCAGATTGCCGTTGAAGGCAAAGGGCCAGATCTTGCAGGCGGTCGCGTCGGCCAGTTCCTTGAAGACGTCCATCTCGTAGGGATCCTGTTCCCACTCCCAGAGAAACGGTAACAGGTGCTGGACGAGACCGCTCTTCGCCCATCCACGGATGTCGAGTCCATAGCGGTCATTAAGCGCCTGCGTGGCGAAGCAGCTGGCGACGATGGGCAGATCCGGCCCCACCTCGTTCCTCAGTTCCGTTAGGTACGCCGTGATATAGCGGTAGCGGAACGGGACTACCCTCGGGTCCATGTCATCGAGGGTGCGGATGTCCAGCCCATGTTCCTGCTCGAACTCCTTGACGACCGGTTCTTCGTAGAGCGTGCAGGGGATGCCGCGGTTGAAGATGATATGCAGCCCGTCCGGTTGGTGCACTGCGAGCTCGCCGAGAATATCGAGCAGATGGCGCCGAACTTCGGGGTAAGCGAAGGACATCTGCATCAGCGATCGGCCGTCACGGGTCTTGCACGCCAAGTGGCGATTCTGCTGGTAGAACTCTGAACCATGGGTGTCATTTGGCGGTTCCAGGTTGAAGTGCTGCGGGCGGTGCGCGAGGTACACATTGAGCCCATTCTCTCTGGCCGTCTGCACGGCAAGTTCGTTCGTGTCGTGACCGTCCTGGATCAGGCGCTCGATGTTCTCTGAAATCGATGTGTCGAGGGCACGGGACGTTGGCTCGTTCCGCGTGTCGAGACGTCGACCGACGTTGGTGTCGTAGTTGGTCACATCAGCGCCGGTGATACACCACGAGACGGTGGTGAAATCCGAGCCGGTCATGGGCTCGATGGCGCCGGTGACGGCCTGGGAAGCCGGGGTTCGGGACTCGATGAATCGGCCGTGCCCGTCAACCGTGCAGAGCCAGGGAACGCGAGCGGGGCGTTGGAGGCGCTCGACGTGGCTCTCATTGAGCGGTATCAGGCGGATGAACCCGAGGCCGGCTCCCTCAGGTGTCGTGGCGACATGCAAGTCGCGGCCGCTCAGATCAGCGAATCGCCAGAACTGTTCCTCGAAACGGCATGAGCCCTCCCCGAGCGGAATCCAGCGACACCCCTGGCGTTGGTACAGCTCGTTGTACTCGCTGTCGCCACTGAGCTTGACGTGGATGCGATTCTTCCGGTTCGGCGGCTGAAACAAGCCCAGCGAGATGGCGTAACAGCCCTCGACTTCAAGCGGAATGGTGATCTCTGGAGTGTCATCAAGATAGGAGAAAAGCAGTCTGCCTGAACTGTTCCCGGACTCCCAGTCAAGCAGTCGCCATTTCCCCTTCACCGCTTCCGTTCCGATAGCGGCGGCCGGATGTGCGCGTGAGAGGTCCCGAATGATGACTTCTCCGGGGAACGATTCAGAGTTGGGCATCGCTTCTTCCTTAGGTTTGGTTCGCTGGTCAGGGAGGGCCGCGGCACCGATCACTGCTTCATTCCGACTGTCAGGACGACATCATACACCACGGCCCCGCCCGAACCGGTCCGGCATCGCACGCGACGCCAGCGCGCCTCACCGAGAGTTCCGCTGGTTGAGGCCCCGAACGCCAACGTGTTCCGACCAGCATGCGCTCTCTGGGCAATTTTGCCTTCAGTCGCTCTCTTTCCATCCACTGCCAGGCTGATCGTGTCACCGACCAGCTCAATCCTGTAGACATGGTACCCGTCAGTTGCCGCCACTGGGAGATGGAGCTTGGCGGACTCCGCAGCTGCGTGGTCGCTGGAGAGCCAGATTTTTTCCTCGTACTCACCGTTGGCCACGATGATTCCGCTCTTGCCCGACATGACCTTCGCGGTGACCTCCACCACGGCAGGCTTCCGCGGGTCGGCCATCCAGCCAAGAGACACGTACAGGTAATCGCCCCGCTCCGTTCCCCGGTCCGCGATCAGCAGGTCGCCATCGATTAACTCACGATGCGTGCGAGGGCTTCCACGCCCGAGATTCCAAGGCGCGTCCGTTCCTGCCCCAGGCGACAACAAGGATGCCGGATCGGTGTCCACGTCCCACGTTCCCTCATCCGGGCGAGTCGATGAGGTCGTCCGTAGTGACAACGTCCGTGTTGGGGAACCGAGCAATGCTGCCGGCACGTCGAACATGCGCCAGGCCCCCGATCTTCTCCCGTTGCCAAGGTCCGCGCCTCCCAGCGTAGCGCTGAGTGTTTCAGCGCCGCCCGCGAGCACATGGCATGACGCCACGATGTCCTCTTGTGGCTGTTCCCCGAGTTCGAACAGGACGTCGAGTGGGGCACCAGCAGGAACGCGGCCTGGATCTGCCGGGTGGGGCGCCACGATCTGGCGGAAGCGCCCACCGTCCGCAAGTGCACTGTCCTCGGTCAGGTAGCCGGATCGCCCCATGACGTTGGCGAAGTACGTTCTCGGCCTGCCCCGAAGCAGAGCAGGATCCCCCAACTCCCGCCACAGCGGATGGTGCGGGTTGAACCAGTTGAAGAGATACACCGACGACGCTCCGGCTGCCCAGGCCCCCAGTGCTCTGGCACGAAGCGACTCGATCGCGTTGCGGTTGAACGGCCCGGAGTTGTCGGATCGGATTGACGGGTCGAGGTCGCACCAAACCGGCACGTCGTGCTTCCGCCCAAGCTCCACGCTGGACTGCCGGGCATTGAGCCGGAAATCCCCACCGGCCACCCACACGTCAAGCAGACCGGCTTCCAGCCAGCGCTCCAGGTCAATCCCAATGGTCCGGCAGTAGGCCGGGTTGTCAGGTGTACGCGCGGTCAGGAGGAGTGGCCGCCCGAGCTGGGTGGCTCGCCTGTCCAGGATGGTCCGAACGTTGCGCACCATTCCCGTCAACACGCGCCTCTCGTCCGATGTTGCTTCCCCGCCCGCCGCCACACTGCGGAAGTAGACGAGGTGTCTGAAGAAGTCGAGTTCCACCCCGTCCACGTCATAGCGTGCAACCACGTCCTCGATGACCTTGCAGACGAACTCACTGACTTCGGGTTGGGCGAAATCCACTGCGGTCCAGTTGCCGATGCGAGGACGGTTGGCCTTGGTCCCCAGGAGCCATTCCGGGTGCTCCTTCTTAAAGCTCGAGAAGTAGACATGCGGCGTGTCCGGTGAGTGACTCGTGTCGTGACAGTCATTCATCCGCATAGTCCAGAGGATCTCCATGTCGCTCTCCCGGCAGAATTCCACGGCCAGGGCCAGGGGGTCGGTTCCAGCCTGAAGGAGTTCCTGGACGATGTTTCTGCGGTCTCCCCGTGCCATGGGATCCACAAGCACATCCCCGACTTGGGTTGCATGCGTGTACATGCCGAACGGGCGTGAGGTGCAGTAGACGACCGTATCGACGTGCGAACCCCGCAACGGGGACAGTCGAGCCTTGAGGAACGCTTCCTTTGTGGCCGGGCCAGCGGCAATGTGATCGTCACCGTCGTTGTTGAACACAATGCGACGGGGTTTGTGGGCCAGTTCACGCCGCGCCTTCGCCAGTGCTTCGGGCAGCTTGCCTTCAGCGACCGGGGTGGCCGCATGCTGGGTCAAACAGAGCGTGGCCACCAACAGCGGAGGCGACTTCTTGAGTAATGATCTGATTGGCATGGCAATCTGTCCGGTGTTCAGAGCAACAGGAGTTTATTCGCGCAGAGGCGAAGAGCCCGCGGAGGAAGATAGCGGCGGGTGGCATTGAGGGCGAGGCGGGAACTGGGATTCTGAATCACGCTACGGCCGGCGGTTGAGAGCTGCCCGGTGTGTGACGTTCACCATACCGGATGGCACCGGGCCGTCATGTCCTGGGAGTAGTATTGCTGTTGTCCAACGTGGTAGAGTCAGTCCAGTTGAAGAGGAATCCCGAGCATTCTGCGTCAAGTGCCGCACAGAAACAGTGACGTTCTCCAGAAATGGCGATGATCGGGCTCTTGAGCGCTGAGCCGAGTTTGCGAGACGGCCGGAGGCAACGCGCGGCCGCATACAAGCCCAGGGCATAGCGCGGCGACTCCCTGGGTATGATGAGGTAGATTGGTCCTGCCCTGTAGGGGGCAGCATAGTTTCTGCGGCTCCGGCCCCGGTGGTGGGGACTATGCTGACCCCCTTCAGGGCAAGGTCCATGAGGTGCAGATTACCTGGGGCGAGTGCCCCAGGCTGGTATGCGGGGCGCTGTTGGCGCGGAAGACGAAAGACACCGAGAACTCGCCCTCCGCTCAGAACCGCGCAGGGGTGTTTGGATTGCCGTGCTTGCGGTCTCGCTTCATCATCCAGCGGCAAGAGATCTCCGCACGTTCCTTTCGCAGCTGTTGCTCGAAGTCTTTCCAGTCGACTTCGACGCCGCCTAGCTTGAACGCAAGCCGTTTCACCTTCAGGGGGGTCCAGATGACGCTGTGGCCGTACCAAAGGGCGCAGGTCGCCTTCTCCGATCCGGCGCGCAAGATCCTCCCAACAATGGTGGAGCAATTCTTGACCCGTTCTCGGTAATGGGCATTCTCCTTTGTGCGTACGTCGCGCCACTTCGACAGCATCACCGGAACATCGAGACTTTTCAGGCGGATGATGTGGTCCGGAAGGTATTTCTCCAGCAAACCGTCACGGCTGAAGCTCTCTTGCGGCTTGGCCATGTTTGAGCCGGTATCTCCCGGCCACCAGCTAACGTAGTTGGGGGTAATGTCACCTCCATGGTTCCAGACACCATTGATGTTCAAGCTGCTGTGGCCCATGACCTGATGGCCTCGACCAACCATGTTGTTGTTCCAGATCAGTACTGTGGATTCTTCTGTTGATGCCATCTCAATTCTCCTCGCCAGATCTCAACTAAGGAGGCTAAACCCCGACTAAGCCGCTCAGGTTATACATGATATATCATGTGGGGTAGGTTTCTGCAAGCCAAGTCAACGCAATGAGGTAACTCTTCAGTTGCGTGGGGCAGGTCTCTTGGGGATGGGGATCACCTGGTCTACGGCCTCGGTCCGGTGCCTGGAGGCCGCCCGAGGAGCAGCTCGGTGAGGTTGGCGGACGGCTCCCGCGTTCGTGATCGAGGGGCCATGGCCCGGGTCAGTGCGAAGCGATCTGGAGCGAAGCCTGGGAGAATCCGGAACGTGCGCCAGGACTGGGCCGACGCGAGCTGGATTACGAGCGCGCTTACGAGTAAGATAGCGGGACGCTGAACGCAGTCGATTGATCGGAACGCCTCAGAGACCGCATCTCCCATCACATCGTTCTCAAGAGGAAGACCAGAATGAAGAGCAAAGGCTATCTGTTGAGTTTCGTCCTGTCTTCCTCAATGGCGTGTACTCTCCTCTCCGGCTGCCAAAAGAACACAGGCAATAGCACAGATGAGCAGACAAATGGAATCAACATCGAGGGATTTGAGACTACCGCAAGTGGATTGAGGTACCGAGTGATGATTGAGGGGGAAGGTGAGAAGCCAACGTCACACTCAGACGTAAGCACACATTACGTGGGCAAGCATATGAATGGTATGGAATTTGACAATTCTTACACGCGAGGATCTCCGCTTGAGGCCAACCTGAAGCATGTCATCAATGGGTGGCAGGAGTGTCTGCAGATGATGAAAGTGGGGTCGATCTATGAAATCGTCGTTCCACCAGAATTAGCGTATGGGCAGAATGGGTATAAGTCGTCCATAGAGCCCAATGAGACGTTATATTTCAGAATTGAGTTACTCGAAGTAATGAAGTAGCTGTGTGGCCGAGACAGCGCTGCTCGTCTGTAACTTCACGCCATTTGAGCACGATTCGGTCGCCGGGTGGCACCGCCTCCCACATTGAGAAGGAGGCGTTTCCCAAACGCGGGAGGGGCTGCCATGCCGCGACCAGTCTTGACCTTGACGGCCAAGTTACGGCTTCGGCTATGAGCGACAGAACAACTGACGAAGGCCAGGTTCGTCTGTGACTGCGCCGACCTGAGCACGATTTGGTTGCCGGTGGCTCCGGCCGTACACCGCCTCTCTTCGGCATTCCTGGTTTGGCGGTCGGGGGGGCGCCCACCGTACAAGACATACAGTGCGCCGCCCCGTCATGTCACCTACCGCCAGTCAGTATGATTGCGGGGGCTGGGAGGAAGCGCCGACGGTGCCGTGGCGCCCCCGGGCCGGGGAAGGGTCAGTGGTTATGTCCGTCGTGGCCATGACCGTTTCCATGGTCGTGCCCGCTGCAGGACGGCGAGTCGAAGGCTACACCTTCCATCATTTGCTTCTTCACGTATTTGCCGGGACTCTTCTTGAGCTTAGCGGCACAGTCTTCCGAGCAGAGATAGATCCGCAGACCAGCCAAGTCCATGTAGGTTTCCTTGTTGATGGGTTTGTCGGTTACGGGACAGGCCGTCTGGACCTTTGCAACGGTCACGCCCTGTTCCTTCAGCTTGCCGATGTACTTGGCCGGGTCCTTGGCAAACTCCTCTGAGCACGCAGGTGAGCACAGAAAGACGCGCAGTCCGTCCTTGTCGGCAAAGCAGTCTCGCCGTGCCCGTCCGTCCGTCACCGGGCAGTGAGTCTGGAACTTGGGGCGTCCCGCTTTCTCATGCCCATGGTTGCAGGTGGCTCCATGCTGGTGCCCTCCTGCTGCATGGACATTTGCTGTCGCCAGCAGGGCACCTGTCAGAGCAAAACCAACCGCATTACGTACCTTCATCTCGTGTTCCTTTCGTTTACCGAGTCTGAGTCAATGGGAATCAATTTCCTACGTTCTGCTTCAAGCATGGACCTTCGACCGTTCTTTCCAGAATTCGGGCTCCCTTCATTCACTGGGGCTCTCCGCCGTTTCGGGATCCTGTTCACCTGACGCCGATCGACCGACGCCAAAGTGTAGATAGAGCACGGGAAGGACAATCAATGTGAGTAGCGTTGAGGACGTGAGTCCACCGACCACGACGATGGCCAACGGTCTTTGGACTTCAGACCCTGTGCCGGTAGCCATGATCAAGGGCAGCAATCCCAAACCCGTGGTGACGGACGTCATCAAAACCGGACGCAGCTTCGACAGGCTGCCGGCGATCACCAACTCGCGGAGCGCCATGCCCTGCGACTTGAGGTACTCGAATCGTGATATCAGCACCAGCCCATCCGTTAAGGCAATGCCGAACAGTGCGATGAACCCTATCGAGGACGGAATGCTGACGTTCTCCCCGAAGAACGTCAGAGCAAAGACTCCTCCTACCAGAGCCAAAGGGATGTTCAGCATGATCAGCAGCACATTCCTGGCCGAATCGAAGAGGGTATGGATCATCATCAGCACGATGAGAAGGGTGATCGGGATGACGACCATCAGGCGCTTGTTTGCGGCTTGCTGGAGCTCGAATTGCCCCCCCCACGCGAGGCGGTAACCCGCAGGGAGTGTTACGGTTTCGCCAATCACTTTCTGGGCTTCTTCAACGAATCCCCCCGGATCTCTGCCCCTGACGTTGCATTGCACGGAGATGTACCGGCGCGTATCCTCGCGGCTTGTCTGCCTCAACCCGGTCACCGTGGTGATCTCGGCGAGCTGCTCAAGAGGTACGGTGTGGCCGGCAGGTGCGCGCACCAGTAAGCCGCGAATGGACTCAATCCCCTCCCGGTAGGAATCCGCAAATCGAACATCGATGCCAAAGGCCTTCTCTCCCTCGAAAACCTGGCCCACCAGCTCACCCGCAAATGCCGTGTGAACGGACTCCTGAACGTCGGATTTTGTCAAGCCGTGGCGAGCGATCTCCGTGTTGTTCATCGTGATCTGGACCTGGACTTGACCGGCGAACTGCTCGGTACGCAGGTCCGCGACACCAGGAACCGTGGCGAGAGCGGCCTCGATCTCCTCGACCTTGTGCTTCAGTACATCGATATCCGCCCCGAACAGCTTGGCCACGACAGCGGACCCGGCGCCTGCGATCAAGGCGTCTACCTCGTGCTGGATTGGCTGGGAGAAGCTGATCGATGCATCGCTGTATTCTGCGGTCTGTTGGGCGATCCTGGCCACGATTTCTTCCTGTGTCGAGACTGTCTTCCATTGACTTCTCGGATGAAGGCCGACGGTGATGCAGCCGTAATTGGTGTGATGCACGTGCGGGCTGATTTCGCCATAGCCGATATTGGAGAGGACGTACTTGACTCCCTCGACCTCTCGAATGTCGCGCTCCAATTCCCGGGCTCTGTTAGCGATCTCCACAAGCGAGATGTTGGGATCCATATGGGCCAGCACCTGGATCGTCCCTTCCTGGAGGGGCGGGACGAACTCTTTGCCCAGCTTCCCGAACAGCCAGCCCCCTGCACCAAGCAAGGCGAGAATTCCCAGGACCACCAGGAAGCGGTGGGGCAGGATGGCCGTCAAGAGTGATCGGTAACACAAGGAGAATCGGGACAGGCTCGGCTGGCGACGCGAAACCGGCTTCTTCCGCCTGGAGACATAACCGTAAAAGGCAGGCGCCAGCACGAGGGCATACATGAGGGAGCCCATCAGGGTCGTGACCAGGGCAAACGCCAACGGGCGGAACATCTTGCCCTCTACCCCGCCAAGCGCGAAAATAGGAGCGAATACCAGAACGATGATGGTCGTCCCAAAGAAAATGGGCCGACCGACTTCTTTTCCGGCCGAGAGGATCGCAGCGGTGACTGAGTCTCCCGCATCGCCATGCCGTACAGACGACTGAATCTTCTCGACCATGATGATGGTCGCGTCAACGATCATGCCCAGCGCGATGGCTACGCCGCCAAACGAGATCAGGTCGCCGGGCATGCCCCAGCGCTGCATCATGAAGAAGCCGAATAGCATCGAGAATGGCAGGGAGAGAGCGACGATCATGGCATTGCGGATGCTACCAAGGAAAACGAACGACACGATGCAGACCAACACCAGGCCGGTGACCAAGGCGCCCCGGACAGTCCCGATGCTGTTGCGAACGAGCCTCGACTGGTCGTAATAGGGGACGATTTTGACCCCCGGCGGCAGTGTGGGGGCCAGGTCACGAATGCGAGCTTTGAGGCGGTTTATCACCTCAAACGAGTTGGCGCCATGGGTCTTGTACACATCGCCCACCACGAGTTCCTTCTCGCCGTTGAGGGACGCCACGCCACGCCGAAACGCGTTGCCGAATTCGACCGAAGCTACATCCCTGATGCAGACGGGGACACCGTTGACCGTGCGGACCACCACGTTCTCCAGATCGGAGATGCCGTGGATGAGACCGAGGGTACGGACCATCAATTCCTCTGCCCCGCGCTCAATGATGCCCGCGCCTAAGTTCAGGTTGTTCTTTTCGACCGCTTCGGCCACGTCGGTCAACGTCAAGTCGTACTGCAGCAACTGGGTCGGGTTCACCCGAATCTGATACTGACGAACGTGTCCGCCTTGACTGGTGACGTCCGCTACTCCCGGCACCGTTTGGATGTTCCGCTTGATGACCCAGTCTTGAAGCGTCCGCAGTTCGGTCACGTCATGCTGGTCTGATTCGAGGTAATAGGAGAGGATCTTGCCCATACCGCTGACGATCGGGCCCTTCTCAAGGCCGTGGGCCATGTTCAGCCCTTCCGGGATCTCCCCCTCCGCGTGCTTGATCCGTTCCGCGACCAACTGGTGGGCAAGGTAGATGTCAACATCATCATGGAAGTAGACATTCACCGTCGAGAGCCCATGGGATGATATGGAGCGGATCTTCCTCACCCCCGGGATGCCCATCATCGCCACTTCAACAGGGCGAGAGACAAGCAACTCCACCTCTTCAGCGGCCGTACCCTCGACCTCGGCGAACACCTGGACCAGGTTGGGGCTGATGTCAGGAAAGGCGTCGATCGGGATCTTCAGCACGGCAAACACGCCGGCGCCGCAGACCGCGATGAAGAACAGCACAACCATCAGTTTGTGCTTCAACGAAGACTCAATGAGTGCTGCAATCATTATAGGGGAATCCCTTTGGGCTGAGCTTTGTCCCCGGCTCTTCCGTGGGAGTCGGGAAGGCAGTCTGTCACCACGGCATCAGTGGGCGTGTGAGGCACACCCACCCGCAGCTCCGGCCGTCTTTTTCGCCAGCTCGGCTTTGAGCCGGAAGCTGTTCTTGACAGCAACGCGCTCACCGGCTTGGAGGCCGAACACAATCTCCACCGAACCACCGCGCGAATTGCCGAGAATGACCTCCCGCGGCTTGAACTGATCGCCCTCCTCCACAAAGACCACGGGACTATCCCCCACGTACTGAACGGCATCCGTCTTAACCACCACAGCCGCCTCGTTTTCTTCGCCGGCGACGATGGCTGTCACAAACATGCCAGGCCGAAGTCGATGCCCGGAGTTCGTCAATATCACTCTTGCCAGGGCGGCCCGGGTGTCCGGCTCGATGACGGGATGGATAAAGCCGATTGTGCCCCGTGCATCCGGCAGTCCGGACCGCCCCTGAATCGTGACTTCCTGTCCTTCCCTTACTGCGGAGAGGTGCCGCTCGTGAATGCGCAGATCGACCCAGACAGTGCTCAGGTCAGCGATCGTGAAGACATCGGAGTCCAAGCTGACGTGTTCGCCCAGCGCGATGTGCTTCGCGATGATCATCCCGGTCAAGGGGGCCGCCAGCACGTACTTGGTCAGCTTGCCCTCAGTCTCGGCTCTCCGTGCTGCTCGGGCTGCCTTGGCCTCCGGGCTGTTCGCCGCACGGCAGTCCGTGCAGTCTGGATCGGTGCACTCGCTTCCGGATGCGCCATTGACCAACTCCGCGAGAAGCTGGATGTCTTCCGCCTTGACCCCCAGGAATTGGACGTGGCGTTCCGCTTGCTTCAGCTCGAATTCCGCGCGCCGGAGTTCCGCCTGTGCTTCAGCCAGACCCCTTCGGATCTCAAAAGCGATGCTGTCGCGTTCGGCCATGTAGTGGGCTTCAGTCTTCTCCAGAGCATTCTCGGCCGCGAGCAGGTCCTGCTCACTCGCAATCTCCTTGGCATACAGGGAGTGCTCACGGGCATGGCTCTTCCTGCTCAGGAGCAACTCGCTGTAGCTACCGATGAGCTTGCTGCGGTTGCCTCCCATTGGGAGATCCGCGAACTTGCGCAGCTCCTCACGCGTCGGTCCGCCATTCAGGAACGCGAGCAGCGTCAGCGTGTTGTCGTGCACTTCCTGCAGTCGCGGGATGAGGATCTTGCAGCAACCCACCTCGTTGAGCTTTGCCAGGTAACCCGCCTTGGCCTCCCCCAGTTCGGCACTATCCAGTTCGGCCAATGGCTCTCCGACTGTCACCTCGTCACCAACCGTCTTGCCGACCTCGCGCACGATTCCCACGACACGAGGAGCAAGATGCGCTACACGATCCTGGTTGAGCTTGATCTCCCCCGGTAGAGCGATCTCTTCCATCAGCGTTCCGGGACCGGCCACCTGGACGACGATGCTATGTCGTTTCTTGGCTTCTTTTGCGGTCGCGGCCGGCTTGCATGCAGCGTCGGGCCCATGGGAGTGGCCGGCATGATCTCCGGCAGCTCGTGCCTGGTTCGCGAGCGTGAATGCTGCAACACCGATCACGGCAACCGCGCTGACAAGCGCCAAGCGCTTCGCTACCTTCTCAGCGCTGTACGTACCCCTTTTTCGCATCTGCTTATCTCCTTCATCTCTGGCAATCATTGGAGTCCTCCGCCGGTGGCGTCTGTTGCTCATGCGCGTTCTCTTCCAGGACAGTGGCAAATAGGGACGAAACCCACTTCCCCACAGGCATACATCACCAAGGGGAAGATTCTCACGGGAACGGGGGAAGAAGAGAGGGAAGATCAGAGGTGGAGCACGACGGACCGAATAGACACGAGCCAGTGGGATCCTGGATCGCACCTGCCTGCAGTCAGCGGGGCATCAATGGCAGTTCGAGCGTACAACGGCGTGTCGGGTCGACAGGTCAATGCAGGCGCAGCTGGAGTCGGAGACTTACCGGGCCTGGTTGACAGTGGCGATTCAGCCGTGCCATGTGCAGCGTGGTCGCACTCGTCTTCACCACGGTGGCAGTGGCCGCACAACGCGGTCACGGCATCAACGTGTTGCTGCGACGAATCGAGGGAGGCAACGTGCTCGACTGCCCCTGAGTCTTGTTCGTGGTGGTCATCGGACTCAGAGCAACCACAGACGGCCCCGGCCAAAGCAAGCTGCCATGTCAACAGACACGGCAGCAGGATGTTGAGGAGTCTGTGCATGCTCGTGTAGACCCGACCTTTTAGGGAATAGTTCCTGATCTGGCGGCTTCTCCAACGCAAGGCGCTCGCGTTGAGTCGCGGGTTCGGAATTCGCGTGAGCAGCCTCGATCAAGCGCCCCGGTTCACGCAGCCCTGGCCATGCCGAGATGCAAGCCGACCGCGTTTCCAGTCTCTATACTCTACCGGGGCAAGGCGGTTTTTGCTCACTGAACCACTCCGTTTGCCATCTGTCCACAACCATTGTGTGAATGTTGCCAGAATGAGACGCGGCCGTTGATCGCCTGCTTCTCGTACGCGGCACGGCCCCCCGGGCGGCATCGCCTGCTTCTCGTACGCCGCACGGCCCCCCGGGCGGCATCGCCTGCTTCTCGTACGCCGCACGGCCCCCCGGGCGGCATTTCCTCTCGGCGTTCGGAGGGCCGCTCGCCGTACAAGCGGCATAGTCGCCGCATGGAGGCGACTCCCAACTTTGGGGAGGAAGACCGCTCCCGTAAGTCGCGGCTCTGTCGGAGGGAAGTCGCCGCACGGAGACGCCTCCCACACGGTGAGAATCCCCCACCGATGTGTTGCGCGCAGCCTTGGTACGAGGCAGATTGAGGAGACGTGGTTTTCCTATGGAGAATGCAGGAACTTACATGACGACTCAAAGGCGAGGAAGAATGCTCAAGCGATCACTGATCTGTCTAATCTACTCTTCTCTGACGGTCGTTTTGCCGGGATGGGGTGCGGATTTCATCCTGGTGAACGACGGCAAGCCGATGTCCACCATTGTGCTGGCGCCAAGCGCATTCGCCAGTGCACAGCTGGCCAGCGAGGAACTGACGGCTTACGTGAAGAAGATGTCGGGGGCCGTTCTGCCGACGGGGACGGAGATCACCAAAGGAGGGGTCGTCATAGGGAGTCTTGGCAACTTGGGGGGACTCCCTGCCGGTGTGCAGCGACGCCTGGATGCGTGTGACAGCGACGAGGCGTTTCTCATCAAGACGGACAGCAGCAACGTCTTCGTGGTCGGTAAGACACCGATTGGGGCTCTCTATGGCACATACGCACTGCTTGAGGACTACCTCGGTGTGCGCTGGTTTCACCCGGGGGATCTTGGAGAAGATGTTCCAGTGTGCAAAACGGTCAAGCTGGGGAAGATCGACGACCTGCAAGAGCCTCGCTTGGCCACACGGCTGACTGCCCTGCACACCGCCTCCTACAACTTTCTCGATTCCGCGATCTGGTGCGCAAGGAACAGAATGCAGAATCGGGCACGTCCGGCGTTGCGGTGGTTCGACGGCTGCACTGACGAACGGGCCGAGTTCCTCAACCAAGCTCTGAACGCGTTCTCGGGGAAGGGCGGGCACTTGATCTTCGAGCAGGCTGTGCCCGATAGCCTGTTTGCGGAACACCCGGAGTATTTCACGCTCCGAGACGGCGAGCGGAAATTCGGCGACCGTCTGCAGCGCTGCCTCGCCAGTCCGGATGTGTTCACGCTGATTGCCGAGTACGGGCTCGAGTGGTGTAATGCCGACGAGAGCAACGTCCTCCAGATCTGCTCTCATGACAGCAGGGAGTCGTGGTGCGAGTGCGACGGTTGCCGGAAGATGGGCACGGTCGACGGTGCATTCAAAATCACCAATCTCTACCACCGTTTCTTCTCACGGGTCGTCGACTACATCATCGAGCGCAATCCCGACGCCCGGATCGATGTCTACTTCTACATTGACTATGGGGTCGCACCCGATGATAGATCAATCGTCTACAATGGCAAGAACGTGCGAGGAATCTACTGCACCTGCTTCCCACACTCGCGCTGCTATGCACACTCGCTAACTGACCCGGACTGCGCCCTCAATGTGAAGTGTCTGACGGACCTGAAAGATGTCCTGAAAGTCTGCCCGAGGATCTACACGTACGAATACATGCCAAGCGCGAACATCGGCTATGCTCCTGTCTGTGGGGTGGTTGCCAGAGACGTAAAGGACTTGGCCCGCCTGGGGGTGGAAGGGTTCATGGACATAACCGTCCCGATGAATAGCAGGATCATTCCCCGGCTCCTGAAGAACAGGCCCAACGCTCCTCACCTCTGGCTTGCCCGTTGGCCGTCACTTTATGTGGGGGCAAAGCTCCAATGGAACCCGGTGTTGGATGCGAATAGGCTGATGGATGAGGCGTACCAGACGTACTACCGGGCAGCCGCTTCGGTCATGAAGCCATACCACGCATTGCGGCGTAAGCTGTGGAACAAAGCGCCGGGCCACTCATTTTACGGTGGGCCCAACCGGGAAGGTCACTGTCTGCTTGCTCCGGACGCCCAAGAGACGTTGAGTGAGTATCTGGTCCAGGCCGAGATGCTTGCAGCGGACGATGGGAAAGTTGCCGAACGCGTGGCGATGGACAGGAAGCTCCTGGGCATGTTCTGGGCCGTGGAAGCGGAGAAGCTGCGTCGCCGTTTTTCGGAGAAGAAGCAGATCATCCCTCAACGCGTTTCGGGAACGATCATCGTTGATGGAGATTTGTCCGAGGATACGTGGGCGGCCGCTCAGCCGGTGACTGGATTCCTGAAGTTGAACACGTCCCAAACGCCGGTCCAGGAGAGTACGTTTCGCGTGGCCTACGATGACGCCAATCTCTATGTGGGATTTGTGGCGATGGACGACAAGGCATGGGGACCGGTGATCGCCAAGATGAAGGAGAGAGACAGCAAGCAGATCTGGGGCGATGATCACATTGAGCTCGAATTCTCGGCGCCGCACAGCGATACACAGTTCTATCACATCTGTGTGAACACGAACGGTGTTTTCTACGACTCGGTGATGGTGGGACCGAACATTGACCGCAGCCACGACTCGCAGGCTGAGGTGAAGGTGAAGGCGCTTGCTGACCGCCACGTCTATGAGCTGCGCTTGCCTCTGGAGCCGATGGGAGGGGACGTATCGCCCGGCAAGGTCTGGGGAATGTACGCACTGCGGAGCACGAAGAACCTGCAGCCTCCGGGGGTCAAGGAGACGAGTTCACTGGATGGCAACTACCCGCACCGTGTCCCGGAATTCCGGCGCGTCGTCTTCGGGCGAAATGTGGTCAAGAACGGCAATTTCGCGGAACCGCGCGAAAAAAAAAAGGGGACAGAGGATTAGTCGGTGATGGCTTCATCAAGCACTGGGGGGTGAAGGCGGAGGAGTGCGAACTGCTCACTGAGTCCGGGAGATCTACCCGACTGCGGCTCAAGAATGGACTGATCTACTCTTTCCTCGATATCCCGTCAACGGACAGCCACGGGACGTTGACCGGCCAGGCGAGCGTATCCGGTCAGGGAACGCTGTCGCTATGGACAAGTACCTGCGTTCGTCCTCCTTCCCTCAAGGCTCAGGCATTCTCGCACGACACCAAGGCGCCGCTGGGGACGTTTGAGCTGACCAATGCCTCCTCGACACTCACGTTCATGAGGGATTTTGCTCCCTATGAACGGGGGTACGTTTACATCCGCGTGTCCGGTGAAGCGGTGCTGAGTCACGTGAGTGGGGTATACAGCGAGACACAAGAGTCTGTGCCTTAAGGGCCAGCCGGCTACATATCCGACGTCGTCGCGACCGGCAGGGATCCTCCCTGTTCGAGAGTGCCGCAAGTCAGGTCACCAGAGGACGTGGACACTGCCGTTCTTCAGGCCGATCGGGATACACGAGGGGCGCACACGGTGTTCGCCGGGGCGGAGGAGGGCGGTGATGGGGGCTGGTAACTGGCAACGACTGGTGAGCGTTCCCGTTGGCGAGACAACGAAGATCCTCCCTGAGGGGCACAGGACCAGGACAGTTCCGTCTGTGCGCGAGCAAACCATGCGTGGATCATCCCCGAAGTAGCAGAACCACTGTTGTCTGCCACTGTCGCCGTCGAACGCGTGGAGATAGCCGGCCCGTGATGCGCAGAGGATCTGGGGCGTGCCCTTCCAGTCGCGCACGGCCAACGCGTCGGGACTCCCGCCGACGTCGGCCTTCCAGCGCAGCGATCTATCCTCATTGCAGACCACCAGCTGATTGCTTGCGCTGTCTCGGGCCACGATGATCTCGGTGGTACCGTCGCCATCGAGATCGTGCAGACGCAGGTCGCGGATCTGCTGGCTGAGCATGCGGTCAACCCCAAGTCTGTCGACGATGTTCCCGTGTGCATCGTGGATTTTCACCGTTCCGCCAAGCGTCGGTCCGGTGACTCCGCCCAACAAGGCGAACGCCCCGTCGCAGACGGCCGGTGTCAGAGCCACGAGAACGCCCCAGCGAACGCCTTTTCTCCAGCGCTGCTTGCCATCCTCCCCGAAGGCGTAGAGGCGGCGGTCCCCGTTGGACACGAAGATCTCCGGGCTCCCGTCGCCATCGACGTCGGCAGTGGTGATCTCCCGAATGCGACTGCGTCGGTCGCTCCAGTGCGGCCAACCGATGCGTTCGTACGGGATGGTCACCTGCCAACTGCAGCTCCCTGTTTCCTCGAGGCAGAAGAGCGTCCCTTTGTCCGTGCCCACGAGCAGATCAGTTTTCACGGCGTGCAGCGACAGTACTTCTGCATCGACTTCAGACCGGAATATCTGGTTGCCGTCGCGGCCAAAGACGCTGACCGTGCCGGCTTTGGTTCCAACCGCGAGTCTGTCTTCCGCGACGGCCAGCGCAGTGACCTCGTTCCCGACTTCGATACACTGCCACTCAAGATCGACCTCTGGAACAGCGGGCACTCGCGCCAGCCGCCTCAGGGCCGATGCCGTCGGAACAGCGACGGTAGAGGCAGCGAGAGCCAAGCCTTCTGCGGTTAACACCACCCCAAGCGTACTTCCACCCTCGGTATCGGAGATCTGCCACCCCGACGGAATTGCCTCAAGACTGAATCGTTCGCTCTGAGGCTGCGCATCCACGAAGAGCAGACTTGCGAGGTCCGCGCTCTCACCCGCGGCAGCAGCGAAACGCGCGATTTCCGTGCGACTGGACCCGCCGCTGTCGTCGTCCGATAGCATGCCGACGCTTTGAAGGTGCAGCGAGTACTTGGCGTGACTGTAGACGCTGACTCCGTCGTTTTCTTTCGGGGAGGACGGCGACCGGTCTGCTGTCACGTGCCAGTGGCGTTCGACAAGAAGCTCGCCCGCCTTTAGGGCTTTGGCTCGGTCTACGACCAACGTCCAGGCGTCCCGCTTACGCAGCACGTGTCGCTCCCACGCCACATCCCCGATCCCCTCCAGCGTCCCTCCCAATGCGTCCAGCCCGTCACCCAGTTTGCGCACATAGAGGAGTCTAGCGCAGGCGTGGACACCAGGTGGTCCTTGGCCGTCGAGAGCTACGAAAACACCGTTCTGCTGGCGAAGCGTGGAGCATGTCGGGCCCTTATAGCCGTACTGCTGACGTAGCCATGACAGCCCGTGGTCGCGGTATTCGGTGATGCAGTTGGCGTCTTGGAATGAGTGCCCGCCACCGCCGAGACCATCGATTCGCAGGTAGAATGAACCGGGCTCGAAAGCGTCCCTGATTACCAACTTGTCGTAGCTCTCCTCCGGCTCTGTTGAGACTCGGAACTCGCGCCTCGGGTTCTGTTGGTCCATGAGTTTGTGCCACATGGGGGACAGGGGGGCGACCCGGGCACCAAGCAATGGCGGTCGGGCCTCCGGTGTCCTGAATCCGCAGAAGGAGCGCAGGCTCTCACTGAGGACGCTGGCGTGCTTCATGGCTGCGCAACGCTTGACGTAGGCCTCCGGGCCTTCGCATGCGACCAAAGCCAGGTAGCTTGGGTCGTTGGCATACACCGCTCGGGCGCTCAGGTAGGCCATGGGGCCGGACCCCACACGATGCTCGAGGATGGCCCGGTCGGCCGCCTCGCGCCACGCCGTGCCGATCAGGTACTCCTGCTTCCCCGCTGCCATGGCGTACATGAGCGTGCAGAGCAGCGAGGCCTGGTATTGGTGATACCCGCCATCCTCGGTGGGTTTGTTGGACAGCAACTGCGGCTCGAAGTAGCGATCCACGTACTCCAGCCACTCGGTCGCCTCCGGGACGCCGTAGCGACGCTGGAAGTAGCGCCCCAGCCAGAAACCGTCCAATGCCCGACCGAGACCATGGTTGCCGCGCAGGCCCCAGCCGGCCTTCGCAAGCTGCCGAGGTCCTTCATGGCTGCAGGCCAGCAAGAGGAACTTCTCATCGATGTCACGGCGTTGCTCGGTAGTGAAGAAGGGATGGTCGGCCAGCAAGTTCCAGGGGGCGAGAATCAGATCGACACAGCTGTGGATCTGTGAGGGGGCTTCCTGCGCACGCTCGAACACGTCCTGCTTGAAGAAGCGCAGCAGCTCGCACCGGAATGGCCCGAGATAGGCTTCGTCGCCTGTGCGCAAGTAGCCCATTCCTGCCTTGCCGATATTCTCCAGATACTGCCAACTCCCCCAGGCTCCCTGACGTTTCCAGTCGGCGTCCTCGGCCAGCACGGGGGATGTCCAGGCCTTGATGATGTCCGCATTTTCCCCGAGGGAGACACTATTTTCGTAGGTAGCCAGACGTCCGTTCCCCGTCTCAATGATCGTTGCCGCACGGGCCGCGGCTTTGGCCGTGCCGAGAGTGCAGCTGCCGCTGACGACCAGGATATGGGCGCCTGTTCCGAAGGGGTCGCGGACGGTGCGCACCACGTGGCCGCCGCGGCCGGGCCAGGCCATGTCGGTGAAGTCGTATCCGGTCAGATACAGCCGCCTGCTCAGAGCGTTATTCATGAGGTTGCCGACCACGACCACTGGCCCCAGGCCAAGGGCCGCAACAGCGACATCGTCATCGAGCACTCGGGGGCGGTGCTCTGTTACGGCCTCGATGGCGTCTGCGAGTCCTTCTCCTGCAGTTCGCAGCGGCGGAACATCCGGACAGACAATGGCAGCGTGCTCAGAGTGGAAGTCGAGTTTGAGGAGGTGGAGCGGCTTGAGCGGCAGCGAATCCTCTGCGGCGCGGACGTAGCGTAACTCAATGTCGTCGTAGACCACCGTGCCCGTCCAACCGGGCTTAGCTTCGGCAGGACTGAGGCGCAGGACGCAGTGCGTGGTCTTGGGGGAGGTGTTGATCACGTTCTTGGATTGCTGCCACTTGCCGAGCGTTCCGCCCCTCTGTACGGGCAAGAACCAGTTGACCAGGTCGTTGCCATCGCGTTGGACGGCTGTCCCGTCCGCGGCTTTCTGCAGCACCGACACGCACAAATACGGCGAGTCCGCAGAGAGATACCAGAAGCTGAACTTGTACCGGGAATTGGACTTCACCTTGACAGTGCGCGTGAGAGCTGGCATATACGCTGTCGGGTCAGCATCGGTGAGCTTGACACCGGCCGTACCACCGTGGCCGTTGTTCTGCACGATGGCACCCAGGGTCGGTGGGCGCCATTCGCCTCGCCCTTGTTCGAAGTCCTCTGAAAAAGCCGCATTGTCTGCAATTGCGAGGGCAGCGACACAGACGAAGCCGAAGAAGAGGAGGGAGCCTTTCCGCCGACCCCAACCCAAGGCGAAGGGAGCATGGGAGCGTGGCACAGCGCTCGACATGGTGTCAATCCTCTCTGGATCGTGGGCTGCATGCGCAGACGGGGTTTGGGTCAGTCAGCCTGTTCGGGGGTATTTGGGGCTGAGCCCCATAAGCGCTAACTTGAACGTCCAACATCGAACTCTGAACGTCGAACGTCGAGGTTTGTAACGGCTTCTTTCGGAGACTGTTCCGGTTCTCTTCATTCGACATTCGGCGTTGGACGTTCGATG
>Ga0209045_1001393_pt1 | contig 22058 bp, 12 predicted proteins | sample SaaInlLV_10m_DNA_4_FD_184664 | JGI IMG/M metagenome (GOLD analysis project Ga0209045, IMG submission 184664) | Marine microbial communities from expanding oxygen minimum zones in the Saanich Inlet - Saanich Inlet SI072_LV_200m_DNA (SPAdes) (version 2) | ecosystem: Environmental > Aquatic >...
TAAGGTGGTTTCCACAATTGTAAGCCCTTTGCCGAGGTTGCTTACAATTGCACCGGTTGCCCGCCCGGTGCGGCCATCGGTCGGGAAAAAAACGGGCGTCTCATTTTACAGGAACACTGAGCTCTGGAGTTCACAACCACGAAGTCTCCAAGTGGACATACAGTGGAGGGAAAACTCAAGGGTGAGGTAACGGCAAAAGTTCACGGGTTCTGCTCACGCATGAAGGCGAAGGAACTGGCATTTGAAGAGGCTAAGAAGCAGATTGCATCCTATTTTCAGACACAACTCAACCTCTAACAATCGGATGCACACTGACGGAATTGCCTGCGGGCTGACGCCCTCGGTATTCCGCAGGCGATCCAGACGTTGTGCGAAGAGAGATTTGACTGGCACTGCCGAATAGATCAGGAAATCCGATGCGTATCGCGTTGATGGCCGATATTCATGGGAATGACGTTGCGTTACAGGCCGTCCTCTTGGATATTGAGGAACGGGGCGGCGTGGACTGTTATTGGATCGTGGGAGACCTGGCGGCAATCGGTCACGCGCCAGTTGCCACATTGGGACTGCTACAGACGCAAAGCAATCTGCAATGCATATCCGGCAACACAGATCGGTACGTGTGCACCGGTGATCGTCCACCCCCTTCGCTCGCCGATGTCCAAGCAGATCCTGCCTTGTTGCCAATCCTCCTCAGTGTCGAGCGCAGCTTTTCATGGACTCAAGGCGCAGTAACGGAAGCCGGCCAGCTCGGCTGGCTTTCGGCCCTTCCTGCTGAGTCGCGTTTCACACTTCCTGATGGTGCGAATGTTCTCTGCACACATGGTTCCCCCGCAGGGGGAGACTTCGTGGGTATCTGGCCGACAATGGGAGAGAAGGAAGTCGAGCCACTGCTTGCCGGCTGCAAATCCGAAATCATCTGCGTAGGACACACACACTGGCCCCTTGATCTTCAGGTCAACGCTCATCGAGTCCTCAATCCTGGCAGCGTGAGTAATCCTGTTGGCTCTGACGTCAGAGCCAGTTATGCCGTCATAGAAGCCGATGAACGCGGTCATCGCGTTGCCTTTCACCGTGTTGACTATGATCAGAACCGAGTAATTGAATCACTGCGGGCCATGGAGCACCCAGCCAGAGGGTTCATAGCCCGACACTTGCAGGGCAAGGAGCTTCCAGAACAACTCAAGGGGATCGCATAGCAACCACATCGAAGATATTCCCGCTAGGCCGCGGAAAATCCTCATGTGAAACGTTCGGCAAGAGGAGATGATCATGTCTGACGAATTCCTGGAAGCAACTGATCTGCCGCACGTACGATATGTATCGCACCTGTTTCTGATGGCCATGGAACAGGGGATGCTCGAGTTCAGTCTGCGGCGTACCGATTCGTGGTTCACGATCAGCAGCAAAGGCGAGTCGGAGGATCTCCACAAGTTCGCGCGGTGCCCGTCCTGTGGTCGACATCTTGACACGCATGCTGACCAGTTGGAGGCCGTGTCGGCCGGCAATGTGTGGAGCAGGATCCTCACCATGGCGGACATGGGGGCAGATAGTGTCGATGGCACGATTGGCATTTCTCTGCGAACTCGTTACCCCGGTCTCGATTGGACGATTGACGTGAGAAGACCCAAGCCCGACGTGCTGGACTTCCAGCTCAGGATCGCTCGTGTGTATCTGATTCCCGGAGATGGAACTCAGGGGTGAAGGCTTCGCCGAACATCCGGGTCCACTTGACCTCGCATTCGCTCGGCAAGTGACCCAAGCGTTCGCCGGAGACGACGATTTGACTTCCGCTAGCCTGCAGCGTACGGTATGGCGTACGCAATGGAGGTCTGACATGACAACGCTGACTGCGACTGAAGCCAGGAAACAGCTGTACGGGTTGCTCGATAGTGTGGCCGCGTCTCACGAGCCGGTCCAGATTGCAGGAAAACGCAACGCTGCCGTATTGGTTGCCGAGACCGATTGGCGTGCGATCCAGGAGACGCTCTATCTCACGGCCATTCCGGAGATGCGCGAGTCGATCATCGAGGGTCTGAAGACGCCCGTTGATGAATGCGATGAGGAGCTTGATTGGTGAGCTGGCGAGTCGTATTCACCAGTCGGGCGAAGAGAGACGCGAAGAAGCTCGCCCGGTCCGGCCTGAAGCCACAGGCCGAAGCTCTGCTGGCCATCTTGCGGGAGAATCCGCACCAAAGCCCGCCTCCTTTCGAGAAGCTGGTAGGGGAACTTGCGGGGGCTTGTTCCCGGCGGATCAATATCCAGCACCGCCTCGTCTACCAGGTTCTGGATGACATCAAGACCGTCAAAGTCATGCGGATGTGGACGCACTACGAGTAGCGGAAGCCTTCGGCGAACCAGTTGCTGCTCCTGACCGGAGAAGCGCGATGCCGCCGCAGCCTTGGGCATGGCGGATTGCTACCTGTTCCTTTTCGAGAACCAGGATGTGTATGAGCGCGCCAACTGATTCTGCGTGAATGGGCTTGCGAATAGCTTCCTTGTTTTCAAGGAGAAGCGCCAGTTGTTGTATCCCCTGAGAAAGACAGCGTATGCGTGTGTCTACGAAGTCGTACGGGACGTCTTTGAGAACGGCACCATGCTGCAGGGGACAATGTCAACCCCCCAACTGGAAACCCCGGAAGGCTCGATCAACGCGGTGAGCGCCCGGGCTGTGACCCGAAATCGAGAGACGGCCGTCCTGGCCGTGAATCTGACGGACCGGCCTTGCCGGTTCATTCTGAAGCTTGACGGCAAGATCCACGACCAATCGCTTGTTCATGAAGCGATGGTGTTCGGAGATCCGGCTGAAGTCGTTGTCTTGGGGTTCGACGACGCTCCCTTGAAGCCGGTTCAGAATGAACGGGGAATGGTCACACTGCCGCCATTGTCGGTGAATCGAATCTCCGGAGTAGAGCAAATCTCTCAGAAAAGGTAATCGGGTAGCCGGGGGTCTTTAGCCCCCAGCCCACACACCACCAAGCATGCCGGTCCGCACTCGGCGGTTCACTGATCGACTGGCCGGGCGTCATCCGGGTAGTGCACAGCAATCCAGAGCTCTCGCACAGACAACGGTCCCTTGTCCGCCAGCCATCGGTCGGTCATGCCACGTTGCGTGCTCAGGGTTCTGGCAAGGTGCCAGTAGGCTTTGCGACTCGACCCGCACGTAAAGGCGTGCTTCGTCGGCGCTCCAAGACGGATCAGATGGCCGACACGAGTGCGACATCGGCGCCACTGTTTCCAGTAGCACATGCGCACCCGTCTCCGCAGCCACCCGTCCAAATCCAGCAGAGGCCGGCAATACTCGGAGATACCGTAGTAGTTCATCCAACCGCGCATGTAACGGCGCAAGCACCCGAAACGATGGTCCATGGAGACACCCCAACTCCGCGCGGTGTAGCGCTTCAGACGGCGCCTAAACTCGCGAAACGAGGGGTCTGTCCAACGGATCTTGCCACGGATGATGGTGAAACCGAGAAAGGAGCATTCCGAGACGGGAGCCACTTGGCTCTTGGCCTCGTTAACTGCCAGCTTCAGCTGCTGCGTCAGAAACCGGGTGATGCTCGCCAGCACGCGTTCACCCGAGCGCTGACTCTTCACCAGAATGATGAAGTCGTCAGCATAACGGGCGAAGCGGTGACCGCGTCGCTCCAGTTCCTTGTCCAGATCGTCAAGCATCACATTGGTGAGCAGAGGCGAGAGCGGCCCGCCCTGCGGAACCCCCACCGAAGTGGGTTGGATCGCACCGTGCTCGTCCGCCACGCCAGCCCGTAAGTATCGACCGATGAGGCGGAGAACCCGTTTGTCGTCAATGTGAGGGGAGAGCCGGGCCATCAGCAGGTCGTGACTAACGCGGGCAAAACACTTCGACAGATCCGCGTCCACGGCGTACGTGAAGCCGGCTTTCACATAGACCTGGACCTTGCGCACCGCGTCATGGGCAGATCGACCGGGTCGGAAACCGTGGCTCGATTCCGAGAACGTCGGATCGATGATCGGCGTCAGAGCCTGGGCGATTGCCGGTTGGATGAGGCGGTCGAGGACCGTTGGAATGCCAAGTTGCCCTGTCCCGCCGGACCGGGCCGGAGACGGGGGGCGCCGATCCAGAGCGGGAGTCTACAGGTGATGCAGTGAGCGATCGTCTTCGTGACGTCTACGTTCCTTCCCGAGCGACATGAGTCATGGCGTCATTGAAAATTGGGGCCATCACCCCGACATGCTTGTCGCGACCGACAGGCGGAGGGCCTCGACCGGAGTAGATTACGACCGCGATCGTGACCGCCACTATGCCGGCCGGCGGAAGTGCCGGCACCACCGACGGAAGGCAGACTCAAAGCATGAAGATCGTACAATGCTGGGACGACGGCGTCCTTGATGACATCCGACTGATCGAAATCCTCAGGCACCACGACGCCAAGGCATCGTTCAATCTCGAGGATCATCACGGAAGACGATTGGGCTGAGATTGACCGGAAAATCTCCCGGCTCACCTCAACACCGGGCTGCACCTGGTGCGACCTTCCGGAGCTGTTCGAGTAGCCGGGCGGTGGACCTTCCTCGACAGGCCCACCCACAGAAACGGAGTCGAATATGCGTCAACTCTCAACGATCCTCCTTGTCTGGTCAGTGTCATGCCTGGGGGCCGCGACAGACACCCCTTGGTACATCGCGGAAGGGAAGGCGCGGGTCCTTGTCCGGGTGACGGCAAGCGGCGGCGCAGGCATAGGAAGCCTTGTCTACTTGCCCAAGTCCTCCCTTCCTCCGGAGGCCACGGAACTGCGGGCGTGGAGCGTTGTCGATCGCCAGCCCATGCCCGCCCAACGGCTTCCCGACGGGACAGTCGCTGTCGACCTCGACGGCGTTGCCGACACCGACGAGATCCAGCTCTTCATCTACACCATCGCGAGTACACCACCGCCTGCCCCCAAGCCCCTCTCACCTGGTTCTCCCGTCAGCGTGGCAACACGTCGCTACAAAGCCACGATTGCGGCATCCGACGGCGGAAAACTCTCGTCGTTGCGGCTGAAAGGAGAGAACGGCGAGGAGACAGAAATCCTGGGTGAAGGCGTGCGTTGGTGGCACAGAAGCAGCGATCAGCCCACCGTGGAGAGCTTTGGCGCAGTCCAGCCCACCTGTCTCGCCAACGGCCCGTTGGTGAGTGTGTGGCAGGTGAACTACCCCGACTTCCCGGCAGAGGGGTGCAGTATGACAACCACGTACTCCTTCTGCCCGGACTACATCGATGTTGATTACGAGGTCCACATTCCCGGAAAGGTGGGCATCAAAGGGCTCAAGCTTCCGGTCAACCTGCGGGGCGGCGGAGACCGTGCAGGCCTGTATAGCAACAGTACAATGCAGGACGATGCCCTTCACACGGCCGGCGGCAAGAAACGCTGGTTGCCTGACCGGCGCTGGCATGATGTCAGCTACCTGGGAGAGAACGCATTTGGCCTCGGCGTGATCGCGCGCGATGTCCAGGGAGCCCTCTACTTCATGGATGCTGTGACTTCCGAGGAGGAAGAGTGGATCTATGCCGAGCCCTACGGTTGGGAGAAAACGGTCGAGGTCAATGGCGATTTTGCGGTTCGGCTGCGGTTGGTGCCCCATCAGGCCGGTGAAGGGCGATGGCGCGAAACGGCGGGCAGACTGCCCGGCTTGGCGACCGTGAGTTGCAGCGTGCAACAGGCCCGCGGTGGCCCGCCGATCGACACTGATCAGGACGGACTGCTCGACCTGGATGAATTGCTGCAGCACACCAACCCCAATGTGGCCGATACCGATCTGGATGGTGTCCCCGATGGAAGCGACAGGAGTCCCCTCACTGCGCCCCCGCCGCGCAAAAAGCCCCTCAACGTCCGCTTCAAGAAGGTGAAGGGAAATCGCGGCGATCCGCTCGCGCAGATCCGGGACGCAGGCGGCGTGCCGACAATCTTCGTGGATGGTAAGCCGTACGGACCAATGATGCTGACCAAGTGCGCGGCCAGCTACGAGCAGTTGCGGGAGTACGGAGAAAAAGGCTTCCAACTCCACTTTGAGATGGTCGGCTCGGTTGGTTGGCCTGGCGAACAGCTCAACACGTTCCGGCGCCTGGACCAACGGATCAACCGCTTTCTTGACCAAATCCCTAATGCCCGGATCATCCTGCGTCTGTACCTCTGCAATCCGCAGCGCTTCGCCTTGGATTACCCGGAGGAGACGCTTCGCTTCAACGACGGCCGCATCGATCATTTCAGTAAATGGTACGCCATGCGTGACCGAGCCCCGGAGGAGCGTGGTTACCCCAGCTTTGCCTCCGATGTCTGGCGTGAGAAGACCGCCGAAGCCCTGCACCACTATGTCTCGCACGTCCGCACCAGCCCCTACGCCCGCAACGTCATCGGGTACTTCATCTGCGGTGGGGGAACCGAGGAGTGGTACTACTGGGGCGACTACGATCACAACAAACTCGCCCTGGACTTTTCCCCGCCCATGCTGCGGGAGTTCCGGGCCCATCTGCAGCGGACGTACGACGGCGATGTCCGCAAGCTGCGGACAGCCTGGGCCGACCCAACCGCGGACTTCGCAACTGCGCTGCCGCCCGGCCCGGAGCAGCGTTCACGCTCCGACTGGGGTGTCTTCCTAAGCCCACGTACCCAGGCCCGGGTCCGCGACTACTACATTGTCCACAACAAGGTGATGGAGGACTCGCTGCTGCTCTTTGCCCGAACCGCCAAAAAGGCCTGTGACAGTCGGCAACTGGTGGGAATGTTCCATGGTTATCTGCAGAATCACTGGTTGCTGGAGGGGGGGCAGGCTACGCTCAAGGACCTGCTCAACTCCCCGGATGTGGATTTCTGGTCAGGACCTCCGCAATACAACCGGCGTGGCCAGGGCGAACATGCCTGCAACCGTTTCCTCGACGCGACCTTGAAGGTACATGGGAAGCTCTGGATCAGCGAATCGGATATCCGCACCTGCTTCTCGGCCGCCTCCGGAAGCAACCCCTCCCTGCACGGCCGGACGCCGGATCTCGCCGCCTCTCTCGGTGTCCTGACCCGAGAGTTCTCCCATCAGCTCTGCAACGGCAACAACGGCTGGTGGTTTCCCATGGGCTCTGACTGGTACAGTCACGAGCCGGTCATGACGCGATTCGGCGAGTTCCAGCGGGTTGGGAAGGCGGCCGTGCACCACGATCGCCGCAGTGCCACCGACGTGGCTGCGGTGGTCGACATGGAAAGTCTGCTGACCGGGCGTCCCTGGCCTGTCAGTTCCTCGGTGATCGGTGGTTTCAAGACCCAGGAACTGTGCCGGCTCGGGACCCCTGTCGATTTCTACGAACTGGATGATCTGCTTGCCCGGTCCGCCCCCCGCTACCGGTTGGTCATCATGCTGAACACGTTCTCTCTGACAAGTCGTGAACGACGGCTCGTTGAGAAGCGCCTGCGTCGCCGCGGCACGACCATCGTCTGGATGCTCGCCCCGGGGCTGTTCAACCCCGACATCGATCCGGAACTGAGCCTGGACCACGCACGCCAACTCCTGGGCTACGGGCTGCAACAAGAGAGAGGAGATGGGCTGCACTACACCATGCAGCTCACCGAGTCCGGAAGGTCTGCCTTTCCGAGCACGGATGCAGCACGTGTCTTTGGCTCTTTCGAACGCCCGGAGTGGAAAGGAGCGGAACGCAGCAAACCGAAGCCTTCAGCCTTCCCGCAGCGATTCTACGCCCTGCCGACAACCGAGGTAGAGGTACTGGCCCGGTTCACGGAAGGTCGAAAACCGGCTCTGGTCCGTCGCGGGAATGAGTACTGGGTGGGATCGGTGATGGCGCCGGCGGACCTGCTGCGCGACATCGCCCGTCAGGCAGGTTGCCACATCTACTGCGACGCCGATGAAATCGTTTACGCAAACCAGAGTTTCCTGGCCATGCACGCCGCCGAGCAGGGAGAGCGGCGCTTCCAACTGCGGGAACCCGCCGATATAGTGGATGTGTTCTCCGGGCAGATTCTCGCACGGGATGCCACACACTTCATCGACGCGATCGACGCGTTCGAGACGCGTCTCTACTTCCTGGGAGACGCAGAGAAATGGCGTGGATCGCTGCGTGCGGCGGACATGGACCTCTCCGCATTCCACACGGCACGAACACGCGGACTCAACCTGCGCGCGAAGTCGGTTGCCGCCAACACGATCACGCCCGCAACGCCGGTTGATCGTGCCGGTCTGTTCCGAACCGATGCCCAGGGCATGGTCACCCACTTCCTGTTCTGCGGCCCATTTCCGAATCCCGGCGCCCCCAAGCTCGGTTTCGACCGCGATTTCCTCGGTGGAGAACGTGCCCCAACCCCTGTACTGCGTGCGGAGATCGCAACCGTCTTCGAGGCCAAGAAGGGCTCCCCTGCCGCAATCACGTGGTTCAAGGGCAACGCCGAACGGCGCGAACTCCGCAACACCTGGCGCCCGATCCACACCAGCATGGACGTATCAGTTCTGTCTGAGCAGCTGCCCGATCTGTTCACGAACGAACGTGTGGCCTACTACCTGGCCTGCTGCGTCGACCTGAAACACGATCTTGAGGTGCGCGTTGGCGTGGGCAGTGACGACGGCTTCAAGCTTTGGGTCAACGGCACCCTCCAGGGCGGGCTGGATGCCCACCGGGGCGCCGGCATCGATCAGAACCGTTATACCGTCCCCATGCATGCGGGCCCAAACTGGATCCTCCTCAAGATTATCCAGGGCGGGGGTGCCAGCGGATGGAGCCTTCGGCTTGCCACCCCCGACGGCTCCTCCCTTGCAGGCCAGTCCATTCGGCTCCAGATGCCCGGGCAGCAGTAGTTCCGGACCGCTCAGCGAAACGTCGTGCTGAACCCCGGCCGCTCACTGGCCATTCGTAGCCACAGAGATCACGCAGCTTCTACCCGGTTGGCTTGATCACTCAGTCGTCCAGTTCGCCGGCCTCCAAGCCCAATGGCAGGGGCCTTGGGCGCTCGCACGTGGTGCCCAGCTCAACTCTCCGGCCTTCTTTGCTGGACGTGTCAAACGACAGCATGATGTCAAGGACATGGTTCGCCAGCGTCCCGTTCACTCGATGCGGCCGGTCGTTGCGCAGAGCAGTCGCCATATCGGCGGCACCGATGCTGCGGCTGTTGTCCGAGTAGGAATGACTGAGCGGGACAGCGTGCCATTCCTTTTCCCCCTTACGGCAAACAGCAACCGGCCCCCCGAAGGTATTCGGGTCCGGCACCTGCATCGAGCCTTCCGAACCGTAGATCTCGATCGGGCGATGCCCGTGCTTGTACACGTCGAAACTGGCGATAACGGTGATCACTGCCCCACAGTGGAACTCAACCACCCCCGTTAGATGCGTGGTTACGGTCACCGGGAACCGGTCGAACGGTTCATACTGATCCTGGTACTGCTCGGCGACCTCCGGACCGAGGGTTCGGAAGTCAGATCCCTTCGTCGTCACGGCGGTCACGCTCTTGGCCGGCCCCAGAAGATTGACCAACGCCGTCATGTAATAGGGACCGAGATCGAGCATGGGCCCCGCACCGTAGTCATAGAAGAAGGGTGCCTGGGGCCACTTCTCCGGGCCGCGCCCCATGACGATGGCCGTACCACTGAGGGGTTTGCCGATCCAGCCGTCGTCAAGGATCTTCCGGGCCGTCTGCTGCCCGCCGCCAAGGAACGTGTCCGGCGCACACCCCACGCGAAGGCCCTTGCTCTGGCCCAACGCAATAACCCTGGCCGCGTCATTGCCGTCCACTCCGAAAGGCTTCTCGGAATAGGCGTTTTTCCCGGCATTGAGGGTATCCATAGCAATCTGGGAATGGACTTGTGGCGGGGTCAGATTCAGGACAATCTCGACGTCGGGTAAGGCGAACAGCTCGTCATTGCTCATGCTGGGGACGCCATAGAGCTCTGTCTTGGCCTGGGCCCGTTCCGGGATGATGTCCGAACACGCCACCACCTCGATCATCCTGAACTTCTGTGAGGCCTTGAAATACGTGTCGCTGATCATGCCACAACCAACGATACCTACCTGAGTTTTCTTCATTGCTGTCTTTCCTTGTCGTCCATCTGGTTCCCATATCGCCAACACGCCGAAACGTGCGGAAAAGACCCACTGGCTGCGAGGGGGTGTACCATAGCGGCGCAACTCCAGTTGTGGTGCAGTTTGCTGCCGACAACGTGCAATTCCTCGACGCGCGTGGCCTTCTCCACCCTCGCCGGTGATAGCCATGTGTCCACCTACGCGGTACTGTGCGAGGAGCCCCTGCCCCCAATGCCCCTGAAGAGTGAAGGAGACGCTGCCGTGCGCATCTCAGGAACACTGTCCGGTCTCGGGATCGCCCTGGCTTTGGCCACACCCTCACAGCTCGACGCCGCGGAGCCGAAACGCCCCGGTCCGGCCGAGAAGAACAAGGCATTGCTCCCGCTCGAACTGCCTCAGCTCAGAGAGCAGCGTAAGACCGCTGCGCGCCGCAAGCGTCGCATCATCTTCAACAACGACGGCGACGACGCATGCTACTACAACCAGAAAGGGACCCCCGAGGCGTTGCTCGAGGTCCGCACCACCCCCCTTCTCGGCTCACAGGTAGACACCATCTTCTACTCGACCGCCAGTTGTTTCCCCAGCTTCACCCACAACACGAAGGTGGGTGAGGTCTTCACCTGCCGCGAGAACAAATACGAGAACAACAGCGTCCCAGCGCTCATTGCGCTGGGGACCGATCCCCTTCACATCATGGTCGACTTCTGCAGGAAGAACCGCATTGAAGTCTTCTGGTCTCTGCGCATGAACGACACTCACGACGCGTCGAGCGCCTGGTACGGCCCCCTGCTGTTCAGCCGGTTCAAAAAGGAGCATCCCGAGTTCATCACAGGCTCCCGCGAGAAGCACCCTAAGCACGGTGCATGGAGTTCGGCCGACTACACTCGTCCGGAAGTCCGGGACATGTGTTTCCGGATCATAGAGGAAGTCTGCCAGAACTACGACATCGATGGGATCGAGCTGGACTTCTTCCGACACGCGTGCTTCTTCAAGCGTGTTGCCTGGGGCGAGGCGGCCGGCGCTGAGGAACTCGCGATGATGACCGGTCTGATCCGGCGCGTGCGAGACATGACCGAGCGGGAGGGGATGAAGCGAGGGCGCCCCATTCTGGTGACGGCACGCGTGCCCGACTCACTGGAATTCGCCAAAGGCATTGGGCTGGACGTGGAGCAGTGGCTGTCGGAAGGGATGCTCGACATGCTTGTCACGACTGGTTACTTCCGCCTCAATCACTGGACGTACAGCGTGGATCTCGGACACCGCTTCGGCGTGCCGGTGTATCCCTGTCTGAGCGATTCTCGTGTCCGGGGGGAGACAGGCGGATACAAACGCCGATCGATCGAGGGGTACCGGGCCCGAGCGGCTCAGGCCTGGCAGGCGGGGGCCGACGGTATCTATCTGTTCAATCTGTTCAACCCGCGCCTGCAGCACTGGGGCGAACTCGGAGAGCCGGCGACGCTTGACGGCCGTGACAAGCTGTACTTCGCCACGTTCCGCGACGGGAATGCGGGCAGCTACCTGCCTGATGGGAACGCGTCCTACCGGGTTCCGGTCATCGTGCCACGCAATCCCCGAACCGTGACATCGGGGACATCCCAAGAAGTAGAGATTGTCGTGGCCGAAGGTCTGATGGGCACTGGCGGCACACCCTCTCGCCCGGCCGCGGCGTGCCATGTCCGACTGGGCAAACCGGAGCACGCCGACCGGCTCTTGGTCAGTCTGAACGACCGGCCGCTCGGCAAATGCACAATCGCCGGTGCATGGCTGTCATACCCGGTCGCACCGGAGATTCTCCTGTCGGGAGTTAACCGCGTCCGGCTCTCGGTCGCGGCGGGAAGACCAAGTGAACCGGACGCCGTCCCAGGCGTTGACGAGTGGGACGTTGACTGGCCCGGCTCGGAACTGGCGACGTATCCTGAACGCCAACCGTGGCGGAGCCTTGTCGAGTGTGCCGACTATGTGGAGGAGGTCCGCGGCGCGTGCCTTTTCCTGGCCGACCGCAGCGCGAGCGGGAACGATATGGCGAATCTGATCTACCCATGGCACATCGATCCTCAAACCGAGACCGTGGTTGACGTCCGGGTGAAGGTGGTGAACAGCGATGATCCCCTGGGTGTGTGCGTCCGGGTCGCCAACGGGACGACGGTCGAATACCTCACCCTCGGTTCGAAAAGCATCGGTCTGCACTTCGCCGGACTGACGGAACCGTTCGACACGACCTCGACGTTCCACACCTACCGAATCGCTGTGAAGAAGAATGACATCCGCGTGTCTGTCGATGGTCGACTCATGCTGGACGGGAGCGGCAGATTCACGGCCTCGGCGCGTGACAAGTCGCACTGGTTGCCCCTCGTCTACGGCTTGGCCGGCTGGAACAACTGCAGTCTGGCGTTCGGGTCGGCCACCGGCCCCGGGACAGGAGCCGCCATGTGGGAGTTCGTCAGGTTCAGGAGCGCCACGAAGACAGTGTTCGTGAAGGATATGGCGATTTCCGTCACCTACCCGAAAGCCAAGCCTTAGAATGGTAGCGATCAGGGCCGAGCGAGGGCCTCGACTTCAGCCACCGTGAGTGCGCGTCGATAGATACGGAACTCGTCTAAGCTCCCGTCCCATCCCCAGCGTTCGTGTGGTGGGTGGACCCCCAGACGGCCGGGACACGTGTCCAGATTGGGGAGCGGGTATGTGCCCGCTTTTTCAGCCGCTTTTTCCCCGTTCACATACAAGATTCGGCTGGTGCCTGTCCAAGTGATGCAGAGGTGGGTCCAGCGCCCTTGGCGCAGGGGAGTGGGTATCGAGGCGAAGGCGCCCTGTTCCCCGGCACAACGCGCGTAGAGACGTGGACCGTGGACGTACAGACCGATTTCGTCGTGGCCGTCCGGCAAGCCATTCCCGTCCGTCTCCATCAGGTAGAAAATGATCCCGTATCCTTCCCACGGCCCCCCGGGCAAAGCAACCGGGTTGAAGGCTGGGTTGACCCAGACGGCGATGCTTCCGGTCTCAGGCCGGCTCCCGAGGAGCTCCAGGCCGGTGGGGAGCTTGACGCTGCCTTTTCGTTCCAGCCGCAGACCGCCGCCGATCTTCCCCGCGTTGCGGCGCGCGAGCCGAATCATGCCATGCATCCCGGAACCCGAGCTGTCGCAGGCGAATGGAAGGTCATCATCAAACGTGTAACGCAGGACCAGTCCCGGTTCCGCTTCGGGAGCGGGCATGCTCCAAACCAGACCGGTTGCCGTCTCTTCTCCGGCTGCCGTCCCCTCCCCTGGTGACGGGGGCGTCGGGGTCACTGGCTTCCGGTAGTGGGGGCGTGAGTTGATGACTGGTTCATGCCCCAGCGTCGCGACGATCCGCTCCAGTGTGTCGGACATCTGTTCACGTGCATTCAGCAACGCGGCAGGATCGGGATTGTAGTCCTTGTACGACCGCACGACGCCGTTGTCGATCGCGCAAAGCTGCTCGACAGTCTTGACAAGCTCTGCGTTGGCAGCGCTGGCCCCCAGTTCGTTCTTGCCGGCTTCGAGCAGGCAGAGGACCTCGTAATCCTCCATACCATCGCGCAGGCATTCCCAGCGGATGGAGTCAACCGGGTGGCCGTCGTGGCCGGGATAGAGCATGGACCCGTCGCCGTTGGAGCGGGGAAAGGTCTCGGCCGTGCGCCAGGGATCGTTCCGCGACCAGGCCGTGACCGACCAGTACAGCATGCCGTCGAGGTCGTGTTTCCAGGTCATCCACGGCCAGACGCGGCAATCAAGCGCCGGATAATCCACCCAAACGTTCGGGTACGGGTGCCGCGTGCTGAATGCCACGTACCACCATACGGTCTTGCCTTTCGCCTGTTCCGCCTGGGCCGCGGCGGGGTCGAAGGTGTAGGCCTCCGGACACCAGACATCGACGTACTTGAGTTCGGACGGGAAATGCCGTGCCGTCATCATGTTCTTGACACCGGGCGCACCGCACTTCACTTCTCCGAGGAACGCGTTCACTTTCGGGTAGTCTTCGGAGCGGGGCTCGTCATAGAGATAGGTATAGCCGAGGTCCAGCCACCCTTTCTCGCTCAGATGCCGTTGGTGCTCCCGGGCCCAGCCGGCAAACGGCTGCCGCAGGGCGGCGCGGTGCGTGGTTAGACCGAGGGGCAGGTAACGGGCCATCTTCGCATCGTACTCGGACCAGTCCCATTCTGCCGGGATGTCCGGGGTGTCCCAGCCCGAACCGGACCACGTCGGCCACGTCTCGAGCCAGCCTTCTTGGCTGAGCGCGACACGGCGCGGTACAGCATCGATCAGGACGTTCGTGCCACTGGTGCGCACGAGGATCGCGGTAAGGGTGGCGGCCATTGGCCCAGTCACCGTGACGCGCCAACTGCGGACCGGCGTCTGGAGTTGGCCGAGCTCGAACGAGATCTTCGGGTTCAGCCCAGCCTTCACCGGCACAGGCTCGAATCGGCGCGGCGGCCGGTCGGCAGCCGGGGTCAGGTAGAACGACAGTGTCCCGGCCCGATCGGTGGTCAGCTCAAACTCGATCCGGCGTGCATCGTGCCAATCCAGCGCGGGAGGCGAGACGAGCACGGGCGCGCCGGCCACACTGTATGGCGTGATTCGGTGTTCAAGCGCGTTACGGATGTAGGCATCGGAATCCTGCTTGATGCGGTACCCAGGGTTGACGCCAAACGCGGTGCATACGCTTGACCGGACCGGGATCGTGAAGTCGCGGACGCGCACCTGCACCGGAACCGTGGTCGAGCGCTTGTTGGCAGCGGTCAGTGTGAGTTCCCCGGAATAGTCGCCGGGCGCTGCGTCCTCGGGCACGCGGACGTCAATCCAGAGTGATTCGAAGCTCTTCTCGCGGATGTCAAAGGCTGTGACGTCCAGTAGCGGATCCGGCCAGAGCCCGACATGTTCGATGGCGTAGACAGGCTTGATCGTCGGGATGTAACCAACCCGCCGGACTCGAAACGCTGTGGCCAGAAGCGTCTTCCCTTTCGGTCCGGTCGCAGCGGACATCTTGGCGCGCACCGTGAGCAGAGGAACATTGTCCGCAAACAGCACAACCTGCCCTGCGTCCATTTCGCGACGGGCGGCGTCCAGGTGGAGGGCGCCGCCGGGTTTGCCGGAGAAGGGCTCGTGGCGCAAGAGTTTCGTGAGTGAACGCTCGACTCCGTAGAAGATGGAGTCCGGCTTGGCCTTGTTTCTGAGCATTTCCGCTTTCACCGCCAGGTGCGAACTCCGCACGCTGAGCGCGTCAGCCAGTTTCACGACCTGTGCGGCCACATTCGCTGGGGCGGCGGCCCCCAGTTGCTCCAGGCTTCCGAGCTCGCCACCCAGGGCAGCACGGGCGGCGTCGGTTTCCGCCGATACGGCTGCAGGCACGGCTTCGAGCCTTCGATGCGCGGCGGCCAATGCGTGCTGTATGGGCATGACGTCGGCGACTGACAACGCTCGAAAGATGACCTCGCCCTTGCGCTTGGCGGTGAGTGTCAGCGGCACAGCGCCCTCAGTGCCGATCTGGAATTTCCTGCGGGTCGCGGTCCCGTTGACGTCCAGTCGCAGGCCGGTAGCCTCGGCGGCGGGTTCCCATGTGACATCGACACGCCCGTTCCGGCGACCGATGAGTTGCCAACGCACGTTCGTGGGGTAGGGCGCGCGGCTGAACACGATCTTGCCGAAGCGCTCCGGCACGTGGAACCCACTGCCGGTTGGCGACCACGTTGAGAGTTCATGCTCCGGTGTGCGGGAACGGGCGATGTTGAGGCCCCAGGTCTCGCCATCGCGAGGCGGGCCGCCGAAAACGGCCCAGGAAAACTCAAGTTGCACCGACCAGCGATCCTCTCCACGCTCAGCTTCGGCGCGCCACTTCGCGTCCCAGGACGCATCACGGCCGCGTTCGTCGAATTGCGCTCCGGCAGGATTCACGACAAAATGTAGGTATTCCTGGCCCGGCCGCTGAACGAACACCTCGACGCAATCGTCCTTCCAGACGTCTGCGTCCCGAGCACGTACAGCCGACTTGACCCGATCCATCCGCGGCTCGGCGCAGTCAACCTTGAGCCGTAGCGCCTCTGCGGTCCGACAGACCCGGGCGCTCGTGGCTGCGTCTGGCAGGCTTAGGCCGTCGAGGCGCAGGAACGGACCGAAAAATGCCGCCGTTTCCCAGCTGGGACGCGAAGGTGTGTCAGAGGACATGACCACCTCCGGGACGGCACTGAGCGGGATTGGCCCCAGAGCGTGTGTCCATGCGGCCAGGCTAAACAGGCAAAGGGTCAATGCTGCGGCGCTGTGTCTTACCATGATATACCTCACTTACCTGTGAATCGAGCATTGGCCCAGGCGGTATGGTCACATCGGAGGTCTCAGGTGACGCTTAGCCCCCGCCCTCTGGTCCGCCGATTCCCGAAGTCGTCGAACACCACGGGAGCAGGATCCCTTTGCCTACAAAATCCAGTTCCAGCCCCACCAAAGAAGCCATGACGCGTTCGTCGGAGAGCATATAGGGACAGATTGTGAACCAGGGAAGATAGACCAGATCCCCCTTGCCGGTCTTACAGTGGGCCCCCACCACACGACTGGATCGCGGAGTCTCCAGCCGCATCAGGGGCGTCGTGCCCGGGCTGCCATCGACCTCGTCGAAGAGAAGGCATCGGCATTCCCCAAAGGTGTTCCAGGAAAAACTCTTCAGTCTAAGATCAGGGACGGGGAAGCGCCTGCCATCGGCAAGACTGACGAATTCGGCTTCGACGTGCCGGTCTGGGTCCGTTACCGGGAAAGGGAAACGGAAGCGATCGCCTGTCGAGATGTCCGGAAGTCTCCCCGATGGCAGAAGCTCAGCGATCTTCCCGGGGACATCACCTCCCAGCCAGATGAGTCTGCCGCCGGAATTTATATACTGTACGAGAGAGGCCATGAAACTCGGACGAAGCCCGGCTGTACATTTCGGAGCCACGGTGAGCACGACCGGATTCTGCTGAACGTCGAGTTCCTCCAGGCGCTCATAGGAAAGACACTGGTAAGAGATACCCTCTCGTTTGAGCCCCTTCAGGACGATACTGGACAACCACTGGTGTTTGGATCCAAAAGGACATCCTCCGGAGAATACCAGGCTGGGGCGGTCGGAGATGATGACGCCGACAGCCCCCTTCGGGGCATTTTCCCGCCAGACACCCGTGAAGGCAATCATCTCCTCGGCCTTCGGTCCGTTCTCCCGAGCAAGGCGGATCTGCTTGCCTGCATGTATCGCGGCCTGGCTGACGTCAAACGTCACGTTCTCGGTCATCTCGGCAAAGGCGATTCCCGTGACAATAGTATCGAGGATTTCCCGATTTGCCCGTCTTGTGTAGGCCGCCTGTGCCTCTGCGATCTTCCGGTATGTTGCCGGCGATCTGTCCTGGTTGTACGTCTCCATCAGCAGGAAGATGCGGTAAACACCCGGATCCTCGTTCATCTCCACCTTCCGGAGGTAGTCACGAACGATAATGTGTTCAAGGACCTCCTCAGGATCTCGGCTGATGATCTCCCCTTGGTATCCCGCCATGGCCTGAGCGTAGACCGGCTGGAGTTTCGGGTCGAAATAGCTCTTGCCGTAAGCCGTGTCGGGAGCGAAAACGGCGGGAACGCTTCGTCCGCCGGGTCCCATCACTCCGGAAGCTCCAAGGCAAACATGAGAGAACCAGAGAATATCCGGGTGATTCAGGGCTCCCATGTCGCCAACACTGTGCGATATGCATCCAGCCCACATGAGTGCATCTTCATACCTCTCTTCTCGCAGTGCCGCCACGAAAAGCGGGAAAACGTAATACGTCTTGTGCGGATTGAACTTCAGCCTCTTCACCGCCTCGGCGCAACATGCGGCAGCGGGTTCCGTCCTGGGTTTGGGATGACGAGGGGTGTAGAAGTCGGTGTAGTGAGAATAGTGCTTGACAAAATCCTGCCTTTGCCTCTCCGTGAAGTGGACGCGAAACGATTCTGGGAGGCCACGCCAGACCTGATCCGTCTGGCTGTTGTGTCCCATCCCCCAGGCGAATACGTGGCAGGGAGCGACCAGCAGCAGCCCCATCACCTCAAACATGCGTTTCTTCAGCATCAACCTGTCACCTCTACTTGCTCTGCAGGGAATCGTCTCATTCCGCGACAGACTGGAGGGAGACGTCATCGAGATGGAAGACGACATCCGCCTCCGCCATGGCCACAAACCCGAGCCAACCGAGGCGATCAAATGCCTTCGGGACGGGGAGGTCCGCGTAGCGTGTCTCAGTGCCGTCGGGAAGACGTACGTTCAGAATCCAGGTACGATCGGCGGCCGTCCCCAACGGGCATTCCACGGAGATACGGACCCATTGACCAAAAGGCAGCTTGACCGCCTTCTTCCCGGCAACCTGAAGCCACCCCTCTGCATCCGTGTCGAAGTGGGGACCGGAAGCGACAAAGGGCGGCATGGAAGTGCGCCATTCGTGCATCAGACGCGCCCCCGCCTGTAGGCGCAAACTGAACTCACAACGGAGCGTTCCCTTGCGCCAGTTGGTCGCATAGACGAGGTGCGGATTCCAGCTGTTCTTCGTCCTGCCATCTCGGAACTCCAGCGCGCGTTCGCCGCCGTCGGCGAATGCCCCTGTCACGACGATGCGATGCATGTCGTCGTCCTGGTAGCAGTCGGGCAGCAGCGGCTGTGTGCCTTCGGGAAGCCCCTCAAAGCCGGTCTCGAAGGGCCGCGGTGCAGGCATGCGCTTCCCTTTCGGCCATGCCCGTTTCGGCCATGCGTCCCGCTTCGGGTCGGTACCGGTCCGGCGTCCTGCAAGCGCAGCATCGAAAGGGCGGAAGCCCAGGGCGAGTGCGGGCGATGACGGGCGCAGGCGGAAATCGCGCTCCGCAGCATCTGCGAATCCGGGATCCGCCTCAAGTGAATCCAGGTCCTGTTCCGTTTCGTCTCGCCATTCACTCAGGCCCTTTCCTGCGAACTCCGCTGGACCGTCCGTGCGGAAGTAGAGGTTGCGATTTAGACGGTGCTTACCCTCCAGCCATGGCCGGCCGAGGAACTTGGCTCCTGTCCAAAGCAGGATATTCCGTTCCAAAGTGGCAGCGGCATTCTCGGTCGAGTTGTAGAGGTTAAGCTGTGTTTCCCGGCCGTAGGCGAAGATGTTGTTGACCTGACGATTCTCGCGGCCTTTGCCCTGCATGAATGATCCATCCCGAGTGTCGTATACCAAGTTGTTGCGTGACAGGATTCGGGAGGACCCTGAGTCGTGGTAGATACCCCATCCACCATATTTCAGCCGGTCAACGTCATGGATGTGATTGCCGATCAGGGCCGTCCCGGGAGATACACCCAGTGTGTAGATGCCTCCCAGATCGCTGAGAACGCCCTGACCGATGGTGTGGATGTGGTTGTATGAAACGATATTGTGATGAGAGTCACTGTGACTGAAACCCCAGTTCCAGCCGACTGTGACTCCCGTGTAGGTGAAATCGAGGATCGTGTTGTGGTCGATGAGACACTGATGTGCGTGGGTGATTCCCACTCCCACAGCAGCCATGTGAAGCCGACCACCATGAGCAATCAGACAATCGCGAACGGTGATGCCTGAGGCAACCCACTCGGGGCCGCGTCGGTTGGCCGGCACCGGCTTCATGTGTCCTCCGGTCTTGCTCCCGATGAGCACGCCTCCAGCGCCAAGTTCCGTAAGTTCGCAGCCCTCAATCCGGATATCCCGGCACCCAAGGCCGAAATCAAAGGCGTATTCGCCCGTGTGTTCCACTGAGCAACCGACGAAGGCGCATTCACTGGCTCCCTCGGCCACGATGGCTCCGGACAGAGCGACTTCGGCCTGCGGGAAGCTGTAGCCCTCTGGGGGGAGATTCCAGTTCGAGTGCGCAAAGACGAGGCCTTCGAAGCGCACGTGCTTCACCCCGGTGTCGCGCGTTTCTCCGCAATGCAGGATCACCAACCGCTGCAGCAACGGCGCTACCACATTGGCTTCGTCCAAACGCTCGCCCGGCAACGGTATGTAGGTGACGCTCTTCCGATCCACACTCAATTGCCATTCCCCAGGCTCGGACAGGGAATGGGGAGCGTTCACAATCAGGAATCGATCATTCCGCTCGGGACGGGTCCATACATAACTCCTGCCGCCCCAGGTCGTGCTGGCCAGGGTCGCTTCATTCAGGGAAGAGTCCACCGATTTCAGGCGCAGACGGCTCATCCACCAGCGCCTGGGCAGCAGAACTTCGGTGTCCGTGCCGATCCACGACGGGTCAATGTCATTCTCATAGAAGCGGAAGCGATCGAAGCGTCCTTCCGGCGCATCGGGGGAAGACGGAGCTTTGGAGGCAATGGCGTAGAAGGCCTTCTTGGGCAATCGTGGTCGATAGCGGCGCTGTCCGTTTACCCACAGCTGAGCGAAAGCCCAGTCCGTGGGGGCAGCATGGGGCAAGTCCCCGCGCCAATGGCCATTGGGAAGCATCTCCCATCGTCTGAGCGGGCGTCCCCCGCTGAGGATTGCTTCCGCTCCCTTGGCGGCGCGATAGACGGTCGGGCTCCGGACTGTTCCGGAATCCGCCGCTTCCAGCTGGAACACTGTGTCGAGCCAGTATGTTCCACCCAGCACTTCCACCACTACGGGACGGACAAGATCCGGCGATTCCCGACGCAACGTGCGCACGGCATCACGGGCACGCTGGAGCGTACGAAAAGGGGCACCAGGCGCCCCGGAAGCCCCATCGTCACCACGGGGAGACACAACAAAATCCGCAGTAGCGGGGGCCGCAGGCAAAGCTGCCAGACCGCGTCGCCGCGGTTCGTGCTCCTTGCGATGTAAGACCTCTCCGTCCAACGTCTTCAGCTCAGCCATGACCGGGGCGCCAGCGCGAAACGTAAGTAACAGGTAGCTGTTGCGGCTGGCAAGGAACTTGGACTTGCCGTCTTTGTAGGGGGTGCCCAGACCATTGACCGAGGTGTTGTAGAAGGCGGTTTCACCATCTTCTGCGAACTCCGCATAGTAGCCGAAACCAGTGACGACCAGGTTGCAGCGCTGGAACAACTCCCCCCACCCTTTGCGGTGTCGCATGGCGTTGTTTTGCTCATTCTGAATGGCGATGAAGACGGGCTCCTCCGCCATACGCGTGACCCGGTCGAACCATTCGAACTGTTCGGTATCCGGAGCAAAGGGGTGGCACGTTTGCCAAGTTGTTCCCATGTCGCTGGTGTGATTCAGGTCCAGAGCTGCGAAACGCACATCGAAGCGAGGCAGGGCCAGTTGCCATTTCCACTCGTCTCCCGGCAACTCGAAGAACTGGCGAAATGCGGTGGCTTCCGGATCATAGGTGGGCACGTCCGGGTAACGCTTCGGGCCGCGCGGCAGGATTTCCCGGTCGTGATTGCCTAGCGCCGGCAGGAAGAGCGTGGTACGCAGCAGGTCAGCATGTCGGTCGATGAGCTTCCGATACGGCTTCGTGTTCGTCGGATCTCCCTTGATCTTCCCGTCGTGAAGACGCCCCACATTATCACCAGCCGTCAGGAGAAGGTGGGGCACATCGGCCACTAGGCCGGGCATTGGGCGGAGCGCTGACGCATTGCCTATGACCGCCACGCGCAGAACGTCACCCGTGAGGTCGGGGAAGGTGGCAGGAGGAGAAACGTCAGCCCCCGTGCGCACCCTATAGAAATACTGCCCCGTATCCGGCAGCGGGACGTCCACGTGGTGTCGACGGCTTCCTCCTGCTCCTATCACCTGGTCTCGAGCACATGCGGCAGTAGGACCGCATGCCACGACTGATTCGCCCGGTTCGGTCGTTTCCCAGTTCACCGTAACGTGCGTCGGTTCTCCGCGACGACAGCTTAACCACACCCGTTCGATCCGGGCATGAGTCACACAAGCGAACAAACACAGGGATGGCAACACCAAACGAATCATCATGTAAGCTCTCCTCATGAGTAGCACGGTTGTGCCCAGTTGATTTTTGTCTTCTTGTGCACAACGCTTCTCGGTTTCGTGCTTTATGTCTTTTGCCAGGCTCTCCCGGCAAACAGACTATTCTTGTACAGACAC
>Ga0209045_1001399_pt1 | contig 21947 bp, 20 predicted proteins | sample SaaInlLV_10m_DNA_4_FD_184664 | JGI IMG/M metagenome (GOLD analysis project Ga0209045, IMG submission 184664) | Marine microbial communities from expanding oxygen minimum zones in the Saanich Inlet - Saanich Inlet SI072_LV_200m_DNA (SPAdes) (version 2) | ecosystem: Environmental > Aquatic >...
GCAAGGCACAGATTGCATGATTGCATGATTGCATGATTGCATGATTGCAAATAAACATGTAATCATGATGCAGTGTGGCATTCATGCCATTCATGTTTTCTAAAAAAATTGCTTCTGTTTTCTATAGATATTAAGTTTAAACGCGTATGAAAAAAATATCTGATGTTATTAAAACTATTGATTTGCCTGAAAAGCATTCTCGCGTTAGCACGGTGAGTGTACCAAGTTCACTTTCATCAACTGAGAATGTACACGCTCTTTCGGCTATTGATAAACGTCTTGCCCGTTCTTCTTATAACATATCAATGGACGATCCTGAGAATATTACGTATCAGCATAGCGTTTTTTGCCAAACAGGTCTTCCCTACAGAAATCCTGGGGATGCTGTTCGTTTCTGGGAAAGAAAGCAGGGAATGGCTACACTTCGTATCAATGCAGGAGAAATTCTTAACCCTAACACTCAATGTTTTGTTGAAATCGGCTTGCCATTTGGTCCAAAGCCGCGTCTCATTCTTGCTCACCTCAACAGTGAAGCCCTTAAAAAATCGTCTCCTGTTATCGAAGTTGGGTCTTCTCTAACGGCTTTTGTAAAACGCATAGGCCTAGGTGCCAACGGTAGGGATGTGAAGGCTATCAAAAATCATTTATCCCGCCTTTCTTCTGCTTCCATTCGCCTAGGTTTTGTCGAGGAAAATCACGCAGTTCAGGTTAATACACATATTGTTGAAGCCTTTGATTTATGGTTTGAAAAGGATCAAAGGCAACGCGTTTTATGGCCTTCTACTATACAGCTTGGTGAAAATTATTTTCAAAGCCTTATGGCTCACGCGGTTCCGCTTGATGAGCGAGCTGTGGCCGCACTTTCTCATTCAGCTATGGGCCTTGATATCTATGCGTGGCTTGCTCAACGTCTTCACCGCGTATCACCACAAAAACCACAATTTATTACTTGGGTAGCTCTTAAGGATCAATTTGGTTGGCATTATAGCAAGATGTTCAATTTCAAACGTGTGTTTCGTAAGACATTGGCTATTGTCCTCACGCAATATAAGGATGCCAAGATTTATCATAATGATAAAGGGCTTACTCTTTGCAATTCTCTACCACCAGTTAAGAGCCGTACGATCCTTATTTCTTCCAGTAAAAAATAAATAAAAGCTCAGTATTTGCTTGTAAGCCTTTTAATGAGTTTACATTACTCACGGGCACTTTGTATGACACGCAATGTTTACTTAGTGGATAACCCTGTGAATAATCATGAGTTATGAACGGGCACTTTGTATGACAATCCACGGGCACTTTGTATGAGTTTTGGCTAAATTCCACGGGCACTTTGTATGACAATCCTATAGTATACCTATAGTAATACCTTTAGGTTGTTAGGTCGCTTTTGTTAATAACTCAAATCAATCGTTTATGTTAATAAATAAAGTATCTAATAAATGGGGGCTGTCTGCCCCCAAACCCCCGAAGGTATTTAAAGACTGCCAAAGTGAAGGATAAGGGGTGAAAATCAGTTAATTTTGTTTGATATTGCCAAAGTTTAGACTTATCATACAACCACGGTACAGGCAGAGGTGCCAATGACCGGGACTATACGAAGTGAAGAGGGGCAGGGGAATTAAACCCTGTTCCTTTTCTTTTTTCTGTTACCAGATTCATTTCTGGATAAATCATAGAATTGTCACAGTATGACGTACCACAATCTATTTATTTACGGAACAGTTTAATTATGTCTTTGACGAGTTCCTTTAAAGCTGGAATGCACACTCGCTGTTGGAATAAAAAATTTTCTAAGTCGAAACGTTGATTTTTCTAAAGTTTTAATTATTCATTCTTATTAATCTCAAAGAATTTAGCAGTTTTCTGTATACCCACTAGCATATGTGGCTAGAAGGTTTTTAATGATAATAGGCGAACTACAAAATAAAGTAGACCAAGTATGGAACACATTTTGGTCTGGTGGAGTCTCGAATCCACTATCAGTTATTGAACAGATCACTTATTTGCTTTTTGCCAAGCGTCTAGATGGAATTCATACGGCTCGCGAAGCGCAAGCAAATCTCTTAGGCGGTGACATTGAAGACCTTATTTTTGAGAATGGGCAAGATCATTTGCGTTGGTCTCATTTCAAAGATTTCGATCCAGAGAGAAAGTTTGAAGTTTTTAAAGACGAAGTATTTCCATTTATTAAGTCTCTGAATGGACGAGCAGGCAGTTCTTACACGAAGTTTATGAAGGATGCTGTGTTTATCATTCCCACTCCATCACTGCTGGATAAAGTCGTCAATATGATTGACGACATTCCGATGCAAGACCGCGATACGAAGGGTGATCTGTACGAATATATGCTCTCAAAAATTGCAACTGCCGGGCAAAATGGTCAATTCCGCACCCCGCGTCATATTATTAAGTTGATGGTTGAACTAACAGAACCAACACCAAAGGATATTATTTGTGATCCGGCCTGTGGGACGTGTGGCTTCTTGGTAGCTGCGGCTGAATATCTTGAGAATAATCATGAAGACATGTTGATAGATGAGGCACAAAAAGAGCATTTCCATCATAATATGTTCCACGGCTCAGATTTTGATAGCTCGATGCTGCGTATTGGTGCAATGAACATGACGCTGCACGGTATTGATAACCCGCAAATCGAGGATCGTGATAGTTTAAGCGAAGATCATGCCGCTCATCGTGATGCCTATACGCTCATCCTTGCCAATCCTCCCTTTAAAGGTTCACTTGATTACGACGGGACTGCGAAAGATTTGCTTCAAATCAGCAAAACAAAAAAGACGGAGCTTCTGTTTATTAGCTTGTTCCTTAAACAACTTAAGTCTGGTGGACGTTGTGCTTGTATCGTACCGGATGGTGTGCTGTTTGGCTCCTCCAAAGCGCATCAACAGTTACGTAAGATGTTGGTGGAAAATCAAAAACTGGAGGTTGTAATCTCCATGCCATCGGGTGTGTTCAAACCATATGCTGGGGTGTCTACAGGAATTTTAATCTTTACCCGCACGGATAGTGGCGGAACGGATGAAGTCTTTTTCTATGACATGCAGGCTGATGGCTATAGCCTTGATGATAAGCGTGATCCGATAAAAGAAAACGATTGTCCTGACATCATCTCCAAATATAGGGAATACAAAAATGGTAAAGGTGATTTCAGCGATAAAAAAGTCAAAGCTTTCACCGTGGACAAGGCCGATATTGTAGCCAATAAGTACGACCTTTCTATCAATCGTTATAAGGAAGTTGAGTATAGAGAGGTTACGTATGAAACCCCTGTCGTTATCATTGATCAGCTTGAAGCGCTAGAGGCAGAAATTCAAAGCGACCTCAAAGAATTGCGGGGGATGCTGTGATGCCTTTACTAGGTGGTTTTGTTGACATTAAAACAGGTAAATTAGACGCCAACGCATCTTCTGTGAATGGCGCTTATCCTTTTTTCACTTGCTCACGACAGCCATTAAAGATTGATGAATATGCTTTTAATGTTGATGCGATATTGGTTGCTGGAAATGGTGATTTGAATGTTAAGCATTACAATGGAAAATTTAATGCATATCAAAGAACATACGTGATTACTGTGATTAAGTACGACGCTCTTGATACGCGGTATTTATACCATTGGATGTCAAAGTATGTTGATCGTCTTCGTGAGTTAAGCATCGGAGGAGTAATCAAATACATAAAACTTGGTATGCTTACTGATGCTGAAATTCCACTCCCACCACTCGAAGAACAAAAGAGGATTGCCGCAATATTGGATAAGGCGGATGCATTGCACCGGAAACGGGAAAAATCTATTGCTCTAATCGATGACCTGTTGCGCTCTGTATTCCTTGACATGTTCGGTGATCCTTTCACTAACCCGAAGGGATGGAAAGTAGAGAAACTGGGCAACGTATGTTTAAAAATTACTGATGGAGTTCACCAAAAACCTAGTTATACAGATACTGGCGTTCCCTTTATATCAGTAAAAAATATAACTACAGGGAAATTATTGTTTGACGATTGTAAATTTATATCTCAGGAAGACCATGAGAAATATTATAAGCGTTGTAATCCTGAATATCTTGATGTGCTCTATACAAAAGTTGGAGCTACCTACGGTAGACCAGCAATTGTCGATACGAGGGAAGAATTTAGTTTGTACGTAAGTGTGGCCCTTATAAAACCTGATAAAGAAAGTATTAATCCTTATTTTTTGAAAGAGGCTCTCGCTAATCCAGCACTAAAATATCAAGCAGATCGCTCTATAAAAGGAATTGGTGTGCCAGATCTGCATTTAATTGAGATTAAGAATTTTTTAATGCCATTGCCACCCATGAAGATACAAAATCAGTTTGTAAAGAGGGCAGAGAAAATAATGCAAAAATCAAAAAAGTTAAACAATGCTTTAATGTATAGCCAAGATATATTTGCTTCTCTGACCCAGAGTGCATTTCGCGGTGAATTGACTTCACAGAAAGAGGTGGCATGAGCAAGAGCAATTTTTCATTTTTGGCTGAGAACTGGTCGTTCTTGTTACAGGCCGCACAGGCCGCTGAACAATATGCTCAAAACGACCCTCGTGCCGCAGCTATTTATTCACGCCGTACATTAGAGTTATCTCTGAAATGGCTTTACACTAATGACACCACCTTGCGTACCCCGTATGAGAAAAGCCTAGCGGCGATGATACATGAGCCTACTTTCTTGCAAAACATAAAGAAAGGATTGTTCTACGATATTAAGTTTATTCATCGCCTTGGCAATATTGCGGTTCATGAGGACAAACCTATATCCACCGAAGAAGGATTAAAGGTCGTTATAGCTCTCCACCAGTTTCTTGGCTGGCTGACCCGTGTTTATACTCGCGGTGGTGCAAAACCATCCGAATTTGATCATACGCTTTTATTGAAGCTAGATATACAGCAAAAAGCTAATATCAAACTGATACTGCAAGCCAAGGATGAAGAGGCCGCCAAGGCAAACAAAAAACTGTATCAAACTGAGGGAGAGATTGAGAAGTTAAAAGCAGAACTGGCTGCCCTTCAAAAGGTTAAACAAGAAAACGCCAAAACTATAGGTAGCAATGAATATAGCGAACCACAAACACGTGATTTGATAATTGATGTTATGCTACGTGAAGCGGGTTGGGACCCTAAGGGTAAGAATGTTGAAGAATACGAAGTAACAGATATGCCTTCAGAATCTGGCGTTGGCTTCGTAGACTATGTGCTATGGGGGAACGATGGGAAGCCGGTTGCACTGATTGAGGCCAAAAAAACACGCATTGATCCTAAGCAAGGACAGAGACAAGCAGAACTATATGCAGACTGCCTTGAAAAAGAATTCGGACAACGTCCGATAATCTATTATTCCAATGGCTACATTACTTGGCACTGGGATGATAGATTATACCCTCCGCGTGAAGTACAAGGTTTCTCGATCAAGGATGAGCTGCAATGGAAAATCAACCAACGTGAGAGCCGCAAAAGCCTCGCTACTATGCAACCCAAGAAAGAGATTACAGGCCGCTATTACCAGATAGAAGCGGCGGCGCGTGTCATGGATCGCTTTGACGAACAGCGCAAGCGTAGAAGCCTCATAGTAATGGCAACAGGCGCAGGGAAAACCCGGCTGTCCATTGCTATTGTTGATATGCTTATGCGTGCAAATTGGGCACGTAAAATTTTATTTTTGGCAGATCGCATAGCCTTGGTTAATCAAGCCAAGCGTGCCTTTAACGCTCATCTACCCCATGTATCCACCTCTAGCCTATTGGAGAATAAAGAAGAAGAGGCCCGTGTTGTATTTTCTACCTACCCAACGATGTTAAATTGTATAGATGGGACAAAGAAAGACCAGGAGGAACTTTTTAGCGCGGGACATTTTGATCTAATCATCATTGATGAAGCGCACCGCTCTGTTTACCAGAAATATGGTGCGATCTTTGATTACTTTGACTCGCTTCTGTTGGGTTTAACGGCAACACCTAGAGGTGAAGTTGATAGGAACACTTACAAACTCTTTGCACTCGATGATCATCAACCAACATATTTCTATGAATTAGAGCAAGCTGTTGAAGATGGTTTTTTGGTGCCGCCTCGCGCCATTTCGGTTCCACTTAAGTTTCAACGCGATGGAATTAAGTATGATGAACTTTCACCTGAAGAGCAGGCAGAATATGAACTTCAAGAAGAGTTTTACGATAAAGAGACAGGTGAGCTTGTAGAAGAGATAGTGTCGTCTGCACTTAATAAATGGCTGTTTAACAAGGATACCGTGAATAAGGTTCTGATGCACCTTATGGAAAACGGCATTAAAGTAGAGGGTGGTGACAAATTAGGTAAAACAATAATCTTTGCTAAGAACTCCAAACATGCGGATTTTATAGTTCAACAGTTTGATAAGAACTATCCTCATTTGGCAGGAAAGTTTTGCCGTAAGATTGATTACTCAGTAAAATATGCTCAAAGCTTAATTGATGATTTCAGTATCAAAGATAAAGACCCGCAGATAGCCGTATCGGTTGATATGCTTGATACAGGTATTGATATACCGGAAGTAGTTAATCTTGTATTTTTTAAGATCGTGCGGTCTAAGACCAAATTTTGGCAGATGATCGGGAGGGGAACACGTCTGTGTGAAAACCTATTTGCCCAAGGGGAGGATAAAAGGGAGTTTACTATCTTTGATTACTGTCAAAATCTAGAATTTTTTAACGCGAATCCAAGAGGCTTCGAAGCGAAGGCTCAAGAATCTGTTAAGCAAAGGATATTTAAGCGTCGCTTGGAATTGGCAGCTTCTCTCGATAATACAGATGACTCCGAAGGTCTTAGTGCGGTTCTAAAAGATCAGATGCACGCTGTTGTGGCTTCTATGAACCTTGCTAATTTTATTGTTCGTAAGCAACGCCAGACAGTTGAAACATTTACAGATCGTAAAAATTTTGATGTGCTTGATGAACCTACTCTTGAATCATTGCGCAATAAAGTCAGCAGACTTCCATCTCAAGACGAGGATGATGAATTCGCACGCCGTTTTGATTTATTGGTGTTGCACTTGCAAGTCGCTATTTTGAACAATAATAGATCACAACAAAACTACATCCTAAAAGTTAAGAATCTGGTAAGTGGCTTAGAAGATAAGTCTACAATCCCAAGCGTAAAGGCGCAGATAGCATTAATCTTGGAACTCCAAACAGAAGCGTGGTGGGAAGATGTAACATTACCAATGCTGGAGCAAGTAAGGATTAAGCTGCGTGACCTCATAAAGTTTGTTGATAAGGAAGAAGGAGAGACTGATGTTTTTACCAATTTTGAGGATGAACTGGGAGAGGCCAGTGAAGAACATCAACTCGTAAAAAGTGATACAAATTTGGCTGAATATCGGAAGAGAGTTCAGCGTTTCATTAACGATAATAATGATCATCTTACAATATACCGTTTAAAAAATAATGAACCTATTTCTAAGATAGACATTCAAGCGTTAGAAGATATATTATTTGCTGAAGGTGGGCCTGTGTCTAGGGATGAATATCAGGTAGTATATGGAGATAAGCCGCTTGGCGTTTTAGTACGTTCTATTGTTGGATTAAGCAGAAAAGCAGCAAAAAAGGTTTTCGCAGAGTTCCTATTAGAAGCGCCAATGTATCCAGACCAGATTGCCTTTCTTAATCAAATCGTAGACTATCTTGTTATTAACGGTACAATGGAACCTAAAGCGATGTTTGATTTGCCGTTTACTCACATTAACGATCAGGGTATCTCTGGCGTGTTTGATAATGATTCAAGTCAGAAAGTTATAGAGCTAGTTCGCTACATTAACGAGAATGCCGGTATGATGAAGAGGGTAGGGTAATAATGCAGATTGCATTATTACCCTACCCTCTTATAGGGACAAAAAACCAACCTCAAAAAGGGTGATAATACCCATTGTGGAAAATACCAGCCCATACTGGTACATGTAAAATGATTCCAGCAGGCTACCAAAATATTAAAATGCCCTATAGCAGACGTTGGAATAAATAAGATTGTTTGCTCCACTTAAAGGAAGGAGTAGAAAAATGCGTTTAATCAAATACAAAGTTAACAAGTTTCGATCAGTTAAATGTACTGATTGGATAGATATTGATCAGTGGGCATGTTTTGTAGGTGTTAATGAATCTGGCAAGACAAACCTGCTTTTGCCGTTGTGGAAATTTAACCCTGCCGATGAAGCAACAAAAATAGACCTCTTACACGATTACCCCAGAGATGAATATTCTGAGTTAACTGGTGAAAATACTCGAGAAAATGAACATTTTATCGAAACGTTATTTGAACTAAATGATAGCGATATAAAAGTATTTGAAAGTTATTACGCTGAGAGTCAGGAAAATGCTGCAAAAGTTGAGGGGGAGAATAGCGAAGAAAAGGCCGTTACAAGTACACGGAAAAAGAAGAAGTATGGATTTAAACAGTACCTACTTATTAAGAAAGACTATAAAGAGCGCTTTTATATTTATATTTCTAATGAAGGTGGCGAAGATATTTCTAAAGATATAGATGATGATGTTGGCGAAGATGTCTTCAAGAAGGTTTGCGAGACTATACCACGCTTCGTTTATTACTCTGAATACGGAAATTTAGATTCTGATCTATACCTTCCACATGTGAAAGATAACCTAGGGCGGATTGATCAATTGGTAGGCAAAGAGCGAATGAAAGCACGCACTCTCAAAATTCTGTTTGGCCATCTTAAGTTAAATGTTGATGAAATTTTGGAACTTGGACAAGAACATACACCGAACAACAACCCTTCAGAAAAGGCTAACGCACAAATTACAAAAGAATCCAGAATGAAACAGGAGAGATTTGCAAAAGTAAACTCTGCCGCTTCTCGTTTAACAACACAATTTAGGGAGTGGTGGACACAGGGACATTACATTTTCAATTTTAATGCAGATGGTGAATACTTTAGGATTTTTGTCAGTGATACTGAACGTCCTGTGCAAATTGAACTGGAGTCTCGAAGTAGAGGGTTACAATGGTTCTTCAGCTTTTTTCTAGTGTTTTTAGCAGAAAGCGAAGACAATCATAAAAATTGTATTTTACTGTTGGATGAGCCAGGTCTTAGCCTACACCCAAATGCACAGACTGATCTCATAAGATTCTTTAATCAAGTTTCAGAGAAAAATCAGCTTATATATACAACGCACTTACCTTTCTTAGTCGATCATCACAATTTGGATAAAGTTAAGGCCGTTTATACCGAAAGTGGTCTTACACAGATATCGAATGATCTAAGTAAGGCAGATAAGGAAAAGAAGTCTATACAGCCGGTCAATGCTGCGATTGGTATCTCTGCCGCCCAAAGTTTATTGGTTGGATGTGATATAGTAATAGTCGAAGGGGTTTCTGATCAATTCTATCTTACCATGATTAAAAACCATTTGGTTTCAAAAGGCAAATTTAAGCCTGCTAGAGAAATGGTTTTTATTCCGGTAGGTGGTGCTAAAGGAGTGAAACCTGTTGTGTCTATTATACAAGGAGCACAGAGTGATTTGCCGTTCACTCTGCTCGATTCTGACACAACTGGTAAACAATTTCAGACAAGTCTTAAAAATGGATTTTACAGCGACAATAAGGATAAGGTTATTGAAACAGATACATTCACAGATAAAACCGGCTCAGAAATAGAGGATTTAATTCCATTAGATTTATTAGTCGATTGCTTTGACAGAGTGTTTAGGACTGAAGATGGATTAAGTAAAAATGACATAGATGGAAGTAAGCCTATTATCCCACAGCTTGAAAACTTTTCAGAGGAAAATCGACTAGGGCTTAAAGACCGTTTAGGATGGAAAGTCGAGCTGAGTAAGAAAGTAAAGCAAAAATTCAAAAGTGAAGTTACAGGAGACATGGAAGAAAAATGGATAGAGTTATTTAATACTATCCAGACTTAAGTATATGATATGTAAAAGTTCACTTTTGGCAACAAGAAGAAAACCTTATTTCCCGTAAGTAATACTATCACATCAAACTTCAAGCAAATACGTCTTCTATTTTCACCATTACGGCCATGTATATTATTATGGTGTATCATTTCTTATTTTATATAATGCCATGATATTTGAAATATACGACGCCTGTATATTTAACTGTAAACCACTATCATGGAGTAAAAATGCCAAGTTCAGTTACAAATGTAAAAAATGCGGAATATCACCATACCCGCGTTATCTTCAATTCCTTCGGAGCGAGGCCAGGTGATTCCCTAGTTCTAACGGCCGATCCTTGGTCATATCTTCGAGCTCATCTTCTAGAAAAACATAGAAAAGCACGAGGGGAGAATAAGGAACGACTAAAACGAGCAATATATTTTGCTCGCCTTGCTGAAGATTTTTTCAAGACTGTAGAACCGACACCTCTACCAGGAAAAGCGACACTCGCATATTACAGCGTCTTGAATCTTGCTAAATGCTATATATGTATGAAAGGCAAACTTCTAGGTGACGCAATCGAACATCATGGGCTTTCTCCATCTCATGAAGCAGATTCGGATATTCGTGTCATGGAAAGAGGTAAAAAACATATCAATATATTTCATGAGTTTGTTACTTCCTTAGGATCACCTGCGCCCACAAAAGTAGATTTATCTTTTAAGGAATGCATAGCTCACGTTCCTGAGATTCATGAGATTGCATCGCGACTCAAATTGTTACCAGACAACAAGCGCCAATTGTTGCCGATAGATATTGATATTCTGACGGATTTGAACTCTTCTTGGCTTTTATCGGAAATAAAGTATCTAAAAAAACAAGATAATAGATTGCGTACAAATCAGTTTCTTAGCGGAGCAAGAAAAAGGTATTTTCGAGAACCAGATGAAATAGACGGTTATGTTAAATTTAGGTGCAAAAGGCGAAAGGCTTTTAATTGGAGAAACTTTGAAAGAATTTACTCTAATATCTGTAAAGAATTCCAATCTTTCGATATCGTCACGCTCTTATCAAAGGATGGATATAGATGTTATTGCGATCTTAATGACCCTTCGTATCACCATCTCGCATACGCTCTAATGATGTTATTTCATCTTGGAACCATCGCTCGGTATAACCCTACACAAAACGAAAAATTATTGGAAGGGGAGATGCGGCCTGTAATTTCGGAGGCCTTAGCACTTACTCCACGACAGTTCTTATACCAAATTACATCAAGAATTACCGAGAGCATTTGCGTAGTCCCCTTTGCAAAATTATGAAATACTTGGCTAGAGTATAGCCTTGGTATACTGCGCCGCTTAGTTCTGTAGCATCCACCGCCAGTTATTGTAATCGTCTACCTATAAATCGTTACAACTCAATTACTGATAAAATTCTTAACAATTTGTCTCAAATTACCTGGATGTTACAGAATACCACATAGTGTAACAAAAAAGCACCCTCCACCACCCCTCTTTACCACTTGAATTGTATAATACCTCCTGTTATTGTTACACTTCCTATAAGAACTGTAACAAAACAGGTAATTATGAAGTTATACGACGTAAAAGGACAACGGCTCTATCTCACCTCAACCGAAAGAGAGGACTTTCTTGAAGCTGCCAGAAAGGCCCCGCGCGAGATACGCACGTTCTGCTTTGCCCTTCACTATACGGGGTGCAGAATAAGCGAGGCACTTGCACTCACTCCCAAGCTTGTAGACTTATCTGAAAAAGCCCTCATATTTAAAACGCTCAAGAAACGGGACAAGATCATCTACAGAGCGGTTCCAATTCCAGATGAGGCACTTGATACTATTGATATGGTTCATGGCCTCACAGAGGTCTTAAATTCCAAAAAAAGAGCTATCCTTAAGAAGCCACTCTGGCCGTGGGCACGTATGACAGGATTTCGCTTTGTTAAATCCGTTATGGATGAAGCGGGAATACCGGACGGTCCTCACAAATGCCCGAAGGGCCTAAGACACGGCTTTGGAGTGCACGCGATCAGTAAGGGAGTACCGCTTAACATGCTTTCAAAGTGGTTGGGGCATTCTAGTCTTGAGATGACCTCAATCTACGCGAATGCTTTGGGCGAAGAGCAGCGTGATATTGCTTCGAGAATGTGGTCGTAAAAAACCTACAGCTCTTCAAACACGGCTTCAATATTTCTGTGGCCTTCGATAATAGTTACAATATTCAGATAATCATTATTGTATATAAAGAAAATTACGTAGGCGCCATACGCAAAACTGCGTAGTCCTTCCATCAATTCCGGTCGGGGTCGGCCTAATTGTACTGATAACTGTGCCAGCTTTCGGCATTGCTGCCGTAGTTTGTCGGTGTATTGTAGAGCGACTTCCTGAGAGCCGCTTTGTGTGGCAATGTATCTTTTAATTTGAACGAGATCGTCTTTGGCTTGTTCAAGATAACGAAGCTTATACATGTGGAAACTTTCTATTAACCTTTATCATTGGCAAGCACTTCAGCTATATCGTTATCACTGTAACTTCCACCTCTCTCGATCGCAGTGCCAATATGTTTCCTTAATGCTTTAAGCTTAGCTTCCCGCTCTTCAACGAGGCGTAATCCTTCACGTACCACTTCACTAGCGTTATTGTAACGCCCGGCTTTTACTTGTTTACGAATGAATTTGTTAAAATGCTCACCTATTGCATAGCTCATAATAATCCTCCTTTATTCATTGTATCAATAGTTGCCAACTGTTGGAATATATATTTTATAAATTTGCTGCTGAGCATAGTATCTAATCGTGAGTGTAAGTTCCTGCCTTTTTTTCATTTCCTCTCAAGTCTCCTTTGTTTAAGTTTTCTCAAAGTTACGATCCTTTTTACCCCTGCAAGTCTTTATGTCAATTTCCTGCCCGCTCCAAAAATCCGTGTTGGTTGACATGAAGCCTTTTGCATGGGAATCCCTCTTCACATACATTGAGAAAACTTAAACAAAGGAGACTTGAAAATGAGTAACAAATCTAAAAAACCAGACCTTCACGCCTATGTAGTTACAGGCCCGGAAGACAACCAGTTTTATACCAAGATTGGTGCGGCTTGGAAAAACAAGAAAAACGGCTACGGCTTACGTCTTGATGCTCTTCCGGTAAATGGCGAGATAGTACTCTTTCCGCCGAGAGAGGCTGAAGAATCCGAAGAATAGTAGGGTAATTAAAATAAGAATAGAGAAGGCTGCTCTTTATGGGTGGCCTTTTTTTATAGATTTACTAAAGAACTACTCATTGTAATTTTTTAAGAGGGGTTCACCAAAGGGAATATATATTCCCGTCTTTCGCACCCGCCCAATCTCTGGGTGAGGGCGGGTGGCTCCGAAGGGAATAAAATTACTTTTACTATATTATTTATAGAGATGACTCAACGTTTCGGCTTTGGAAATCTACGAGGCCTTGGACGGAACCGAGGTTTAAATTTCGGATTGGAAAAAGTCTTATCCCAACGACGAACGCCCATTGCAGCCTTAAATGAGTTCTTCAACGACATAGTTTTAACCGTAGCGTAAATTAGTATCTTGCGGTACGGTCTGCTGTAACAATTTTATTGGTTATCCAGATATAATCAGATAATACAGCTCTCAATAGCTTAATATTCATTGGCTAGCATGATGGTAAGAACTCTGGCTGTCTGAGATGGATCAGACGGGTCTTCACTTCCATGGACCATATCAGGATCATAATAATCAATCTTCCAGTATATTTTCTCTCCATCATGATCAATTGCGCCAAAGTCATGCTCCCCGTAAGGATCGTTACCCTCACTAAAATCGTTGAACAGTTCTACTTTTTCACGGATTTGAGATTGATCCTTTTCCGGCAAGGCATTTATGCCGAATGTCTGGACAAGGCTACAGGTAACGCCCATGGATTTGCGGCAAAGATCATTTAATTCAGCTATTTTCTTGTGGTTACTCATTACTCATTCTTTCTATTTGTCAGTTACAGGTTTAACATGTAGCAGAAAGAAACCAGAAAAGGCAAAATAAGAATGAAGACAAAAAGACAGCCAAGCATTCGTATAAAGCTGGAAGGTGAACTTTCCCCTGATGATCTTCGTAGAGAGCTAAATGAGGCTGTTGATGATCTGGAAAGGCAGGGGATAGCGAATGTTAAAAATTGTAATCTTTATGTAACACCAGCTTATGTCGGGGCTGATAAAAAAAACGATACTACCATTACAATAGGTCTTTCTTCTTACAAATCTGCTGCTGATATGTATGGAGTTTAATTAACTAATTATTTTTAAAACCCTTCACTTTGGTAGTTTAATAAATATCTTCGGGGGGTTAGGGGGGCAGAAAGCCCCCCTTTAATTATTATTGAAATACAATGAAAGCTATAGTAGAGTTATGTCTTATCTACAGAAGGCGTACTGTTATATGGCGCGAGTTTCATATACCGTCTTATGCGATTAGTCCTACACTCGAATGACTCTCGCACTTCAGCGTCAATAGATTTTAGCAGTGTTTCGTAATCATGGTTTTTAATAAATGCCAGCTCATATCCGTTTGCTGTTTTTTTACTTTTAAACTGAATGTCGAGATCAAGGGCATGGTGTTTCAGTGTGCTTAGCCAATCTTTACCGTCTGTAAATTTAAGATCGTTTTCGTTTATACCTGAATAAAATGAAACTTCATACACGTACGGTGGGCCGGAACTTGTTTTAAACGGCCCGGATATATCACTACTCATTTAACGCCTCAAATGTTGCCTATGAGTAGAGTGTATCACTCTTTATTAATCTTATGCAAATTTTTGACAACTGAGAATTTCTGACCGTGTCAATCCGTGTTTTTTAAAGGTACGGGATAAGGTCAGTTGGGAATGGGAGGGAGTAGTTATGGCAGATAAAACAACATCACGCGCCAAGGAAGTGACAATGGATAGTTACAGGGCTTCTAGACTTGAACGCTACGGCTATGTGAAGGATGAGTTTGATAGTGTCCGTGATCCTATAACCAACCAACAGGCAAACGATATGGGTCAAGAGAAAACAAGTGCAGAGGGGCGTGGTTCTGCGATGGTGAAGGAAGACATGCCGAAGCTGGAACTAAAGCCACCGGAAGAGATTTCAAAAGGGCAGGATAACAAATCATTTGATAACAAGTGGCAACGTGAGCAAGTTGAGGCGGCCAAGGATCAACGCAAAAAGGATTTGATGGAGAGATACAAAGATTATGAACCAGAAAACAAAAGGGATGATCGTGGCCGTGATAACAGTTTTGAATATTCGAGATGAGAATTTAAGCTATCTCATGTTATGTAAGTATTGCTTGTTTACTCAAATAATTTGCTAAAGAAGCCTTTGTTATGCTCTTTTTCTAATCTCATACGAAGACGTCTGCATTCTTCTTTTTCTTCGCTTAGTTCCTTCTTAATTTTTTCTTTCTCTCTTTTGTGAAATTCTAGTTTTTTATTAAGAGTTTTTGCTTCTTCTATCTGTTTTTTTGATTTTATATTAAGCTCTGTTAACTCTTGATTTTGCGTTTCACTATGCATGGCCGTAGCTAATGCTAGCCAAAGTGATATTATTACAACCTCTTGATCGTCATCGTCCAGGGCAAAGTTAAACCGTAGCGTCATAATGTTACCGTTATCGTGGAAACTTTCTGGCTCAAAAATATGCATTACTTTTACATCGTATGTAGCTTCTACCTTCAACCACTTTAAATAGTCTTCTCCTAAGTCTTCCAATACTTTATATATGCTTTTACCTCCCCATTTGTCAGGTTCTTCTTTTAGTTTAATAAGCATATGCAACAAAATAACGTATGACCATTCATCATCTTTTTCTTCTTTTGTGTATTCTAAAAGCTCTTCACCTGCTTTAACCATCTGGTTTTTTTTAATGCTTTCAATCGGCCTAGCAATATATCCTTTTTCCTTCAAAAGGTCGGGGATCGTAATGGTTAAGTAGTGACCATTCGTATACTGGTATCCAAGCAGTGGTTGCTGCTCTAAAGGAGTATACCCGTAGGCAGGATTAGGGTTAAAGCATCGTACAAATTCTTTGTCTTGATCGTAGTTTGATTTTCTAACGAAGAATGGTAGTTCTCCTGAGATCATGACAAGAGCCATACCTGGGTAGGCCAGGTGATCAATCTCTTGTGGTGAGGCGAGGTATTCATTTATTTCATTTACCGCAAGGAGTGGTTTTTTGTGAAATGATTCAGCAATGCCGCCCCCAATTTGATATCCCTTCGAAGAGCTGGTTTGTTCACTGTACTGATTTGTATTGCTTTCACCTGTTTGGAGCGTCGTTGAACTTCCACCGCCATGTGTGCTTGCTCTTCCATGAGTGTCTGCCCCGCCATGTGTTGAGCTGCCGCCTTGGGTGTTGGCCTCTCCATGAGATTTAGAGCCACCGTGAGAAGCACCTTCGCCTTTGCTTGTGGCTTCTCCTGTGGAATAATTGGAATTATCGCTATAACTATCAGTATGTTCCCAGCCTTTAAAAAAGATGTGAGGGCCGTAGTTTTTGCCTGCCTGTTTGCCTTGGTTTTGTCCCCAATTTTTTGAATTACTCCAATTGATATTTTTGTTCCAATTGTCAGACTCATTAAAATTTTCGCTTCTACTCCAGTTTTCACCACTATTCCAATTTTCTGATTTACTGGAATTTTCGCTTTCACTCCAATTCTTTGTATCTGTTTCGCTCCTTGATGTGCTATTGGTATGAGAGTGTCCTTTTGTTTCACCTTCTGTAGACTGCATACTCTGTGACGCATTTTGTGAGCGGACAACTTTTACAATCTGTGTTTGACCAAGGTCTTCTTGTAGATGTTTTTTTGTGGTTGGCCCATCAGCTCCAAACCATATTTGTAGACTTGCACCGGAGAGAAATGTTTCCCATTTCTTTTTATATAACTCTTGAATGCCCCCCAGATTTTGGGTAGCAATCATAAGCTTTACTCCTGACCCAGCAACCTCATTTATTGCTCGCTCTATTCTATCCATTTTTCCAAGGTTCTGGAATTCATCAACGGATACAAGCATTGGATGTCCGTTTGCGGGAAGGCCCTGTTTCTTTTGCATTTCGCCTAGAATGACAGTAATCATAGCACGTTGCCACCTGGCATATGGATCAGCGTCATCTAAGGGTAGACACAGGAATATACTAATACCTTTTTTTGAAGTTCTTAATTTGGAGATATCAAAGGTGCGTTTGTAGTGCCCTGTGTCGCAAACCGTTTTTTCTATACCGGGACTCATGAGAAATGCAGTCTGAGTTGCGGCATTGGAACGAACGCTTTCAAAATATTTTGGTATTTTTGTATCCTGAGATTTAATATTTCTTGCTATGGTTGCAATCCAGCCGTTACAGGCTGTGTTTTCTATCATATCCTCAAGCAGTACATCAAAAGGTGATAAATCTATTTTCATCTCTTCTTTTAAGTCTTTAGAGCCTTGTACTTCACCTTCCAAAATCAGTCTACATGCGGTGACGAGATTACGTTGCACCTTACTATATGCTTTATACGTTACAAGATGTGCGATTATGCTGGCTATAAACTCTTTGCCCAATCTGGCCCAATCTGCTGAATCTCCACTACTTTCAGGTATGATGCAGATTGCGTCTGCAATTCTATTTGCCTTTGCTATTAGTTCTTCATCGTCAGGGTCAATTGCATCAAGTGGATTATAGTAAGCACGTAGTTTTTCAGGAACCTTGGCGCATCTGAAAGGATCGAGGACGTAGGTATCCTGATTCATTCCATCGCAGTATTTTTTATTACCTGCTCCACGCCGAAGGGCCGCAATGGTGGCATTCTCACCTTTAGGATCGACCGAGACAATGCTTCCCGGCCATTTGAGCAGGTTATTAACAATGAGTGCTCTGCCTTTTCCCGTGCGCGTTCCTGCGCATACGAAAACGTGGCCATCGTCTTTATATCCTATTGCTTGATTTTCATTATGTGGATTTCTACCAAGCCAAATAGCTCCGGGTGAATACGGGTATTGTTCAGCAATATAAGACGGATCGCCCCATCTTGCAGTAGCGATCTGCGGCTGCGTAATATTTTGATTTTGTACAATATCGTCCATTATTACCTAGTTACTTTCTTCTTTGTTATCGTCTTCGTTTCTGCCCTTGTTCCAATTTCTTGAATTACTCCAGTTTTCTGACTGGTTCTTTTCTTGGCGGCAAGTTCTTGAGCTTGAAAACAATGGTGAGTCTCCGTCATGTGATCTACTTATGCCCTCATTTTTACTCTTGTTGTTTTTATTCTGTTTTTCATTTTTATCGTTCATATTCGTAATGTCCTTTCATTGCCATTTTGCTCTTTTGTTTCTCCGGTTTTTTGTTCACATAATATGTAAACAAATGCAATTCTTGTAAAGCAAATTCGTTTTCATTTTTGATGTTACTTCGGAGTACGTACTTGAAATGGTTAATACAAGCTTACATATCAGTGAAAAAGTTTCTCCTGCGTGTCTAGAAAAGCACTTGAAAGCGGAGAGGTTATTTGCTATATTAACGGTATCAGTAAAAGAATAGCAAGATATGTTTTTAGTCCCTAAAAACCCGCCATTGCGGTCTTGCCCTGCGGGGCTATAATGGCCGGTAGGCCATTCGATTTTTGCATGGTCTTTGATGGAGCAAAGCACCATGGCCCGACCAAAAAAATCAAAAGAAGAACGCCTGACGGAACGTGTCAAATTTGACCTTACACGTTCCGATTATGTACAGGCTTTGTCAAATGCAGAGAAAGCTGGCCTGACTTTAACGGCTTATGCCAGAGAGCAGTTCTTGCGTGGCAAGGTTGTTATCCACCAAAACCGTAAGCTCGATCATGCCACATTCTCTGAGCTTCGGCGCATTGGTGTTAACCTCAATCAACTTACTCGCGCCGTCAATCAGTCCGGCAATATTCCAGATACGAGACTTTCTAACATCTGTCTTCAGCTCGAAGACGTTTTGCTTAAAACTATCGATGATTCCGACAATAGCCAAAAAAGGAACCAGCTTTAAGGGTGCAGCTCTTTACTATCTGCATGATAAAAACGCCCTGACAAACGATCGCGTAGAGTTTGCCCAGACACATAATCTTGCCACAGATAGCCCAGAAATTGCATGGAAGATGATGGCTTTTACTGCCCTGCATCAATCCGAGATAAAACAGGCTGCTGGTGGTGCTTCTAAGGGCCGTAAATTGACCCAACCTGTCTATGCCTACTCCCTTTCGTGGCATCCCACACAGAAGCCTACAAAAGAGCAGATGGTTAATGCTGGGCTTGTTACCTTGAAAGCTCTTGGGCTTGGTGAGCATGAAGCCATTTTAGTGGCCCATAATGACGAGCCGCATTCTCATTTGCACTTGGTCGTTAACCGCGTTCATCCAGAAACTGGAATTGCGGCCAAGCTGTCAAATGATCGTCTTAATCTATCGAAATGGGCTGAAAAGTATGAGCTGGAACAGGGGCAGATATTTTGTGATAAACGCGTAGAAAATAACAAACGCCGAAAAAGCGAATATGTCAAGTATCGCGAGGCTCAGAACAAAGCAGAGTTTTATCGTTGGCAGCGTGAAAAGGTAAATCGGGCTTGTGATCAAAGGCAGGAAGATTCAAAGAGCCTGTCTTCGATTCACAAGAAACAGCGTGATACGTTATTTATAGCCAAAGAACGATTAGTTGAACATTGCCGCAATGAGATCAAGGAATCAAACCTCCCTAAGTGGGCTTCTCTTTACAAACAGCAGAATCAGGAGAAGCTTAATCTTGACACGATGAAAGATGACGGCTTAAGCCGATTAGCCGGTTATATAAAAAATCGTAATCATGATAGGAAACATGGAACACTTGATATAAAACGCGGCTTGCTGACAGGTTCTTTTAATGCTGTGATTGATCACGATACCTTATCAAAAGTACAGATTAAAAAGCATGAGCGAGAGCGAAAGGTTTTTGCCGGGCGCATTATAGAGGAAACACGTAATTCCTTAAAAAATATCAATAAGGGATATATCCGTGATCTTGAAAATATGAAAGTAGTTCAGGCAAAAGAGTCATGGCTTATGAAGAGCCGCCATAGCGCGGAGAGTCAGCGGCAAGCAAAGGATATTGCAAGCGGTAAGACTAAGGAAGAATTTAATCGAATAAAACGTACAGAAATTTTACGTGATAAGTACAACAAGAAATCACAGGAAAAGCCGACAGGCTTGAAAAGTGAATTTAATGACAAGGTGGACTTTCGTGTTGCTCGGTATATGAAGCAAGAGCGTGAGAAGATTAATAACAGTAATGTTGAGAAAACTGACAAGCCGAAAACAGAATTTGATAAAGCGAGTGATTTCCGTATTAAGCGATACATGAAGGCTGATAATGAGCGTGAGGAAACCACTAATTTAAAAGATGAATTTAATAAGAAAAAGCTCCCTTCCCCTGATATACAGAAGGATTTCCGCATAGCCAGATATATGAAGAAACAGCAGGAATCTGAGAATCCGGATAATCTTAAAAAACCCACAGAGATCAAAAAGGGAGATCGGGCGTACAGGTACATAAATGATAATAGTAAGGCGGAAAGAAACAATACCCAGAAAAAAGGTTCCACAGTAAAAGAAGAATTTAACAAATCTCAAAAGCTGCTAAATAATCAAGAGCAAGAACAAACCAGTAATCGTGATACAAGCAGGGATATTGGTAAAGACGCCGGTATGGATAGGGAAAGATAAAATAGCCTTCCCCTACCGTATCGTCGGATATTTTGGAGCAATGTACGGTCTTATCTTTTTTCTGGAGCTCGAAGTGGACTACCTGTTCACCGGACAGATCGTATTCAGTCAGATCACCATTTTTGACAAAATCTTAATCTCTTTGTCACTCTTCGATATTGGCAGTTTCTTCTTCAAAATATTTTTTAATCCTTGCATTGCTATACATGTTATCATACTATCATGCTAGTTTGTAATCATGTAATTAAAATTTCAATATATCATGAAAACGATAGCTATCATTTCTCAAAAAGGTGGGGCCGGAAAAACCACTTTGGCAATAAACCTTGCGGTTGTTGCTGAATCTCTTGGGCATTCAACAGTTATTATTGATCTCGATCCACAGGCAAGTGCAAAATCTTGGCACGATATGAGGGGGCAGGATAGCCCTGTTGTTATTTCTGCGCAAGCCGCAAGGCTTTCTAATATGCTTGATACGGCGCGCAAACATGGTGCGGCTCTTGTCATTATTGACACAGCCCCTCACTCTGAAACGGCAGCACTAGACGCAGCTCGTGCTGCTGATCTTGTTCTTATTCCTTGCCGCCCTTCCCTTCTTGATCTTAGGGCCATTTCAACTTCTTCAGACCTTGCATCATTATCAAAAAAACCTGCTGTTGCTGTTCTTAATGCGGTTCCTTTTCGTGGGACTATTGCAGATGAAGCCGAGCAGGTTATCAAAAGCTATGGATTAAAAGTATTGCCTGCACGCTTAGGACAACGTGCAGCTTTTATTCATTCACTAACAAATGGCCAAGCTGTTTTAGAATACGAACCTAAGGGTAAAGCATCAATAGAAGTAAAAACTCTTTACATGCAAACATGTAATCATGTAGGCATGCGTTCATTACAAAAAGAAAGGAAAATATTATGAGTAATAAAAGAACAAATCTGGCTGATGCCATGAGCAAAGGGGCTATATCTACTAGGGAAAAGCCCAAGAAAGAAGAAATAGAAAATAGACCTTCAGATAATATTGCGCCTTCCAGAAAAGGTAAAAAACCCCTCATTGCCTATTTTGACCCTGCCGTTATTAAACAGCTTAAGCTTATAGGGATAGAGGAAGACATGACTCTTCAGGGCATGACGGAGGAAGCTGTTAATGATTTCTTTGTAAAACGTGGCAAGGCACAGATTGCATGATTGCATGATTGCATGATTGCATGATTGCAAATAAACATGTAATCATGATGCAGTGTGGCATTCATGCCATTCATGTTTTCTAAAAAAATTGCTTCTGTTTTCTA
>Ga0209045_1001402_pt1 | contig 21900 bp, 12 predicted proteins | sample SaaInlLV_10m_DNA_4_FD_184664 | JGI IMG/M metagenome (GOLD analysis project Ga0209045, IMG submission 184664) | Marine microbial communities from expanding oxygen minimum zones in the Saanich Inlet - Saanich Inlet SI072_LV_200m_DNA (SPAdes) (version 2) | ecosystem: Environmental > Aquatic >...
CGTCGGCAAGGATCAGGATGATGTTGGGCCGCTCGCCCAGTGCGCCATGCGTTAAGGACACCAGGATGCACGCGCTCAGAAAACGCGAGAGCAGCGTCATCGCAGTTCGTGCGGTCATGGCAGTTGGCGGCTGATTGGACATCCTATGAATGAGTCCACTCCAGAAAGTGCGGATTTCGCAGATACGGCAAACTTCGTCTCGAACTTCGTCCCGAACCTCGTCCAAATCCGTGCTCAGGCCAGTAGCGGATCTTGGTTCGAGACAAGGTTCGAGACGAGGTTCGAGACGAGGTTTTGACTTTCTGGAGTGGACTCATGAATACAAGGTACGATTCAATATCGCGATCTGGATGTCTTTCGGGAGCGTGACATAGCGGGATGTCCAGCCCCCGACCCGCACTAGGAGGTTCTCGTGCTTCTCCGGGTGTTCGAGGGCGTCCTGCAAGTCGTCCTGATTGATGCAGGTGATCATGATCTGCGCGCCGCCGGCCTCGAAATAGGTGCGTAACATGGCCTCGAGTCTTGGCCTGTTCGCGGCAGAGAACATGGAGGGGGCGAGCTTCAGGTTCTGCACAAAGCCACCGTGCATATTGAGCGGCTTAGCCATTGAGTTGAGCAACGCTGTCGGTCCGCTTGTGTCCCGGCCTTGCGTGGGCGCGTTCCCGATGGGCATGGGATCGCCCTTCCGCCGGCCATCCGCTGAAGCGGCAGTGACCCGACTGAACTGGAACCCACCTGGATTCATGCTGCAGACGGTGTAGTAGTCCAGTCCCGCTTCCGCGGCATGGCTGAGCACATCGTGACAGATGAACCCGCCAAGCTCGACGAGCAGGTCGTCCACCTGGTCTATGTCGTTGCCGAATTTCGGGAGGCGCAGCATTCGCTGGCGCTCTTTCTCGAAGCCCTCGAAATCGTGGTCGAGGATGTATATCAACTCGCCCAGGCTCATCTCCTCCCTCTCATAGACCAGTGTCTTGATGGCGGTCAGGCTATCCGCCAGGTTGGTCAGACCATAGGTCTCGATCATTCCCCCCATGGTGTCGATGCCGCCGTCGAGAATGGACTTGCCTCTGGCGATGCAGGCGCCATTCAGGATGCTCATGAACAGGAACGGCGCGTGTTTGCGCTCGGCCTGGACCTCGAAGCCGTGCCGCAGCGCCAGCAGGCGATGGGTGTGACTGATCTGCTGCTTCACCGCCCGGACCAGGCTGTCGAAGTCGGGGAAATCTCCCGAGGCGCCAAGTGACAGGCCTGCTTGGGCGCCGGTCGAGATGTCCCACCCGTTGTGAAGAACCAGGTCCAGAGCTGCGAGGTAGTTCATCTTGCCATTGGGCGAATTGAGGCTTCTCGCCTCCAGGCAGAACTCGCCACAGCCGACCGGCAGGTATTGTTCCGCGTCTTCCGGGCTGGCCCCGTAGGTCTTCTGCAGGGCGGGGATATTGACGGCGTCGTTGTAAAGGGCGGGGTGAATGCAGCCTTCGCCGATCATGTCCAACGCCTTGGCCATCAGCGCCGCATCCTGCCCTTCACAGAAGCGCAGCGTGGTGTTCGGTTCTGTAACTCTCACTCTCCTGCTGACTTCCAGGGCGGCAAGCGCGAAGCGATCGGCATTCGCCTCGTTCCTTCGGCCGGTTCCGCCGACGACAATCCTGCCCTGCGCTGCAGCGCCGAGCTTGCCCTCACCTGCCAAGTCCGCAATCAACTGCCAAAGCGCTGTGATCAACCGGCTGGCTTCTTCTTCCGTCAGTACCCCCTCGTCAATATCCTTGGCGTAGAAGTCGCCCAGGTAGACATCCATGCGCCCGTAGTTGTCCATGTAGCTGACCAGGCAGTAGAGCCACATGAGCTGTATGGCCTCGTGCAGGTCCCCCGGGGGCTGTGCCGTGATGTTCCTGAGCGCCGTGGCCATTGCCAACAGCTCCTCCCGCCTCTTCGGGTCACGCGACGCCTCGGCTTTGCTGCGGGCCTCGGCTTCGTAATGCAGACAGACGTCTTTCACAACGTCCAGAGCCATCAACATGGCTGTGTAAAACTGCTCGTCCCGTCCATCCGCTTTGGCGGAACTGCGGTAGCCCGAGATCTCTCGCGCGAGTCCGGGAAGTCCCAGTTTGAGGAGTTTGTCGAAATCAAGGGACGCACAGGCCAAGCGGTTAAACGTATCGACATAGCCGAAACCAACTTGGGCAGGGCCGAGGCCCTGCAGGACCTCATCGGTCAGAAACTCTCTCAGGAAGGAGGTCGTCTCCCGGTCTTCCCAGAATGTGGCAAGTTCCAGGATGCGGTGTTTCAGGTCGGAGTCCTCTGCTAATTGCTCCGCCGCCCTCATCAGGTCGATATGGTCGTGGTAATACCCCCCGACAAACAGGCTCTTGGCCTGGAAGTCCATCAGCTCTTCAGGCGTAATGGGCTCACCGCAACGGTGCTTGGCCAAAAGCTGCTGCTTGGTGGCATTCGTGGAGAGCGCCATGATGCTGAAGCCGGCATAGGGGTGGTGGTCCTTCCTGCCGGCAATCAGATCCTGGTCGTGGATGCCGGTGCAGAGCGCGGGAAAGAGAGCGGCGAGGCATCTGGCTTCACGGATCGCCATGTGATCCTCTTCATGCCTGGCATACGTCTCGGTGAAGGCCTCGGCAATCGCCAGTTTCTCACGGATCTCTCGCGCATTGTCGTTGGGCACGGTTGTTTTCGGGCCCCGTGACCTGGCCGGCCTGCTCACGGCCTGCTGACGCCTAACGGTTCCTGCTCTGCTTGCTGCCATGGATCTATCTCCTCACCGTCATCCCGTTGTCTTCTCATCCGGCGCCGGACCGGTAGATTCGCGCTCGACCAGAGTAGGGGGAAAGCGCCCCGTCACTGCCTGCGTATCCGCCGGTGCACCCAGGCCAGCGATGAGGTGCTCGGTTGCGTCACGCCCCATGTCTTCCAGCGGATGCCGGATTGAGGTCAAGGTGGGTGACGTGAACTCGCAGATCGTGGAATCGTCCACGCCAATGACGCTTATCCGCTCCGGCACGTGGAGTCCAAGCTTGCGCAATTCCCGACACGCAATCGCCGCAGCGCTGTCGTTGAGGGCGACCAGGGCCGTTGGCCGGGACTCGGCGGGTGCCCGCATGACGTCGCTGAACCCGGGCTGCAGAAGGTCCCCATGGTCCAGGACCCATTCCGGATTCACCGGCAGCCCCGCTTGCTCGACGGCCGCGCGGAATCCCGTCTCGCGCTCCAAGCAGTCTGCCAGGGGGTCGTGGAGTTGACCCACGAACGCGATGCGACGGTGTCCAAGCACGGTCAAGCGCTCGACCGCGAGCTGCATGGCCGCGCGGTTGTCAAACGCGAAACGGGGCGCTGCGGACGCTGCCATGCCCGCCCCCAGAAACACCACCCGACCCGACAGTTCCGCCACCGGGTACTTCGTCCGCAGGTTCCGCCCCGGGTCCATCACGATGATGCCATCGACGCGGCGCTGGCGGATGAGCCGGACACAGACCTCGGGATCGCGTTCAACGGACATGTTCACGATCAGCAGGTCGTACTCGTTGGCCACGCAGGCTTGCTCGATGCCATGGAGCAACCGGTCCTCGAACGATCCCGCGCCCAAGCCTCCACCGGACCGTGGCGCCACATACAACCCCAGGGTCCTCGTGCTCTGTCGCTTCAGCGCGCTCGCCGCAAAGTTGCCCCCGTATCCCAGCTTGTCCGCGGCCTCTTTCACCCGTTGCCGCATGGCCGCCGACACCCCGATGTTCCCCTGAGCCCGGTTCAGCACGACCGATGCGACCCCGACAGAACACCCGGCCTCTTGCGCGATCTGTTTCAGCGTAGCCATATTGCTCCTTGCATCCACCGGCTATTATAAATCGTTTTATATGAAGGGTCAAGTGATGCGGTGTTCGTTAGAAGAAAAGGGACAGGCTTCCCCTGGTCCGACAACCATGCCTCCCGCCGCGGCCATCGGTCGTGGGTCTAGGGGGCTCGGCTCACCGCGGCATGATCTGGAAAGCGGGTGCGAGTTCGCCTGTCACCAGGTAGTAGCCGGCGCCGACCAGGGATGGCAGCAGGCCGCCGAGCATGTCACCGGCGATGATCACGTTCATGACGGGCTTGAGCCGCTCGTACACGTTCGTGCCGCCGTATCTCGTGACCACCCACTTGAGCAGGCAGCCGAGCAGGAACGGGCGCTGCCGGAGCAGTGGCGTCTGCCCGGGCTCGGGGGCTGACACGAGCTGATTTGCGAACTTCGCAACCGGGTATGGCAGCATCTCGTGGTGCGCCCACTGACGATGCACAACCAGGGCCAGGCCCAGAATGCAGAGCCAACTGGCCAGCACAAGCGGCACCCAGAACAGCAGCGTCCGGGTCCAGGCGTGCCAGGGCACGTCGGACACGGTGATGCGGCGCTCGCCGTCCGACAAGCCCTGCACAAACCCGTTCAGCGCGCGGTCGCCGTCCTCGGAAATGTCCGCCAGCATGCGATCCGGCACGCTCTGCACCAGCCCGCTCTCGCGCCAACCCGGTTCGGTGCGCTCGAAATGGTGTGGCATCATCAGCGCCGGTGTGAAGTAGCGCATCAGCCCTGAGCTCGGAATCACACAGGCCGACAACGTCAGAGCCAGCACCACCATCAGTTCGGTCGGGGTCAGCGCCCAGCGTTCGCGGAGCTTGCGCAGCGCCGGCTGGACGAGCAGCAGGAACAGGACCAGCCCGCCAAAGACCGACAACGGCAGGTGGTTGCCAATGAACTTGGTCTGCTTCAGGACGACGTCGTTGACATACGTGTAGCCGCACACGAACGCCGCCCCGGTCAGACCGAGTAGAATGGCTCGGAGGCTCATGGCGTGTCCTGTCACAGTTCCTCAGCGACATCTCCCCTTCAGGGAGCAGAACATACCGATGTACAACACCTTCCTGGGGTTCCACCCCAGGCTGTGATGTGTGTCCCCTTTGGGGACGGGGTCGCTGAAGGCGACCAGCGTGCCAGCCTAGGGTAACACCCTAGGAACCAAAGCAATACAGAACAGCCATTGCTCCCTGAAGGGGAGCTACACGGTTGACGCTTGTTGAGCAGATCCAGGACGTGGACGCGCTCAGGGCAGTTTCGTCCCCCACGTCTGGAGTCGACTCGCCTCTCGCAGGCTGTTGTGTTTCTGGGACAGCCCCGGCCGTTTCACGGCTCAGCAACGCCATCCCACCCTAGTTGTCGACCACGATCACCTTTACCTGCGGCGGGTCCACCAGCACCGTCAAGACCATGCTATCGCCGGCTTTGGTCAATGTCGCGTCGCTTGGCTGCAATACCTGGCTTTTGCGATATGCCTTAAGGTAACGAGCATGGTTTGCCTGTTGCATAGCTTGATAATCTCCCCGGTTAACCCCGACGCCCAGGCGGTCGCCTTTCTCGACTAACGTATACTTCTGTCCCGCCTTCCTCATGTCCGCGAGGATCATATTGTGCGGGCAATTGTCCTTTTGCAGGCTTACCTGCCTCAGTCGCGGATTGTTAAGGGGCAGTAGCTTTTCAGGTATTCTGATCGTCAATTCAGTGCCGGCCGCTTTGTCCTCTTCACTGTGATTCCACGCGCCGATGACTATGTAACTGCGTTTCTCTCCGGCGAACAGAGCCACTTTGAATTTGGTGGTGGGATGGCTCTTGTCCCAGGAAACATCGTTTAGGATGACCAACTGTTTTCCGGTCGCGTAATTGAGCATGTTGCTGAGCCAGTCGAAACCCTTTGGCAGTACGGCTTTTTGACCGGGCAGGGAAAACCGGCCTCCCCAGTTGTAGATGCGGTCTATTCCGGCAAACTCCTTCATGGTAAGCATGGAGAAGTACGCCCACAGCGCCCCATGGATGCCGCTCTCGCCACCGCCTTGAACGGAATGCCTTTCATCTTTGTCCTTGCCGTCGGCCGCGTTGGCGTTCCACCTGAGCAGAGCCCATTCATGGATTTCCCGCGAGACCGGGTGTCCGAGGATCTTCTCAACCTTCTCAAAGTGCTTGTTCAGCTCTTTGGCCTGATATTCGAACCTCAAGTCATTGTAGACAGAGACCGAAGCGAAGTCGAAGCGGCTGGACGTTTTGGCGCCGGTGGTGTTCCTGCCTGTAGCCACGTGCTCGGCGACCGGATATACTCCGATGGAATAGTCCTGGAAGAAATTGGGCGGGCCGTTGAATGGGCCGACGTGCATATTGGGGAAGATCTCCTTAACCCCTTTGGCGGCGTAATCGTGATACTTGAAGTACTCTTCCCGAGAACCGTGGAAGCGAGAGTTTTTTCCCGGGGGGAAGTCGCTGTTCATTTCCGTGCCGACGCGTACTCGCCAGTCCTTGGTTGCCTCATTCCCGTACAGGCGTTTGATTTCTCTGAACATTTCCCGGACGAAGTCTCCCCATTCCTGGAAGTCTCTCGGGGGATTGGCCTGGCTGTGTCCATAAGCGAGGTGAATTTCTTCCGGGAACGCAGCGGGAATGTCGTCAAGCACAATCGTCACGTCGGTTCTTTGGGCAACAAAGCCGTCAAGGCGCTTTTTCAGAAGATCCCAGCGGTATTGCAGGTTGCCGTCTTTGTCGCGATACACCAAGTCTTTGTCGAAAGTCTTGCTTACCTGGGTGAAGCCGCCGAGAAAACGCACCAGCGTTCTATCGCGGGGCAGGTTGGCAAAGAAATCCTGTTTCTGCGAGAAGTCCTTGACTCCATCGGTGTTGATTTCCAGGACTTCAACTGTCGTGCGGGGTAGAGGTCTGCCTCTATTGTCGCGGCCATATCTTTCCTGATTCGGACTGTTCGCCAACGGGGCGTGATTGTGCCAGGGGGTGTAAACGCCAAGGTCTGTGTAGGGCGCTTCAACATCCTGTTCTGTAGTGGCTTCGCTGATGGACAGGTGATTGATGCTCCAGATGTCCGCGCTGGGGTTTGAGCTGAAGAGTTCCAGAAACAACTTCTTCGCGTCAAAGGTATCCGGGTCCACCAGGACAGTGGACTTGCATTCCGTCTCCCAGGTCTCGTGAGTCACGTTGCGGTTGGCCAGAAGAGCCTTGACCGCCCACTCGCCGGGTCTCTCGCCTTCTGCAAAGACGAATTCGATCAAGAGCGGGTCGGAGCATTGCTTGCCGCCCGCTTTGGTGAAGCCCAAGAACACGGGGCTGATAAAGGCTGAACTTGAACCGCCCTTCAGGGCTATCCGTTCGCCCCAACGCGCATTGTGCTCAAATGAGCATCCCAGCGGCCCGACTTGAACGCCGAATCCGTAGTCCCCCTCGCTGGCGTGTTCGGGTTTGGTGATAGTGAAGTTAACCCGCACACGGTACTCCTTGCCGGGCATGAGAATGACTGGTCTCAAGAGTCGGGCACGGTTATCCTTGCCCAGGCGAATATCGAGCGTCTTCTGCCGCGGCCGAACGGTAAACACGCCCGTGGGGGCCTCCCAGTTGCTGTTCTTTCCCAGATCACCTGTGGTGAAACCTGATTGCGAGGAGAAATCAGCTTGGTAGACCATCGTTTCCTCTGCTGTGTGTTCGGCTTTGACGGCAGGACGGTTTTGCCTCAATCCGGTACAGCCGGAAATGGCAATCAGCATGGCAATACAGAGTCGAATTGCTGCGGAACAATGCTCAGACATTCTCAGACTCTCCTACCTCCAAGTCACCGCCACGGTGGAGGGCGTAGTCATGGTCATGCTCAGAATCCAGTCACTGCCGTCCTGTTCAACCGCGCCGGGGAACGGCTTTAGGCGCAGACTGTCCTGTATGATCGCGGCGTAGGCCGGGAAGTTCCGGTCGACGAACGCGAGTCCTTCGGGGGTCGCCATACCGTCGGTCGGCTGGTTGATGCCGCAGACAGTAGAGAGCACGTTCGGCTTGTCCAGGAAGGCCTGCTCCAGCTGGCCGCGCTCGGCCAAGTCGTTGCGAACGGCGCGGTACACATCGGTCTCATCCGTCAGCCAGGTCGCGCGTAATGCAACTGGATCGGCGAGTTCTGAGACGGGTATCCGGACCGCAACCTGCTCGCTGCGCGGCTCGTCCCGCTCGATGTTGAAGGAACTCAGCAGCAGGTAGCTGCGGCCGTTGTCAGCACCGAGGATCGCGGCAGCGCGCCTGCTGAAACGCGGCTCGTCCGACTGGTCGCTCTGCACGTCCAGCAGCACCAGTTCCCCGCCGATGGTGTGATCGAGGATGCTGTAGAGCCAGCCATTTGAGCGCAACAGTCGGCTTTGCTGCTCCGCCGCTTTCTCCGGGACCTGGACCATATCGACTGTGTGCCAGTGCCAGGCCCGCTGGATGTCAGATTCGGCTCGCATGGTCAGCAGCAGCTGCAGCAACCAGGCGGCGCCTCGCGCGCCGGGCTCGGACGTGCGAACTCCGCACTCGCTGACCAGAACCCCGAGCTCCTGGATTTCGCGCGGCAACCGGCGGCCGGCCGCCTCGTCGATTAAGCGCCAGTGTTCGGGATACTCGCGCTCGGCGCGCAGGACGGGCGAGACGGACCACGGGCTGACCTTGCAGCCGTCGTGCCTTCCGGAAGCGGCCCGGTCCTTAGCCGGCAGGTCCTGCGGATACCGGGGCACGGAGTAGTAGGAGACTGGCGCGAAGTCGACCGGCAGCCCTGCCGCAACGACGGTTTCGATAGCCTCGTACGGGTTGATGTGCTGGCTGGCGGCGGCGTGGACGCCGGCGGTGTTGTAGTAGCTGAACCGGGCGCCCGGCAGCACGCCGCGGACAGCCCCGACCGTCGCCTTGTAGTGGCGGATGAAACCGGCCGTGTCCGTCTCGAGACGCGCTTCGGTCGCGAGCCGGAAACGCCAGGCGTTGACCGTCTCGAAGCCGTACCGGCGAACCAGTTCTTCGCAGAGCGCGGTGATGAAAGCCGCCCACTGCTCGTAATCGGCTGGCGGCGCGCTCTGGCCGTAGCCGTCGATGTTGGCCTTGGCGCAGAAGGCCCAGGGGATGTTGTCGAGCACTAGCGTCAGTTCGGGGCCGTAGCGGTCGACGAACGGGCTGAACCAGTCGAGCCGGTCGAACCGGTAGTGGATGCAGTCGTTGTCGTCGCGCTCTACGAGGTCCGCCGACTCGCGTTCTTCGCGGTTTGCGATGCGCTCGTCATTGATGCCGCCTAGGAAACGCACCACGGTCAGATGGTCGGCGAACAGGATCTCTTTGCCGTCGCTGCGTGATTTGTACGGAAAATCGAGCGTCTCGTCCAGCAGGTAGGCCGGCGGCGCCATCAAGCCACCGCCGCGCTCGAGTCCGCCGATCGCGAAGAACTCGTTGAGTACGGCTTGGTTCCGGTAGAAGCGGGTCATGGTGCCGAGAGATGTCATGAGGCTGATCCGTGGTTGCGTGGTTAAGACCAACCCGCCTGGAGGCAGCTCATCCCTGAGCGCTCTTTGCCTTTCCCGGACCGGTTAGGGATAACCGGCCTCCAGGATGCCACCGACGAAAGTCGGCGGCAGAGAATCCAGGTGTCGGGTTTCAGGTTTCAGGAAGGTGACAGTGAGCTCGGAACCGCCTTCCTGACACCTGAACACTGAACACTGAAACCTGCAATCAGTACTTTTGTCGGGGTGATCCTCCAGGGGCAAGGAACACAAGCCGTTAACCCCTCATGCGTGATCAGTCACTGCCGCTGTTGTCCAGCACCACCACCATCACCGACGGCGGCGCCATGCGGAAGGTGATCTTCTGCCCGTCGCCGACGGCTTCGACTCCGCCGTCGAACGGCTTCAAGGTCCGCAAGTCTTCTTCGATGTCCCGATACTTCGCGCTGTTCTTGGCGACCAGTTCCCGGCCCGGGCTGTTCCTGGGCCCCAACATCCCCTTGCTGAGTAGTCCCGGCACGGCTGCGAACGTCGCATCGAGCAAACCCGCTGCAGCCAGATCCTGACGGATGTGGTAGTACTTTGATCCCGTTCGCGTCATGGCCGCGAAGCGGATGCGCGGCGTTTCTGCAGCGGGCAATAGGCTCTTCGGCAGTGTGACGGTCACATCGACCGGATCGGTCACGAAGCGATCCTCGTGATACGCGGATGTGATGACGAACGTGCGGTCGTCCTGCACGAAGGCGACACTCTTGACGAACAACCCGCCGGGCTTGGCGAGCTCTTGCGGGCGCTCGAAGGTCGCGATGGCTTTGAGATCGTCCGGCAGCGCGTTCACGTCCTGCTCAACGGGTTCGAGCGTGGGCTTGAGTGAATACGCTTCGCTACCCACCGTCTGCTCCAGAAACGAGAAGAGCCAGCCTCTGTGGTCCCAGAGATAGAGCCGGTCCATGCCACCCTCGAACAGAGTCATCATCAGATGGAAGTACCAGGCGTCGCCGCGCGCACCGGGCTCGCCGCTGCCAGCTTTGAACTCGTTACCCAGGATCCCGAACTCGTGGACTTCCCGGGAGATCTCGGCCAACTGCGGCCACTTCTCACTGAGCCCGTTCCAGAAGTCGATCTTCTGCTGCGCTTTGAACTGCGGATTGGTTGTGCGCAGAATGTCGCGTAGCAGCGACGGTGAGGTGTAGATCGACACCGACGCAAAGTCCACGGGAGCCCCGACCTTGCCGGTGGCATGGTTCGTCTCGGCCGCGCAGTGCTCGACAAGCTTGTTAAAGCTCACATTGGGGCCGGTCGGGTTGCCGGCGAGGTTGAACGGACCGAACTTGGCGCTCGGCAGCACGCGCTTGACCGCGTCCGCGGCGTAATCGTAGAGCTTGTGGAACTCATCCTGCGTGCCCGTGAACCGCGCCTTGCCCTGACACTCCGTGCCCATTCGAAACCGCCACTGGTTGACCATGTCGGCTCCGTAGAACTGCACCAACTGCCGGCACAGCTCTTCGATGAACGCCCCCCACTCCTCGAAGCTGGTGGGCGGATCGGCGTTGCCGTACGGGCCTTTCCCCTCCTTGCTCCTGAAACACCAGGGCGTGTTGTCGAGCACAATCGTGATCCCGCAACCGGCTTTGACATACGGATCGAGACGGCCCTTTGCCAGACCCCAGCGATAGTGGATCTTCCCATCGTCGCCGCGATAGGCCAGATCGTAGTCCTCAGTCGACGTGCCCGGCTTCACTTCGCCGTTCGTCCAGTTTCTGTTCCAGCCTCCGAGGAACCGTACCAGCGTCATGTGCTTCGGCGTTTCGCCCTGAAGCCCGCCGCCGTTCACGAGCCAGCGATCGACCATCGGTCGGTTTTGCCAGAAGGCGGTCATCGTGCCGATGTGCCTTGGCGCGGGAACCTTACCCGGTGGCGCTTGGGCGGATGTGTATGAGGCGGCGGATAGGCCACAAGCGAGTACGACTGCCGAGCCGTGCCATGTCATTGTCCAGAACTCCTTTCCTTCCAGATCGACGGGAATCGACTGGAGTCGATTCCTGTCGTGATGCTCCTATCGGCTCCGCCGTACCACCATCACGGCCACCTCGGGCGGCCGCAGGCGGAGCTCGAGCTCCGTCGCGCCCCCGTCCTCGCGGAGCACGCCGTCAAAAGGCGCGAGTGTCAGCGAACTCCGCAGCATCTGTTCGTATCGGTCTGCGTTCCGCTTCGCCAGGTCAGTCGCCGCCGCGGGGTCGGTTACCAGCTCTTTGCGAGGGGCGAACGGCATCACGTCGGGATGCAACGCGTAATCGTCGGGCAGGAGGTTGGCCCTGGCCAGGTCGTCCCGAAACGCTTTTGTCGGCGAGTTGGCGTCGCTTAGGGAGGCAATCTGTGCGGTCTCCGGGGCAACCGGCCCGAGACAATCGGGCAGCTGCACGGTCACGGACTCGGGCACATGAATGTGCCGGTAGATATTGAACGCGGACAGGACCAGAACAACCTCGTCCGGCAGAGCCACGGCCAGACAGCGATACCGGGTGTTGACCGTGGAAGAGTCGGGCAAAGGCACACCGTACGCGTCGCCGCCCGCCAGGTGGTCGAAAACCATGAAAAGCCAGCCGAGCCCGTTCAGACACTGGAACTCCCGATGGTACGGGAAGCCCTTGAGCAGACCCCAGTGATCCATGCCGGTCAGTCCGCCCTCGAGCAGGTTGACTATGGTGTGGAAATGCTGCGCGGCGAACCGTGCTTCCGAATCGTGCCCCGGCAGACCGAGCTCGTTGGTGAGCGTCCCGTACTCGTGCATTTCGTAGGGCACGTCGCGGAACCGCGGGTGCAGACTCCGCAGATCGTTCCAGAAATCCGTGTAGTAGCGTGTTTTCTCGTCCGGGTCGCAGTTGCTGACCTTGTCGTGGTCGCGGACGGGATCGATTCCCGCCAACGGGCTGCGGTAGCCGAACAGCGGCACGTAGTAGAGCGAGTGCGCCACGAAGTCGAAGGGCAGATCCTGTTCCACGCAGTACTCCGCGATGTGCCGATAGTTGATGAGGTGTTTGTCGAGGCCCTGGTCGAGCCCGGCCAGGTTGAACGGTCCGAACCGGGCGTCCGGCAGGACCTCCTTCACGGCCAGGGCCGAGTCGCGGTAGTGCTCGAGGAACCGTGCTTCACTGCCGTCGAATCGGTTGTGTCCGGTCTTGCCAGCCGAGCCCTGGCACTCGGTGCCAAGCCGAAACCGCAGTTTGTTTGCGGACCCCGCACCGTAGAGCTCAACCAACTGACGGCACAGCGCGGAGACGAATTCGCGCCATTCTCTGCGGTCGGCGGGTGGCTGAACCTGGCCGAATGGGCCGGGTCCGGGATTCTCGGGGAAACACCATGGCACGTTGTCCAGAACCAGCGTCGAGTTCTCGAGGAACCCGTTCTTCTGCAGCGGATCGAGGCGCTCCTTCAGTAAACCCCAACGGTATTGAATCCGTCCATCGCCGGCGCGATAGGCCAGATCGAACTGCCCCGGCTCCGTGCTATCATCGATCACATTCCCGGCATACCGCTTGTCCCAGCCGCCGAGCAAGCGCACCGCGTTGTAGCCGTTGACAAAAAGGCCTTCTCTCGGGTCACGTCGGCGATAGGGGAACGAGTTCGCGAACAGGTAGTCAGGCAGTTCACTTTCGCCCTCGATCACCGGCATATCCCGAAGCCAGTTCGACGGCAGCGGGGTATGCCGGTAGAAAGGCCGGAACGTGCCCAGGGGCACGGGCTCGGATTTCCTGCTCATTTGGGGATCCGTCATGCGTCTGTCATCCATATATTCAGTCGCCGGCACATGCAAAGATACACGTCGGACATCGGCGATTGCCATGGGCGATCCTACTACTATTTTGATACATCCTTCTTTTCTGACGTATCAAGGAGCACGGAGGGCGACGCCGATGACAACGGCAGATCCGAGAGTCTATCACTACTACGATTACAATGCAGTCGAGGGGAAGGAGCACGGCGTCGCGGACATGCTCTTTTTGTTTTTTACTACACCGGTTGAGATCCGGACAGTCGATGGCCTGGAGCGGTCGGGGCTAGGCGCGTGCATTCTGTACGGACCGCACTTCCCCCAGTGGTTCCGCGGTACGGCCGGCGAACTGGGCCTCTACTTCCTTTACATCGGGAGGAACTACGACCCGATGCCGTCTGTTCCGCCCACCCGGCTGAATAGGCTGTTTCGTCCTTCCGACACAACCCGAATCCCCTCTCTGATCGAGCAGGCACGGCGTGAACGGGACGAGGGATTGCTGCACTGCGACCGCATTGCGGCGCTGCTTGTCGACCGCCTGCTTGCATTCGTGTTCGGCGATGCGTCCGACACGGGCGCCGCTTCGGGCTCCGGTGTGATCTCGGGCAGGCAGCGACGAGCGCTGTTCAGGATGCGGGAGCAGGTGGGGGAGGATCTGAGCTACGCCTGGACCGTGGACGACATGGCGGAAATGGCGGGTCTCAGCCCGTCCCGGTTCTTCACCGTATACAAACAGCTCTTTGGGGCGAGTCCCATGGACGACCTCATAGCCGAGCGCATGGATCGGGCGCGGTGGTTGCTGCGGAACGAACCGATCTCCATCGCAGTTGTGGCCGAGCGCTGCGGGTTCGCCAGCATCTACCACTTCAGCCGCACCTTCAAGAAGCGCGTCGGGTCCAGCCCGACTCAATTCCGTCGAGCGTCTGTTGAGCCCTGACAGGGAGCCCACTGCAGTTGAGCACTTCAAATGCCCGAACTGTACGCCTTGTGTGGCCCAATGGCACTAAATTAGTGCCCGCACGAAAAGTCGCTCCCGATGTGGCTCCCCTACAGGGAGCATTGGTCGTGTGGGATCACCAGAACCCCAGCGATCCTCGCTGGGCTAGCATGTAACTCACCTTTGGCGAGCGGGTTGTGTCTCGCCAAAAGTGAGGAACGTGACAGCCCGGGGCGCAACCCCAGGGAACAAGGACGCGCCGTTCCTCTGCTCTCTGATGGCTTTTTGGTATATAGTTGGACATCCCGAACGGTCTGAGTCCCGGCTTCAGCCGGAAGCCAAGAAAGGGGCTTCAGCCCCGGTGAAGCGCTGCCCGTAGAATGGGGTCAGTGCATCCTCGAGCCCACGTCTCGGGCAAAGTTGCTCACGACGCTCAAGCGTCTTCCCAGCTTCCGGCTGAAGCCGGGACTCAAGCACAAGTCAGCGGCTCGGTGCACCGTGTAAGTACTTGTTCAAAAGCCATTAGGGGAGCTACTGCGGTTCCGTGCAGGCACTAGATTACGGTCGTTAACACCACCAGGAGGCCACCATGTCATTGTACGAATCCGTCAAATCGATCAGCTACGTCAAGGCCCATGCCTCTGAAGTGTTGAATGGCGTCATCGACGGACGACGGGACATTCAGACCATCCTGCAGCGACGCCTGTTGCGCTGACCGTGCTCTTCACGATGTCGCAGCCGTACGGGCTGCGCGTCTTCCTCGAGCGGCTCGTCTCATGGTGCTTCCATGTCGATCGTGAGTGAACGTTCGCCCTTCTGAATGGTCACCATGCCGCTACCGTGCTCCGATTGCAGGAAGGGACAATCGAAGAGCATCTTGGGGCGCAGATCGATCGGCTTGCCATCGACCTTCGGCAGGGCCTCCGCGTTCAGGTGCAGCGAGAGGCTGCCCTTGTCGCTGTCTCCGGATGAGAGGCGGAACCAGCCGTCCTCAACCGTGCCGACGAATCTGTTGAGGTGGGCAGCGAAGACGTCGATATCGGGGAACTCCGCGTTGCGACCGGCAATGAACGCGACCGGCGCGTTGCCGTCGTTCATACGCAGGTGGCAATCGTCGTCCCACTTGCTGCCGCAGGACTGGTTCGGCTCCGTGCGCGAGAACCCCTTGACCCCGAGCCAGGCGTTTCCTTCCTCCAGGATCAGCCAGCCATTGCGTTCCACGAGGCGTTGTCTCATGCCCTTCCCGCCAAAGATGATCCGCATGTCCCCGGTCTGCTTGGCCTGGCTGTGCCGCTGCACCAGCAACACGTTCTTGTGCTGCACCGCCTGCTGCTGACCGTAGGTCTTGCGGTTGCCAAGTCCTTCGCATTGCGGGGTTACACGGGCATTCACATCCGTGGCAAAGATGATGGCGTGGTACCGGTTCTGCGAGGTCAAAGGGGGATATCCCTCCTCCAAGTCCTTCCCCTCCAGGTAAGTATGGGACGTCACCCGGGGCAAGGTGGGATCGATGATCAGCGAGCCCATCACGTAGTCGGGCGTGCAGTAGTCGTAGCCCAGCATACGCGGATCCTCGCTGTCGAACGCATACCAGGGCGAATAGGTGACGGGGACGTCCTTCGCTGCTGTGCGTCGTTGCTTTGCCACGCGCCGGGTCACATAGACATACTCTCCCCGTCCCTCTGCGTCTTTGGCGATGTCCATGATCACGTCAGGGAGACGGTATTGCGTTGTAGCCATGATAAAGGGCATTCCATGAATGGGATGGCCCCGGTCTGCATTCCACCATGTCCCGCTGTCCAGCAGGAACCGGCTCATGCGGAGCCAGCGATCTTGCGTGCCCCATTGTGTTTGTATCTCCGGCCTCTTTGGGTCGCCTTGGTAGAGACGCGTCCGGCCCCCGCCCCGCACGCCGTTCAGCTGTCCGACAGCCCAATCGGCCCAAATCAAGTGCAGCAGCTTCTCCGTCTTCCGGCGCAGGGCCGGGTCTTCGGAGAGGTCGCACATGTTGACGATCTCGGGCAGCGTATAGCTGGGACCGTACTGTGAGAAGACCTCGATCAGCAACCCGTGTTTGGCACGCTCGTCGCAGTAGTGTTTGTAGTAGGCATTCCAGGCTCTGTAGTGTTCCTCCGGTGTACGCCCGTCGGGTAGTTCCCGGTCGCGATAGGCCGGTCGGTCCTTCAAGGCCTGCAGCGCCAGCAGGGCATTGCTGTAGTGCATCATCTCGTGGTTCTCGGAACCGTGAATTCCCCAGACGTGCGCCAGCCCGGCCCGCTCGAAGCGGCTCTTGCCGCAGACATAGAGCCAGAACATCTCCTCGATCATGGCCTGGCTCTCTTCGTCCAGCCGTCCGGGGAGGAACCGACTCTCGTGATTGAAGAGATGATAGATCCGATTCCAGGTGCGCATCTGCCACTTCACGTGCTCCGAGTTGGCGATCTTGGCGGTCATGACATCCGTGCCGCCTTCCTGCGTGATGATCGCCTGGTGCGCTTCGCGCAGCAGACGGCTGGCCTCCGGCAGTTCGCGGTTCAGCCAGAGTCGGGCAAAGGCGCCGTGCAGAGGGATGATGTCCTCCAACTGCATGGCGCTTTCAAACAGCCTGTTGGCGTTCTCGCCATGAACACGTCGGATACGGTCGAACTCCGACTCGCCGAGGCCTATGGTGCGGCAACCGCTGCTGCAAAGCACGGAAACGCTGAAAGCCAGTGCCATTGTTATTCTCCGAGCCTTTTTCATGGTGTCTCCTCACATCACTGTGTCTTTCCGTCAGCGCACCAGTTCTCCTTTGGCCGAATCGCCCGGGACGTCCAAAAGCTGGATATGCAGAGGCGTGGTGAACTTCTCGTTGTCATAGATCTGCCACACGACCTTCTTGTCGGGTGTAATCTCGACAATCTGCGCCTGCTTGCCGATGTGCCCGTGCCCGCCCCAGTTACACAGGACAGTGTTGCCGTTGGGCAGCCGTTGGAAACCGGCGGCGTCGCGGATCGGGATGCTCGGCAGGTCGTTCTCGCCAACCTGCCACACGACTCTGTCGTTGGGATCGACCTCCACCAGCGTGTGTCCCGTGCCGGTGCCGATGAGGGTGTTACCGTTCTTCAGGCGTGCCGCCATGAAGACGGCGCCCTGCGAGGCGATGCGGCGGATCAGCCTGCCCTCCCGGTCGTATTCGTGGATCGACGATTCCGCGCGTTCGGCCACGATGTAGGTCCCGGTGTGGGTCTTCCGCGCCAGGCGAATCGCGCCTTTGGTTTGGAGCGGGATCGTTCTGTGGACTGTGCCGTCCCGTCCGACTTCGATAATCCTCGACGGCTTAGCCTGGATTCCCACTAGCACGTTGCCATTCGGCAGCGGCTGGCAGGACAGAATCGCCTCGCCCTTTCCGGCCCTGTAGGTCCAGACCTCCTTCTTCCCGGGCGTCACCTCGACCACGCCGGTCTTCGGCCCGGCAAAGAGGACGTTGCCACTCGGTAAGACCCACAGATCGTGGACCCTCTCTCCGGGATAGGTCCACACCACTTCACCGGCGGCATCCACTTTCATGATTTGCTTCTTGTGGATGTCGCAAATGACGAAGGGGTGCCCCACAGCCGCCGAGCTCCCGGAGGCCTGCTCGTCTGTCGTTGCGGGGGCTCCGGCCAGGAGCACCTTTGTGGAATCGCCATCCTGGCGGATGTTGAAGCGGTTGATGCGCGGGGCGGTCTTCAGCCGCGGCTGCACGACCGGCACGGGCCGGGGCCAGCGCGTTCGAGGCGTCGGGTCGGGCATTTGGCGGATCTCTTCCTCCCCCAGATAGGGACCGTTGGCATCCACCCAGCTGACAAGGCGCCGCAAGCTGTCCGCGTCCATCTTCCGGCCAAGGTGTTTCTCGTCCATGGCCTTGTCGATCAACAGGCTGGCCGACGACAGGTGCGTCATCGGCTTGAGCGTGGCCAGTGCGGCCGGATTGCGCCCGCCGAAGCCCTCGACGAGCAGACAGCCTGACATGGCGACCGGCAATCCGTGGTTGTTGGTCAGCTGCTTGCCGACCGCACGGAACCATGTGGCGCCGCCACCCATCAGCGTGACATACGGTTCATTGAAGTCCTCAACAGTTCGACCGGTACGGGCCGCCACGGTGGTGGCTTTGCGCCAGGTCAAATCCAGTTTTCCGCGGGCTCTGCCGTCGCCCTGATGGCACCTGCCACAGTACGTGTCGAGCACCGGCTGAACGAAACGCTCGTAGCCAATGCTGACGTCGGCGCCCCACGGAGTCGGTGTCAGGGCCAGCGGCCCGCGGCGCATGGCCGCGCCGCCCTCGGTGTCCACCGGTGTCGATCGCCGTCCCTCGTGACAGCCGACGCAGCCGCGAGTTTCGCCCGGCATCACCCCGGTGAAGGAACGCATGGTCTGGATGCAGCGGAAGTCCTTGTCTAGGAGCTGGAAATGCAGCGCCTTTCCCGGCGGTGCTTTGAAGCAGATGGAGCCGTCGGACTCCACAGGGGTGGTCCCCATAATTCGCTTCACACCATCGGCCTGGCTGATGGAGATGGCGGGCCCAGATGGGCCGAACGTCTTCTTCCAGGGAGTGTAGGTCTTGGCCTCGATGTGAAGGACCCTCAGGTATCTGACCTTGTCCCTGGGCAAGAGGGGATCACCTTCGAACACACTGGCGCTGTACATCACTCCGTCTTCGAGCGGCGGCTGGTCCGCCCCGATCGGAGGCCATGCCACCTGGTTGGGGATGACCGGGGGCCGAGGGCGGGGGGTGAGCGGCACGGCGTGCCAGACATTGTGCTGCCCGGTGTAGATCAGTTCGCGGTTTCCGGAGAGGTCCATGAGGTACAGGCTGAATCTCTTCGTGTTCGGGTGCAGGATTGAGACAAGGAAGTCCTCGGGCCCGATGGGGTAGGGCGTCTTGTACGCCGGGTACGGCGCCGGGCAGTACGCGTTCGTCTCCGCCCTCTCGGCGGGTCCGTTGCCAACTTCCGGCCAGCGGATTTCCGCAGTCACTTTGGTGATGCCGTGTGGGTAGTTCATACCTTTGGCCGGGTCGATGATGCCGATCGAGCCTTCGAACCACATATGGTGCCCGACACCGGTGAACATGATCCGGTTGCTCCCCGGGATCGGGCGCGGCTCCACGAGCATGTCCGGCCAGACGCTCTGATTCCCCCAGAAAGCGGCCACGCCGGTGCCGTCCGGGTTCATCGTCCAGAGGGACTGCACACGCTGCTGTTCTTTGTCGGTATACTCCCAACGCGTGTACATGATCCGGCCGTCGGGCAGCAGCGTCGGCAGGTAGTCCGGCTCGCTGTTGCGGGAGATCACGTAAATGTTCTTCCCGTTCGAGTCGCACCGGGCGAGCACGGGAGAGTGGTGAGTCGGGCCGCAGCGCACATACGTGTGGGCCCGTGTCGTGGTGAACAGCAGTTTTCCGTCGGGTAGGAAGATGGGGTCCAGATCGTCGTAGTCCCCAAAGGTCAGCTGTCTGAACCCGGTGCCGTCCACGTTGACTTCGTGAAGGTGAAACGACGTGTCGCCTTCCGGCATCAGGCAGAACACGATCTTACTCGCGTCGAACGACACGTCCGGCCGCCACAGGAACCCCGCGTTGTCTTCCGGCACGAGTGACCGCACACGACTGTCGGGGCTCAACCCTTCCAGGACCAGCAGCTTGCCTTTGCCGCTGCCGGCTCGGTAGCCGTGACGGTGCCCCGACTCGTGCCGGTCTTGGGGATAGGGGTTGTCAACCAGCAGGACTCCCGAGAAGTCAACAGCGGGGTTCTTGAGGAAGATAGCGCGCTTGACGCGCCGAACGGCAAGGTAGAGTTCCGATACATCCAATCCGCCCGTCTTGCTTCGCGCTTCCAGTTCCACCAGTTCTCTCAGCTCAGCGCTCAGGCTAGGTTTCGGAGCCTGTTGCGACAGCCGAGTCGCCAGTTCACGCGCCCAGGTGATCTCCTGCAGCGCGCGCGCCACCGTCGGCTTGTTTCCCGCCTGCAACAGCCAGTCTCTCTCCAGGGGGGTACATCGGGCGAGCAGTTGCGCCAGCTCCTTTTGCTCCCTGAGGAAGGCCTCCCGGGCCCGTCTGACAGCCAGGACGCGCTGCTGGAGCGCAGCTTCGGCCTCCGCCGCCGAACCGAACACCTGCAGATTGTCGATCGCGCCGTAGAAGCGCGTCCCCGACGTGAAGACCGGGAAGATACGCAGTCGAAGCGGCCCGGAACCATCGCCGGTATAGGAGAAAGCGTGGCTGGCGAACACCGTCTCGCCTGCCCATTTGCCGGGCTTGACCGCATTGCTCGCCAGGACCGTCCCGTCGGGCCGGATCAGTTCCACCGCAAGTTGGTCGTCTGCGGCCGTCGTTTGGGAGAGGGCCTCATACACCGCCGGACTTGTGTCGAAGGTGACGAAGTAGATATGGTCTCTATCGTTGGCCGCGACCCCCTTGTTCAGGGTGAAAACGTTCTGTCCGGCAGTTTGGGCAATCACCATCAGCGCCCAGTCACCCGGGGCGCGTTCCACGAAGTGCGACGGCATGCCCGCGCCCTGCCGGGTCCAGCCTGGCATCACTGCGCCGGTGACCGTGATCGGCAGCCCGCTTTGCGCCTGGCTGTCCCGTCTTCCTGTTGCGACCTCGGTGTTGAAATTCTCTGTGAACAGCGGAGTGGCATGGGCGGCGCACAAGAGAAGGGCTGAGGCCCAGGTGTAGACTGTTGCCGTGCTCATCGGTCTACCTGCCGATAGTCGCGTGAGGGGGTTGATCGGATGCTTCACACTGTCGACTATAGTGGAAGAGGGCAACGAACGGTAATGGTGGCGCTCGCAGGAATGACTGTGTTCTTCTGCAGAAGCTGGCAGCGGGCCGCTATGCTGAGACCGCCGTCGGCAGCCAGCGGGGGACGGCGATCGGGTACGGGCAGTTCACTTCCCACGGAAATGCACGGAAGTGCTTGGAACTACCTGGAGGTCATCCACTCAGCCCGGGTGCCGCTCCGGGACCACTCTTCCCAGCCCGGCCTGTAGTAGGAGATCGCCTGTTTGATCTGCTCGGCCGACAGAGCCCCGACGTGAACGAACAGCGTGTGCCCCTGTGGTGAATAGAGGCGATGCTCCGGAACGGCTTTGAACCACAGCTCAGCAGCCAGGACACGTTCCGCGTCAAGCCCGAACCGACCGGCCCAGCTTCCTGCTGTGTCCACCGTCGCGTGGTCATTGTAAGCCTCGCTCTTAGCCGTCATGATGGTGAGAAATACGACATCGTCGGCCGTGTCCTGCTCGGCCTTCTGCGTCTCCGGAGTCTGCCAGCTGCACGCCTTGCACCATGGGGCAGCGTACTCGGCCCAGATGAAGTCGCCATCGAAGTCCGCCATGGCGACCGGCTCTCCCAGAGCATTGAGCCGTGGACTCTTGCTCCGTACGGAGGAGTAGGACGTATCGTTCATGTTCCCAACGATATCCTCGAGTCCCCTCATCTCACCCCAGGACCGCTTTACCGGGCCTGGATCGCTGCAACCGTGCAGCGCGAGTACCAAACACAGGACGCCCATCAAGCAAATACTCCGCTTCATGAAGATCTCCCTTGGCCGCGCCTGGTTGTGTCAAGTAGTCGCCGGAACATGTTCGGTAGTGAACTCATTTCTATCACGTTACAACGTTGCGCGCATTCTCCCCCCTTGGACCTCTCAACGGCGCTGGCAGTTTGAACCGCGGAGTCACGAAGGCACGGAGGACTAGAGGCAGAGGAGGTCTGCGGATTTCACGCCGGCTTATCAGCCGTCGCGAACTCCGCAGACGTCTTCTTCTTGGAGATCGGTCAGAGTTCACAGCACCAACCTCCGGATGCCCTGCTTTAGTACGGGAACGTTGAAGTTCACAAGCAACCCCACGCGAC
>Ga0209045_1001408_pt1 | contig 21758 bp, 25 predicted proteins | sample SaaInlLV_10m_DNA_4_FD_184664 | JGI IMG/M metagenome (GOLD analysis project Ga0209045, IMG submission 184664) | Marine microbial communities from expanding oxygen minimum zones in the Saanich Inlet - Saanich Inlet SI072_LV_200m_DNA (SPAdes) (version 2) | ecosystem: Environmental > Aquatic >...
AGCTGAACGCCCCTTTCGGGGCAGAGGATCGGACTTGAACCGACAACCTCCCGATTAACATTCGGGTGCTCTACCAATTGAGCTAGTGCTTGTAGGCTTCTTTCGTGTTCGCGTGCAGCTAGTTCGCGGGGGAGGGTTTGACACCTCCAGCTTCCACCCTATGCGAGTGGCTGGCTCTTCTATTTACCGTCATCCCGCGATGGGAAAGTGGAGGAGGGCAGGGGAATTGAACCCCTACGTGCTTGTAGGCTTGTTCCGTGTTCACCCCCTCGGGGCTTGCGGCCCCAGAGGCGAGAGTGTCCAAGCTGGCGGAAACATCGGTCCCGAAGACCGCCCCCCATAGTTGGTGCCCCGAAGGGCGAATAGGTATCGAGCGCGAGAGTGGCGAAGCTGTTTGAGTGCAGCCGGTATCGAAACCGGCAACCCTCGGCGTATGAGGCCGATGCTCTATCCAGTTGAGCTATGCTTGTAGGCTTCTTTCGTGTTCGCGCTCGAAGGTGGGGATGAGAGGAGTCGAACCTCCACATGGCCTTGCGGCCTGCTTGTAGGCTCCTTTCGTGTTCACGCCCGAAGACGCGAGAGTGGAGGAGCTGGATGTCTCTTCAGTTCATAGCTGAATGCTCTGCCAGTTGAGCTACATCCCCATGGTCGGCGGAGGAGGACTCGAACCTCCAAATGCTTGTAGGCTTCTTCCGTGTTCGCGGCCCGAAGACCGCGAGAGTGTTGAAGCTGTGGTTCGCTAGAACCTGGTTCCGAATACCAGTGGCTTTATCCAATTTGCCCATCCGCCGATGAGTCTCGTCTAGTTGTCAAAGAGCGCCCGGCTGCCCGGACTTGCTCCATCGTCCAGCACTACTCGCCCGAGGATTCTTCTGAGCCCCCTCGGACGAGTTTGGAGCGGAACACCGGATTTGAACCGGCGACCCCCGCCTTGGCAAGGCGGTGCTCTACCACTGAGCTAGTTCCGCATGTGAGACGCCCGGAGCCGCCAGTCCTGACAGCTACGAGCGTCTCGGGTGGTAGCGGGAGAAGGATTTGAACCTCCGGCCTCCGGGTTATGAGCCCAGTGAGCACTCCAGACTGCTCCATCCCGCGTCATTCTCTGAGGAGCCCCGACCAGGAATCGAACCTGGGCCTCTGCTTGTAGGCTTCTTCCGTGTTCCCCGGCGTGAACCGGGGAGAGTGTCGAAGCTGATGTTGCAATCTCAACCTTGAATGGGTTGCGAGCTACCACTGCTCCATCGGGGCATGTGGGCAGACTCCTCCCCGTGTACTTGAGGGAGAAGCTCGTCAGGGTGGCCCCCTTGAGCGGGGAGCCTGCTTCGTTCCACCCCTCGGCCGAGGGGCTTCAGACCTGACACCGCTCTGACCAGCGGCTACGCCCGGTGGGACGTGGTGGGCCACCCCGGATTTGAACCGGGCACCTCACGCTTATCAGGCGTGCGCTCTAACCAGATGAGCTAGTGGCCCTTGAGGTAGCGGGAAGGGGATTTGAACCCCTGACTTTCGGCTTATGAGGCCGACGAGCTACCAGACTGCTCCACCCCGCATCATGGCCCTCACGGCAGGACTCGAACCTGCAACCTCCGGTTTCGTAGACCGGCGCTCTATCCAGTTGAGCTACGCAAGGATGTGCCCCGCCCCCGAAGGGGCGAGGACGGGTTGGGCTACTTGCCGACCGGCAGGTAGCTGGTCTTGGTGCGGAGGGCCGCAGGCAGCGAGGCGATGGCCTCTTCGATGTGCCTGTTGGTGTGCCGCTGCGAGAAGTGGGTCAGCACGAGCGTCCCCACGTCTGCGAATCGGTGCGCCTTGGCGGCCAGCTCCGAGATGTGGACGTGCCCCTTCTTGCGGGCTTCGGCCACGGTCACGTCCCCGTTGACGAAGGTGCATTCGCTGATGAGCACCTGTGCCTTGAGGGCCAGCAGGTCTCCGTCGAACACCGACGCCCGTGTGTCTCCCGTGAAGGCGACCAGGGGGAACTCGAAGACCTCATCGAGGTCGGCACCCTCCTTGCGGAGACGACCGAGTTCACGACCGGGTGTGCCCCGGTACTTCGCTGCCAGCCGCGTCCGCTCCTCGACCACCACGTACCCCTGCGAGGAGATGCGGTGGTCAGTCTCGAAGGCACGAACGAACCGGCCCTTGCAGATGTCCACCCGCTCGTTCCACCCCACGATCTTGATGCTGTAGGGGCACTTGCGGGCCTGCTGGACCTTCGCCCAGAAGGTGAACAGTTCGTGGACTCGCTTGACCAGCCAGTGCGGGACCAGGAACGTGGTGGGCTCCATGCCCCTCATGGCCCGGAGGTACGCCTGACGGCAGATGTCGCCAAGGTGGTCCAGGTGCCCGTGGGTGATGAGGACCGTGTTGCACTGGATGGCGTCGTGGTTGGCGACGCCGCAGTCGAAGCTGATGCCCATGTCGGGCAGGGTGATGCTGGTGCTGTACCCGCTCACGGAGCGGCCGACGATGTTGATGCTGCCGAACTTCATGGCCCCCTCCTGTGGTTGGTCCAGCAGCGGGGGGTCCGACTGATGGGGTCGATGGTGGAGCCAGAGGGGATCGAACCCTCGACCTCCGCACTGCCAGCGCGGCGCTCTCCCGGCTGAGCTATGGCCCCGGGATGCAGGGCGAATCCCTGCTTGTCTACTACGGACGTATCGAGGGCTCTGAGCCCTGGTTCGTGGCGAGGCATACGGGATTTGAACCCGTGATCTCCTCCGTGACAGGGAGGTGTCCACTCCTGACTGGACCAATGCCCCATGGGGGAACGGGAGGGTCGCCCCTCCGGGTGCGGGTCCACACCCTGATCGCCGGGCCGGAGCCCGCGTCACGTTCCCATGATTCTGACCGCACTTCCCTCAACGCGCGCAGAGAGAGGGCACCGACTACTCACCAGCGTCGCACGCCGACCACTAGAGCCACGGCGAAGGCCAGCTTTCCCCCCGCAGCCCGGTCAGGGCGGGGTGGTTTGGCGGGAACGACCGGATTTGAACCGGCGATCTCTTGCGTGACAGGCAAGCGTCCACTCCAGGCTGGACCGCGCTCCCATGATTTACCCCCTCCCTTGCTCCGACTGCGCCTTGCCGGAGCCACCGTCTACTAGCTGGCGTCGAACACCGACCCGAAGGCCATGTCGAAGGCCAGCGTTCCACCCGCCGCATAGGGGACAGCGGGCTGGTTGGTTGACGTGGAAGGACTTGAACCTTCAACACCCGGCTTCAGAGGCCGGTGCTCTGCCAATTGAGCTACACGTCAATGTGATGTGGGGTCCTGGCCGGAGCCAGGTACGTGCGCCCCCACGGCGCTCTCACTTACCTCGCGGCAAGACCTTGATGGTCGGGATAGCAGGATTTGAACCTGCGGCCCCCTGTCCCCCAGACAGGTGCGCTACCAGACTGCGCTATATCCCGGTGTGTCCTCTGCTCGGTGTCCGACGATCCTGCTTCCCGGCGTCCCGGATACGGTGGTGGGAGTTGAACCCACCCGCTTGCGACTCGGCCTCTCGGCACCCTCCCGCACATCGTCGTCTTCAGCCTCGCTTCGGACAGGACTGACGCGGTTGCAACCGCTCCGGCCCTTCTCTTGAATGGTGAACCACCCGGGAATCGAACCCGGAACCTTGGGATTAAGAGTCCCCTGCTCTACCAGTTGAGCTAGCGGTCCATGTAGGTCACGTCGCCCCTTCATCCTCCGACAGGGACAGGAGGTGCCGTTGGCCTCAAGGACCAGGGCGTTTTTGACGCGACTTCGTCAGCTCCGTCTTCGCGACGACTCGGCTGACCGGCTCTCTACAAGCCGTTGGTCGGGATGAGAGGATTTGAACCTCCGGCCCCCTGCTCCCGAAGCAGGTGCGCTACCAGACTGCGCTACATCCCGTGAATCAAGGTGGAGACGAGGGGAGTTGAACCCCTGACCTGCTGGTTGCAAACCAACTGCTCTACCAGTTGAGCTACGTCCCCTTGTACCGCCGGGGGGAGTTGAACCCCCATCCGCTGACTACGAACTTCAGACCTATGGGGCTGTCAAGACCCCGTGGCCCGGCAGAGGCTCCTGCGGCTGGACTTGAACCAGCAACCCCACGGTTAACAGCCGAGTGCTCTACCAATTGAGCTACGCAGGAATGTGCCTCCCCCGTGCGGGGAGGGCTTCTCAAGATGGGGCGAACGACGGGACTCGAACCCGCTAGGGCCAGGCTCACAACCTGGTGACGCGACCACTTTGTCATCGTCCGCCATGCGGGGACTCCGGCAGCTCCCGAAGGTGCTGGCTTCGTCCCCTGCGGGGGTCCCTTCCATGCGCTCTGGCAGCGCACAGGACCCCCGCTCTTGGGTATCTATTCAGTTGTCAAAGCGTTCCCACCGTCGCGGGCGACCCCGGCAAGGGGTCCTTTCTCATCGAGTCCGCTATCGCGGCCCCTTAAACGTCGAAGGCCCGGCTCCCTTTCGGGGGCCGGGCCTTGTGAACTCGTTGTTGTCGAGTTGCTACAAAGTCCGGCCCTTCATATCGCGCGGGGCTCCCGCGTGAATGGCGGCAGGCTTCATACCGATGACCTGCTGACACACCACGACGGCCACGGCATTGAGCGTTGCCGCTCGCTGCTGCCTGCTGTCGTTTCTGGTGGTCATGGAAGTCATCGAACTCGTTTTCTCCTGCGGCGAGACTCATCTCTCCGCGACGGTTTTGAAGCTACGGAGTCGTCCGGGCGAAGTCAACCCCGAAAAACGGGATGGGTTGAGAAACTTCCCTGGCGGCTCTCTGCGGGGGGACTACTGGAGGGCCTGGTGGATCTGAGCCTACGGGTTCACGATTTCTTCAACACGGCCGTAGATCGTCCGCGTCCACCCGTTGATCTTGCCCTTGTTGTTGCCGATCTGGACGCGACCACCCTGCAAGGCCTTCACCAGATGGACGTAGGTGTTCCCCTTCACCTTGCACAGCACCGCGTCCCCCACGGTCAGCTCCTCAACCGTGACCGGAGCCAGGGATACCAGCGCACCGGATTCGATCTTCGGGCGCATCGACCCGCCGTGCGGACGGATCTTCGTTTTCTTCCCGGCCCGCAGGTCCGCGATGGCTCGGTCAGCCAGCCCATCAGTGAACGGACTTCCTGCCTTCGGGGCCGTGCTTCTGGTGTCCGTGGGCGAACAGGACGCGGGTGACTTCCAGCCGCAAGCACTCCCGACCGTCCTTCTCCCAGAAGGGATCAACGGAGGGCACGGCCTGGAGCTTGAGGGGGACGGGGCCACCGCCGTCGAGTTCATCCCCATCGACGATGCCCTGGTCGATGGCGTAGACGGCCCACCCGTTCAGCTCTGCTCCGGCAGCGGTGACCCACCAGCAGGGCACGTTGCGGATCTCCAGCTCCGGGAGCCCGAAGATGTTCATGCCGTTGGTGTGGAGCCAGAACTTCGCGGCCGACGACAGATGGTGACTCTCATCGTCGGCCCCCGTCGCGACCGTCCCCTGCTCCGGGGTGATGGCGATCCTGACGTGCTGCTGTACGAGCAGAGCGGTCTGCTTGATGTCGGCGGACACGTCCTCGGCAGCAGCGTTGAGGGTGCCGATGGCCTGGACCGTCTCCATCTTCATGTCGATGCGTCCGGCTACCTGCTCCAGCACCCGGTCGAGCCAGGTCAACCCGTTGTCCAGCCCGTCCTCATCGAACAGCGGACCCCAGACCGGAGTGCCGAGCGCCTCATCGACCCACTCGGCTCCCGCACTGGTCAGCGGGTAGAGCCCGTCGTCCAGTGCGAAGACATCCGTGTTCGCCGGGGCGAAGCCATTGAAGATCGCCTGCACGAACCCGGACGCCTCGACCTCCATCACGCCGAACTCCCCGTGGACACCCTCTGGCAAGAACCTGGGGTTGTCGGCGGCAGCTTCGGCGTCAGCCTTCCGGCTGAACGTGAAAGGACCGATGGTCTTCCAGTTCGCTTCGTCGTTCTCCTGGCCGTGCTGAACGTAGGACACGTCGCCAGTCTCGGCGTCGGCAATGAGCCAGACGTTGTCGATCATCTTGTTCCCTCGGGGCCTTGCATGGCCTGTCACCTACCCGTTCTGGCACGGGTTGAACCCCCGCCAGACTACCCCGGCTACTTGACCATCACGGGTCCCTCATCGGAGGCCCACTGGCGAAGATCCTCGAAGGTCCACCAGCCCGCCTTGTGGATGTGCTGCTCGCATGGGTTGAGCCAGGTGCGGTACACGCCGTCCTTCTCGATGACCTTGTCCCCGATGCTGAACCACGACTTCCCGGCCTTGCGGAGGAGCTTCTCGATCCCGGACTTCGTCCACTGCTTCAGCAGCCGGGCCGTCTCGCCCTCTCGCTCGATCATCTGCTGGTTGATGTCGTCGGGGAACTCGTCCACGAGGATCAGTGCCAGCCCCTTCATCAGGAACATGCTGCTCATCATCAGGGCAGCCCGGTGTTCTGCTCGTCCGCTCCGTAGAAGCCCCAGCCGAACTCCTCGCCCTTCGGACCCACGAACAGGTGGTCACCGTACAGGATGCACTCGACCAGGAACCCTCCCCCGATGTCGTGCGTCTCCCTGACGATTCGAGTGCCGTCCGGCACGTCTGGAGCTTCGGAGGACAGGTAGGGCTGGTGGTACCCGTTGCCGGAGCTGTCGCCTACATGAAGACGGGTCACGGGGGTCACGGGGAGGGCCAACGCGGGTTCGTTCACAGAAATCTCCTTGGGACCTTCAATGCGTCCGGCGCAGCGGTCCCTGCTTGCAACGACTACTCGCTGGGGTTCGCTTCTGAGCCCCTCAGCCCCATGAAATCTCGTGGTCGTTTTCCTGTGCCCACAGGGCGAGCCGTTCGAGGTCTCCCAGCCGCCGAAGCGTCTTCTCGTCGGTGTTGCCACAGCCGTAGACGCCAGGTCCGCGACTCTCGATGCGAGTCATGCCGTCCTCGTGGACGACTGCCATGCCAGCGTGGCCGGGCTCCAGCACGTAGCTCTCGCGGAGGGCGCTGCTCCGGTCGCTGTTGCGGACGTGGAAGATGCGCTGCCGCATCGTGGCCGGGTCGCACTCGCCACCGAGGTAGGAGTCCTTGTCGGTCCAGCCGAGCAGTCGCAGGAGCGGGATGGCGTTGCCCTCTGCGAAGTTCGCCTCGGGCGCGTCCGACTCCTCAGTGAACCCGGTGCAGAACTGGTCGCACTTGCCGCCCTTGCCGTTGCCTTCGGGGAACCCAGCCCACGGCTCGTCGCAGAAGCGGCAGGGCACCTGCTTGCGAGGGGCTTTGGGGCACCAGAAGGTCACGCTCATCGATCAACCCTGGTCGCGGCTGTTGAAGTCGCGGCGGTCGGAGGCCTTGAGGCGACGACGGGTGGTGCGACGGAGGGCATCACGGCTCCTGCCGGGCTTCGGGCCGCAGCAGGGGCACTTGACGCCGCCGTGGCCGACATCGCATCGGGCCGCTCGCTTGAAATCGTCTCGCATCGTCTTGTTCTCCGTCCACCTGTACTACGGAGGGGGACGGCATTCTGAGCCCTCAAATTAGGGGCTCAGAACGGCGAGGTGACCAGTAGTAGGGGTGTACCCACTGATGATGGCCAGCCGGATAGTGCCCGGTCGCATCCTGGAGGCACCCCCTTCAGGGTCATCTGGCGGCAAGCAAGCCGCGCGAGGACGCCGCTGGTAATCGGTTCCAGTGATCAGTGGGTACACACACAAGGCTCAGAAGGCCCGACTGGCGAGTAGTCGGGCCGGACGAGGTCTGCCCATCGGCAGGCCACGGAGATTTTCTAAATGAAGAGCGCAGCGGTAGAGCGACAGGTCATCACCCTTGGGGTGCTGGCTTGCGCAGAGTTCGGCATCGACCCTCGAAGGTTCGCTCACATCATGGGCATCCTGCGGTCGAGCCTCTACACCCGGAAGGCACTCGCGGTCCTTCGGGAGTACAGCAGCAACGGCTGGGACGCCCACCGGATGTACGGCTTGGCGGACGTGCCGCTCAAGATCACGCTCCCGACCTCGATGCGGCCCACGTTCATCTGCCGCGACTTCGGCCCCGGCATGTCGCAGGACGACGTGCTCTACACCTACACGCAGTACGGAGCCTCCACGAAGCGAGGCGCTGACCCCGACTGCCCGGACTGCGCTGAGATCGACGGCATCGCGTCTGCCGGACCGGGTGCCTCATCGGGTGCCTACTGCGAAGCCTGCCGGGTAGCCGAAGAGGTGGCGAACCGAGCCGTGGGTGCCCTTGGCATCGGCAGCAAGTCCGCCTTCTGCATGGGCGACAGCTTCACCGTCACGTCCTGGCACAAGGGGGTGAAGTCGGTCTACGTCGCTGCCCTCGACAAGTCGAACAAGGGGACGATGTCCCTCCTGCACCGCGAGGACTGCGGAGACGACTCCGGCATCGAGATCAAGGTCGCCATCCCTTCCAACAAGGTGTGGGAGTTCGAGCGGGAGGCCCGTGGCCTGTTCCGCTTCATGCGTCCGCAGCCGGAGATCAACCTCATCACCCTGGAGCCGCTGCCGGACGGGCTGGAGAACGGCTACATCCAGCAGGACGACCAGTCCGACTGGATGGGGATCATGGGCTGCGTGCCCTACCGCATCGACCTCGACCAGATGGAAGAGGCCCTGACGGAAGCAGGGATCTGGGAGCCCCTCCAGAACCTCGGTGGCGGCATCTACATCCCCATCGGTGAGGTGGAGTTCGCGGCCCCCCGTGAGGAGCTTCAGTACACCGACGAGACCGTCGCGATCCTGGTGGCGAAGTTCAAGGCGCTGATCCAGGACTACCTGGACGACGCCCTCTCCACCCTCAGGAGCAAGGCCGGTTCGGGCTGGGCTCGCCGCCACAAGGCCTGTTTCCTGGCCCACGGCCTCAAGATCCCGCTGCCGAAGAACTACGGCGAGTGGTCCAAGCAGTCGGTCGATCTCGTCGTCAAGGAGAGCGGTGGGAAGGTGATCAGCTTCGACATGCGGGACTACAAGAAGGAGGTGTGCCATCGCCTCCCGGTCGCTGCTGACACCCGCCTGCTGATGCACGACCCGTCCGACAAGCGGACGCTGAAGGGCTGGAGCCTCGAAAAGCACGACCGGATGATCGTCCCCCGCGAGGGGTTCACGATGGCAACGGCTCAGACGGAGCTGGAGGCGCTGCTGCTGGCCGCGAGCCTCGACGGTGTGGGCATCGGCTTGCTGACCACGCGAGGGTGGTACCCCCCGGCGGCGAAGAGCAGCGGTGGGCGAACGAGCTACTACAACGCCAAGCACAAGCAGCACACGTTCCGCCTGATCGGCCACTGCCAGGGCGGCACCCTCTCGGAGAACTGGGAGAAGGCCAAGCCCGCGCAGGAGGAGCACCCCTACTTCATCATCAACCGCTTCATGGTGCGGGGGCAGACGGGGTTCTACGACACGGTCTTGCAGGACAGAGCCCTCGCCATGACCTACGGGCTGACCTTCCCCGCCGACGTGTACGGCTACAAGTCCACGCAGAAGCGTCCGATCAAGGCAGAGGACATCGAGAACGGCGTCCCGTACATGACCTGGCGGAAGGCGTTTTTCGCCCCGCTGCTGACGATGAAGCTCAAGGCAGAGGTCCGCAACCTCGACTGGTCGCAGCTCTTCGGGAGCCTGCCCTACAACCTGGAGCGGCAGCACCGTCGCCCGGCAAAGGACGTGGAGGACGTGAACTTCAAGCGGCGGCTCCCCGCGACGGTCGCCTTGCTGACCACCAGGCTCGGGCCGAAGCACCCCGTCGTCCGCTACTTCGTAGCGTACTTGGCTGCGCGGAAGGCCGTCCGTGGGTACACCAACTCCCGAACGAAGCACCTGCGGACCATCAGCCGGATGTTCCCCGGGCGCAACAAGCGGAACGCTCCGCAGTGCGCCCTGGACCGCATCCTCGCCAAGTACCCGATGCTCACCGTCAAGGTGGGCTCCGACAACGACATGCACATCTTCCAGACCCACCTCGATCTCGTCAGCGACTACATCCTCGGCATCGACAGGGCTCAGAACTAGCCCCAGCAGAGTAGTCAGACCGAACTAGGAGCAGAACGCACATGGACCCCCTCGTACATCAGGTCACCCTTCAGTCCATCATGGTCGTCGTGGACGGCGAGCCGCACACGGTTCAGCGGTCGCAGGCCAACTTCGAGAAGCTGCGTCGGGCGCTCTACGAGCAGCGGTGGGACGACGTTCCCGGCCTCCTGACGGTGGCTCAGACCATCGAGCAGTGGGCGGACGGCGACTTCACCGTGGTCGATGGCCACGTCGTCTACCAGGGCGACCGGCTCCCCCAGGCCCTCGACAAGCGCATCCTCAAGATGGTCACCCAGGCCGAGGACCCGCGCTGCCTGATGCGCTTCTGGGAGCGGCTCCAGGAGAACCCCTCCTACCGCTCGGTGAACCAGCTCTACGCTTTCCTGATGAAGCACCCCGGCATCCCGATCACGCCGGACGGCCACGTCCTCTTCTACAAGGGGGTCCGGGCGGACTTCCGGGACTGCCACAGCGGGCAGTTCGACAACTCGCCGGGGCAGACGCCCTACATGAAGCGGAACCGCGTGTCGGACGACCCGACCAAGGCGTGCCACTTCGGCTTCCACGTCGGGAGCCGGGCCTACGCCAGCGGCTTCGGCAACGGCAAGACCGTCATCTGCAAGGTGGACCCCGCCGACGTGGTCTGCGTGCCGAACGACTGCAACCAGGCGAAGATCCGCATCCACCGCTACCACGTCATCGGCGTGGACACGGGGGAGCTGCTCTCCGGCACGACCTTCGATGACGCCGGGACCGTTCCCGCCGCCAAGCCCGTCGTCCCGCCTGTGGACGCCAAGACCGGCGAGCCCCCGGTGGACCCGAACGAGCCCCTGGTCGCTGCCGAGCCCGTGCTCCACACGGACGGCACGCCTCTCCAGCCCGGTGAGACCGCTCCGGCCCCCGAGGGTCAGGGCACCGTCCTGCCGAAGACGGGGACCGAGTGGGACGCCTACAACGATCTGAACGCGCTGGAGCTGCTGGCCCTGCGGATCATGCCGCTCCGTGCCTACGCCCGGTTCAACTGCCTGATCGTCGGGGCCTCGAAGATGCGCGGCGGCAAGGCCGTGCTGGTCCCCGCCATCGTCAAGGCCCGTGGCTACGGCGACCCGGCCGACCGGCCCGGCTACGAGCCCCCGGAGGACGACGCCGACGTGGACGACACGCTCGACGACGATGACGACGACTATGACGACGAAGACGACGACTGATGGCCCGCTGCGACGGGTCAGGCAAACCCACTCGAACGGACGGTGGCTGCGACCGATGTGCAGCCACCGACGTTCGCGGGGAGTCGAAGCCCACGGACTACAGCCGCCTCTGCGATGAGGCGGCAGCGGCGACCCCACCGGGCGAGAAGGCCCTCATGCCCTTCGCCATTTGCCCGACCTTCACCTACTACGAGGCCACCGACCACGAAGCCGTGCCCTACGCCAGGGCTCAGAACTGAGGAGCCGCCAGTAGTGGGAGCCATGGACCTGACCCTCGCCTTCATCCGAGCCTTCGCGTTCGGAGCCCACGCAGCCATCGGGCAGCTCTACAACGGCGGCCCGTACTCCGGGCACCTTGAAGATGTCGTGGCGATCCTCCGGGAGTTCAACTTCGACGGCAGGGTCATCCAGGTCGCCTACCTCCACGACATCCGGGAGGACACCAAGGTCACCTCCGACGACTTGAAGGCTCTCAGCGTCGGGGTGCTGGTCATCAGGGCCGTGGAGTTCGTCACGGACGAGCCCGGCCACAACCGCAAGACCCGCAAGCTGAACACCTACGCCCGCGTCCGCGAAGAGATCGACAGGCACTCCGACATGGGGTGGCTGCGCGACGGGGTGCTGGTGAAGCTGGCAGACCGGGTCGCCAACCTCCGGTCAAGCCACAAGGGCAACCCCGGCTTGCTCAAGATGTACCGCAAGGAGGCTGCTGACTTCCGGGACGCCTACCAGCTCCCGGAGTACGTGTACGCCTCTGACCCTCGCTGGGAGCGGTTGCTGGCTGAGTACGACAGGCTGGTGGCATGAGCAAGAAGCCCGACCCGCATCCCGGCCGGAAACGGCTCCAGAAGAGTGACCTGGGGATCATCGCTCAGGCCCTGGAGTTCCGTGGCTACACCGTCCGCCGGGCTGACGACCGCATCGAGGCGTGGGACCCGCTGACAGATCGGTACGTCTGCGGCTTCTACTGGCGACCCGCGACGAAGGCGAAGGCCGCAACGCTGCCCTTCGAGGCTGGCGATGGCTTCCCGGCTCATCCGGGGACGCCTGCTCAACCTGCGGTGCCTGGTGGCTGGAGGTTCGACATCGCCTTCTCCGACTGCTTCTCCCTGAAGGACTTGAAGACCGCGATGCGCGAGGCCAATCGCGTCCGCCGTCTCGTACCGGAGTGCCGCACCGCCTGGGCTGCCTTCTCCGGGTCGAAGTCTGAGAAGCGGTGGGTGGAGTACCGGAGCCACGTCGCGGCCCTGTTCATGCGACAGGACGCCGAGGACGACCCGTGCGACGGAAGCTGATCGTGGAGCTGACCTTCACCTCCGACGAAGTGCTCGATGCCCTGCGAGCAGCCCACCCTGAGATCCAGGGTGAAGCCCGCATCAAGTTGGGCAAGAAGCCGGGTAGGGGTCCAGGGGCCATCCAGGTCCACAACCAGTGGTACACGCCCTATGCCGAAGTCACCTTCGGCATCCCTGATGAGGAGAGACACCATGGCCGACCCAGCGTCACACGCAGATCGCAGCGCAGGCGAAAAGAAGTTCATCGAGCAGATGACCCGGAAGCTCCTGGTTGAGTGGTGCGACGAGGTCATCAACGCGGCTCCCATCAAGGGGGGACTCATCCGGCTCAACTCGGAAAACCCCTACGTCCAGTACGCCGCCACCCGCAAGAGCCCGTTCATCTCGAACAAGAAGCAGGAGCCGGGGGTCTACAAGATCCTGGCCGGTGGCTGGAACACGGCCGCAGCGTTTCTGAAGCGGTAGCCCTGCAATAGCTGGAGCTTCGCCCCGTAGTTTCCGACACGACAGCGCGTTTCGGGCTCAGGGCGGTGTGGCCGCGAAGTGCTGCCCCCTCTGTCTGGGCCTGAGCACGGAGTACGCAGCAACCAACCGGATCAAGACCGGACACGAACCTGCGTGCCTGTTCACCATCCTCCACAAGGCCCTGAAGCCGGGCTAGGGCTCAGAAGCCCCGAGCCGCGAGTAGTGTGGTCAATGGCAAAGAATCACCACCCGCTCTACCTCAGTCTGGACGTGGAGGCTGACGGTCCCATCCCGGGCCGCTTCTCCATGCTCCAGTTCGGCGTCGCCGCCTTCGACCTCGCCAGCGAGACACCCCGTTTCCCCTTGACCAGCTTCGAGTCGAACCTGATGACGCTCGATGAGGCCAGCACCTCCAGGTCCACGATGGACTGGTGGGCCACGCAGGGTGGTGCCTACGACAGCACCCGCATCAAGGCCCGGCCGCCTGGCAGCGAGATGCCCCGGTTCCTTCGGTGGATCAAGGCCCTGGACCGCAAGGTCATCATCGTCGGCTACCCGGTCACCTACGATTTCATGTTCCTCTACTGGTACACGCTGGCGTTCGGTGGCCTCGAAGACGGCGAGCGTTGCCCCTTCGGCTTCTCCGGTCTCGACATCAAGACGCTGGCCGCCGCGAAGATGGGCGTCCCGTACCCCATGGCCAGCAAGCGGCGGATGCCGAAGCGGTGGTTCAAGGGCACCCCGGAGCACAACCACGACGGCCTGACCGACGCCATCGGCCAGGGAGTCCTGTTCGTGAACATCATGCTGGACCGCGACGATGGCTAGCCCGTCCGTTGCCCACTGGCTCGATGCTGCGCCCCCCGGCCTGGTCATCAGGCTGGAGGGAGCCACGTTCCGCAAGAACCTGCTGCTGTGGGACTGCGTGTCCGTGACCGGCGAGCACACGAACCTGATCGGCAAGAGCGTCACCTCCGCAGACGTGGCCCATCGACAGTGGTTCTCCATCACGCGACCCCCTCGACCCGGACCAGAGATCTGGGTGACCCACGACGGCCGCCAGATCCCCATCAAGAACTTGATGGACAACCACCTGATCAACATCTGCGGGTCGTTCCTGCACGTCTGGCTCATCCGGCAAGCCCGTGAGCAGCGACGCAACCGTCTGTTCGCGGCTGAACCACCGGGCGACCACGCGGCTGACGCCGTGGAACAAGAGCTGCTGAACATGCCTGCCCCCGGTGACCTGCCGGAGCCCGGCGAGTTCGAGCAGGCCATGAGGGACTACGAGCCCAAGGGGCAGATCGCTCTGCTGGTGGCCGAGGTCCGGGAACGGAAGCTCGAAGACCGGATGGGCGAGGACTTCGCCGAACACTTCCTTCAGGACGCGGGATGAGCGTCTGCTCCATCCACCAGACCCCGGTGGCCGACTGCCCCGGCTGTCAGGCCAGTCCACAGGACATCTTCCCCGACTGGGACGAGAAGGTCCGCGAGGCTGAAGAGGCCGGAACCACGGACTGCGAGCACTGCGAGTTCACCTACTACAAGACCACGACGAGCTGCCCCAGGTGCGGCAAGGAACAGACCCCCGAATGAGCAACGACAAGGCCACCATCGGCGACGCGAACCCCATCCTCGCGCAACTGTCTGCGCAGTGGGCCAAGAAGACGCCCGCCGTCCCCGACGTGGAGACCGCAGCTCCCCGCAAGCGCGGCAAGAAGCGCAAGAAGGGTCGGTCTGGTCCTCCCAAGGAGGAGGGCAAGGCTCCGGCCCGTGGTGACTTCAGCGACATCGAGGACTTGATGTTGCAGGACACAGACCTCGCATGAGCCACTGTCTCTTCTGCGGCCACAACAACGGCGTCGTCACCGACTGGCCCATCGAGTGCGATGGCTGCGGGAAGATCCTCTACAGCAGCCCCAAGCCCGTCGTCGCCGTCCTGCTCCGGGCGTGGGGCAAGCTCGAAGAGCCCGGCCTCATCGTCATCAAGCGGGGCATTGAGCCCCACAAGGACACCTGGGCCTTCCCCGGCGGCTACATCGACTACACGGAAGGCTGGAGAGCAGCGGCGGCTCGTGAGACCCGTGAGGAGCTGGGGATCGACATCGACCCGACGCTCTTCCGGCTCCGGGATGCCGTCACGACCCCCACGAACTTCCTGGTCATGTTCGTGGGAGCCGAAGTCCCGGTCATGGACTCAGCGGCGTGGGCCGACCACGACCTGACGAAGACGCTGAACGACCAGGGGGAGCAGGAGATCCTGGAGATCGACGTGGTGGACGCCTGGGAACGGGCTGACCGCTCCCTCGGTGTCCCCTCACACGACCGCTGGTGGAAGGGGATGAACCTGTGAACGAACTCGCCCCCGTGACCGATCTCCCGCCGTGGGAAGGCACCCTCCGAATGGAGCAGCGGCTCGACTCCGGCGTGGTGCAGGAGACCCTGATGCACTCCTGGTCGGAGATGCGCTGGATCTGCTCGTACCAGTACCTCCGGGACAAGGAGCTGGGCCGTCAGCCGAAGCTCATCAACGACTGGAGGCTCGTCGTGGACTTCCACGAAGGCCAGCTCCAGGCACAGATCAAGGTCTCGATGCACATCATCGTCCCGGAGCTGCTCGGCCAGCAGCGATTCCTGGGCGTGGACATCAGCCCTGGAGCGAAGACGTACCTGGAGTTCCTGTACGAGCGGCCCGATGAGCGCGTCCCTGTGGACTACAACGACCCCTACTGGAAGGGAACCCGGCCGGAGGTCTACCCGGACGGCATCCCCGGCCCCTTCTACCTGGCCGAGATCAGCAAGGGAGCCCGTCCCGCTGTGGACGTTCGCCCGCTGACCTTCCCGAATCAGGCCCCTGCGCTGGTGAAGCCCGTCGTCGTGGACTTCGATTTCCCGTTCAAGGGCCAGATCAACTGGAAGCACGGTTATTCGGTCCCGTTCCTGGCGAATGATGACGAAACCAGTGCTTTTCGGGTGCCGTCTAGCCTGCGGCGTGGGTGATGACCCTATCGCTGGCCAAAGACATGAGCCTCGCTGACCGCACCATCGGGCCTTCGTTGTGGGAGCTGTCCCACCCGGACGGCTCATCCATCTTCGTCAAGCAAGCCCTCGACACAGAAGCGAGCAGTGGGCTCGTCTTCGGGCCGTTCCTGTTCCTGTCGGCTGAGTCCCTGGCCGAGTTCCAGGGCACCCACGGCCCCATGGGGCTCCTACGGCCCCTGAACGGGGCGCTGATGAGGGCACAGCAGGTCGGACTGGCCTGGGTAGTCGAGAGCGCCCGTGAAGGCTTCGAGCCCGACAACCCCGACTGCATCGTCCTGGGTGATGTCCTCATCCCCATGACAGCGACCGGAGCCATCGTGGCGGACAGCTACATCAACAAGGAGCAGGAGCACGGGGAGCCTTCGTTCCCGTGGACATCGATCATCGAGACCCACGGTGAGAGCCTCATGCGGTTTCTGAACGCTGGACTGGTCGAGAAGATGGTCCTGCCGATGGAGACAAACTGATCATGGGGGCTCAGAAGAATCTGGCTGCGAGTAGTCGGGGTGTGCGAGTACCCGAACCGGAGACCAGATGAGCAGCACCGTGAGTACCGAAGTGTCCCCCAAGGACTGCGAGGAACTTGGGCTAGGCAGGGTGCGGCAAGGTCAGGCAGGTCTCCGCTCGGCTAGGAACCTGGGTATGGCATCGGTTAGGCACGGCTAGGCACCGCCAGGTGCGCTCCGGCAGGGCCAGGGCAGGGACTACGGGACTCCAGCGGGTAGAACGTACCCTCGACCCCCGCTGGAGTCCCCATGCCCGAATGGCTGACCGTCAAAGTACCCCGGATGCTCTACCTCCCCGTCGTCACGGGGGAAGGCTTCAACAACTCCGGCATGAGGATCGAACCACGGGTCCAGCTACGAGACGACGACGGCAACCTCATCGACTCCTGGACCGGAGATGAACTCCAGCTCCTCCCCGGCTCCAACCAGATCCGCATCAATGGCGTCGATCACAAGATGCTCATCTCCTGCGACAAGCTCAACATCGACCCGCAGGGCTTCATCCAGCTCTCAAAACCACGACCACCAGCAGCCCTCTCCTCCGGCGGCATCGGAAAAGCCTCCGTAGGAGGCATGGGAGTCGCCGTCCGAAAGGCCAGGGACACAGCCTGGGACCACGACGCTGCTCGCGAATGGGAAGGAGACGCCGGAACCTCGGCCGCACCCTTCCGATTCCAGAAGCCCAAGAAGACAGCCGCACACTCGAACCAGACCGCCAACACCAGACGGGCCGACTTCGCACCCGTACCAGAAGGCGGCTTCCCGCCCGGCTTCGATGAATCCGATGAAGCCTTCATCGAAGCCTTCGGCAACGACTTCGCTGCACACATGGCCGCAGGGGACCCCGACAACGAGATCCGTGATGTCACCCTCCGCGATGGCTCCATCGCGCAGGCCCGCTTCGACAAGAAGACCGGACGACAGATCGGAGCCACCTTCCGCCAGTACCAGGCCAACAACGACGAAGGTGGACAGAGCGTCGGATACTCCGGCAAGAACTCCACCTTCGATGAAGCCGAGTACCGACGACGACTCGCAGAGCAGAACCAGCACGCCACACCAGCCCCCACAGCCCGTGAAAGGGCCGAGGCTGATGAACGACGTGCCCCACGACCCCCGACGCCACTACGGGCCGTCCCAGCCGCTCCCAGCTACCCCTATGGCTGGACAACCACCGGAGCCATCCACCTCGACCAGCTCATCGGGAACAAGAACCCCGATCTGCAAGGATGGCCACTCGGCAAGGTCAGCTACCTCTTCGGACTCAGACCCATCACCGACCTCATGGTCGAAGTGACCAGAGGACACATCGCAGCAGACATCCCCGCAGCGTTCGGAGCCGTCCACCTCATCAAGCAAGGACAGCCCCTCGTCTACATCCACCTCCCCCTCATCGCCTCCAGCCAGTTCCGGCTCTCCCTCGCTGAAGAGCTGCCCGCTCTGGTCGAGATGGTCAACGGCATGAAGGTCGCCGTCGTACTCGTCTCCGGGGACTACAAGGAAGAGACACCAGCTCTCCTCAACTTCATGCCCGACGTGCGGGTCCTGGTCGAACCACACGCCAGCGACGAGCGGTTCATCACCGCACGCATCAAGAAGAACAACCTGAACCCCAACACCACCAACCAGGCCGTCTCCTTCCCCCGACCCGACCCGAATCCATAGAGGGTTAGCGACACGAAGTCAGAGACCCGAGGGTTAGCCCACCCCTCCCAAAAAATCCGGCCACCCACTACAGCCCGATCACGGCCACAGAGAATCTCCAGAAACCGTTACTGATCGGTTTTTCGACCCTTGGGAACCGATTTCCGACGTTTGGACGACGGAAAAACTGGATTCTCGGCCCGTTTCTCGGCGCTACACGGTTTTTAACCCGCCAGGACACCGTTGAGCCAGTGAGACGGCATTTTGTATACAGGTTCAATTCGCAGATCACGGCCCCCGCCCTCGGCCAAGGCCCTTTTTCAATCGGTTCGACACGATCCGGGGGGTGGGGGAGATGGCTGACCCAACTGGCCCTGCAAAGAGTTTGTGATTCTCAGCCACAGGCCATGCCAACAACAGGTGTCAAGCACAAATAAAAACACTCAGGAATGCACTCAGATTTTTATGTGTGGGTGCTAACGACATTCTCGGCCATCAGGGCAGAGAATCGAGAATGTAGAGAATCGAAGGCCCACCCGAACTACTAACTGAACTGCAATGGCTACCAGATTAGTAGTTGAGGGCCGTCAGACTACTGAACACCGGCCCCTGTGGAGGGCTCAAAGGCAGGGTTTGGCCCTAGTGCGGAGCCGAGGTGCGCAGAGCCGAACACCAGTCCCTACTAGGGGTAGGGCTCACGGCCTGCTTTGTTCAGTGGTTCAGGGCCAGCTTCCATGCTCTAGCTGCTTTGCGCAGGTGGGACACAGCACGCGAGACCGAGGCCATGCTGATGTCGAGTGTGGTGGCGATGTCCTTGCGTGGTGTGCCTGCGGTGACGTAGGGCATGACGCTGATGGCCAGCCTGACATCCGGGCTCCGGGACTGCGACAGCATGAAGGCCACCAGGTCGTCCGTAGCCTCCGTCAGCATGGCCTCCCCCTGCTCTATGGCCTCGCGTGCAGGGACGGTGGTGTTCGATGCAGCGTCCGTGTACTTGTACTGCCCGTCCTCGTAGCCGAGCATCCCTGACTGCTCAAACTGCTTCACCCTGCGCTGCTTGCGGTGGTAGTTCGACAGCACGCACCCACAGACCATGTGGACGTAGTGTCCGAAGCTGCTGATGCTGGGGTCCCACGGGCACTTCCCCTTGTTGCGGGCCAGCAGCCCCCTGTAGACCTCCTGCAACACGTCGTCCGGGTCGTAGCCAGCACTGAAAATCTTGCGGCCGAAGCCTGCGAACAGCAGCTTGCGTACCTCATGCCCCCGGCCAGCCAGGTCGATCCCCACAGGGCCGGATACCACCAGGTCAGCTACACGGGGTCGAGCACGGCGGGCTGTACGCGGGATGCTGATGGCAGCATCCGGGACGCTGAAGGCGAGGATGGCCGGAGCTAGGGGCTCCAGCAGCGTGATGCGAGTAGTAGGGGCCGTGACCGGGAACAGGTCGAAGACATCAGCCTGGCCGATGAGCTTGGGCGCATGACGGCCTGTGCCGAAGTACCGCTCAAGGCTCCAGTGCCTCCCCGTAGGGTGCCCGGTCAGCTCCGTCAGCAGCCCTTGGGCCGTGGTGAACTTCCGGGGCCGCTGCTTCGCACCAGAGGCCACCTCCCACCCACCAGGCACAGGACGCACTGGACGGGCTCCATCCTGATACCGACTGAACAGCAACCCCGAACCCCGTACCTGCTCCGCACCCTGCAACATCAAGTCTCTCCTTCTAGCGTTTTCAATACCGACATTCCGGCCCCTATGATGCGCCCGATTGTCAAGTTGATTTCGGGATTTCTCAAACGATCTTCGTCAAGGTTCAATTTCTCAGTGATGTGGCTGGATGTGGCTGGATGTGGTCGGGGGTGTTGTCGAGTGGATTTCGGGGTGGATTTGGGGTCTTGCCGTGGTTCGGGGCCGTTATTTCGGCGGGGCCACGGGCAAGCATTGTGCGGGGTCGGCTCTGCTGAATCAAGCGGGATTCGTCCCTCCCCCTTCGGGAACCCTCTTGAACCCGTGGGTCTATGGGGGGATTCCGCTATGCGGAGGGGTCCTGTCGATGACGAGGTCGATGAGTCGTCGTGCTTCGGTCAGGGCTTCATCCTTCCCATAGGGGTGCTTCCCAAAGAGGGGTAGATCGCCGGTCTTGTGCTGACGGGATACACGGGCGTGGTGTTCACCGTTGTTGTTCCAGATGGTGATGCGTTCATCGCAGGTGATGACGGCGGTGTGCTTGCACTGTTCTGGTGTCCATCGGGACTGCCAGAGGGCGATGTAGGGCGCTGTTGCGGAGCATGGGAAGTGTCCCTTCTCCAGAGCGTCGTACTCGGCGTCTTCCCGTGCATCGGACGGGTTGTTGAACATGGGGCCGTGTGGGTCTAGGTCTCTGCCGTTGGGGTTGAGACGTGCGTAGGTCCACGATGGGCCGTTGGTGATCCTTCGGTCTTTGAAGACCTTGTAGCGGGGGAAGGGGTTGTTGTTCCGCTGGTGGTCATCGAGGTTCTTGGATTTCGGGATGAGGGGTTCGGTGAGGTAGACGTGCTGGTTCTGCTTGAGCCAGTCGAACGTCACCTGTCCATGTAGTCGAGCGAGTAGCCACGGTTCCAGCAGGGCATCGGGTGTGGGTGGTGTCGAGGGGCCTAGGAGTGGGTGGCCTGTGGCTGCTGCGCTGCCGAGCCATCCGAGGAGGTTGTTCCTTGAGAGTCGGAAGGTTCGTTCGATGTCGGTGCCGGGGGTGATGGCGGCGAGGCATTGCGGTAGTGGTTCGGGCAGGTCGTCGAAGTGGTAGTGGTCGAGATCGGATCGTGAGGTGCCGGTCCAGACCTTGAGGGTGATGCGAGCTGGCGGTAGTGCTGTGCATCCCCCTAGTGGCTCCGGTCCTATGGGTGCTTGTACGACGATGGTGGGCCGGAGGTTGTCGTTGTTGCTGTAGACGACGGCTGCGTTGATGCCGAGGGCTTCGTGCAGCAGGTCACGGGCATCGAAGGCGTGGGAGAGGAGATTCACGCCCCATCTACTCGCTGGGGTGTCCGCGAGGGGCTTCTTGCGGGTGTCAGCGTGACAGGGCTTGGTCGAGCGTTTCGGAGGGCGTGGCCTTGAGGGTCCGTAATCCGTTGCACCCTGTCGTGGGGAGGGAAATCACGAAAACGGGGCGTAAGAGCTGTGGATGGAGGGGGCCAGAACGACCACGGCCCCTCCGTCTGGTAGGGGGAGGGGCCGGGCCTTCGACGGCTGTGGGGGGGGAGGAGGAGTCAGCCGTCGTCGTTGGGGGTCGTGATGGGTCGTCCGCCTCGGTAGGAGCCGGGTGTCTTGCCGTTGCGTCGTTCGCCTCTGACTCTGATCTTCGACCAGTCGGTTCGTGCCTTGGCGACGTGTGTGCTGTTGCAGCCGGAGCTAGGCGGGTTGCCTTCCCACGTGGGTCCGTTGTCCTGACCCTTGCGGGTGGGCTTCGGTCGTCGGTGGTTTTTGCCCTGGCTCATGGTGTGGTCACCCTACTCCTTCAGCAGACCGTCGAGGACGGCATCCACGTCGGCATCGGGGTTGTCGGGGTCGTAGGGCGGGATGGGCTCTTGGTCGGCGGGGGTCCGGGTACGGCCG
>Ga0209045_1001417_pt1 | contig 21660 bp, 9 predicted proteins | sample SaaInlLV_10m_DNA_4_FD_184664 | JGI IMG/M metagenome (GOLD analysis project Ga0209045, IMG submission 184664) | Marine microbial communities from expanding oxygen minimum zones in the Saanich Inlet - Saanich Inlet SI072_LV_200m_DNA (SPAdes) (version 2) | ecosystem: Environmental > Aquatic > Marine...
CGCCCACCTGAGACACTGCCAATATAGCGCTAACCGCCTGCGCCGCAACAGGTGCCATGGCATTCTGCCCGCTTAAGTTGACGGCATTGGGGCCGGGGGAGCCGCTGCTCCCTCGGCGGGGCCTCGGGGCAGAGCCCGGGATCCTCGGCTGTAACAGATTGTGGCTAAGCTTGACGCGCATGCGTGGGCCCCGGCTCGGACGGACAGGCCCACGCACAAACTAAGCGGCCTTCGTCCCCGAATCCATGCGGCCCTTGAACGTCCTGTCGTGTTGCATACTCTCGATGACACCAACATCGATCCCTCCGCCGCCAGGAAACGGAGCATTCGGCTGTGAATAACGCCCTGACCTTCCCCAAGCTCTCCCGCTTTGATCGTGTGCAAGAGCCCTGCAATGTCGCAGTGCCCTTTGCCGCTGGGGTGCTGCCCACGGCGGCGGATTTCGTCATCCTCGACGACGGCCAGCCAATCCCGACCCAGCCGCTGGCCACCGCCTCATGGCCGGATGGTTCAGTCAAGTGGGTGCACGCCGACTTCCTGGCAAACTTGCCAGGCAACCAAAGCAAGACGTTCAACTGGTCCACGAACAGCCCGGCGGGACCGACTCCAGCATCTCCCGCAACAGCGGAGCGGGAAGCAGATACCTGCCTGCTGAAGACTGGCGCAGTCACCATCCGCCTGGGTGCTCCGGGGACAACGCAAGCCATCGCCGGAATCGCGATCCAGGGCTTTGAGCTAAGCTCAGACGAGCGGCCGCCGCCGCTCCTGTCGCTCCTATCTGAGCAGCGTAACTTCGGTGCTCACTGCTCGGCAATCGGTGAAGTTACAGACGACGTGCTTGGGCCGGTTCTGGTCGATGAATCAGGTACTGAATGGACTGCGGTCCTGGACGATGAGTGGAACATCCTGCGCGAAGGCCCCATTCATGTCATTGTGGAGGCCAGCGGGAAGCACCGCAACGCGGCTGGCGACAGCCTGCTGGACTTCGCGATCCGTTGCCATGTGTTCGCAGGGAAGCCGTGGTTCCAGGTCGATTACCGGCTGATCAACCGCGAAGAGACTGCTCACGTGATGCTCCACTCTCTCGGGCTCAAAATCAGACCAAGTGCACCCACCGGGGACGCCCACACGGCAGTCGCCACATCCAACTACCGAACCAGAATCAAGCAAGGCGAAAACGGCAAACAAGTGTCTCACTGCATCGACGCCGAACAGCTGGTCTACGAGGCCAACGAACAGGTCCCTGAAACGAACTACGGGACCTTCTGGGCAGACTGGACAGAGCCCAACCGCGGTGGACTGTGCGTCACCGTGCATCAGGCCCACCAAAATTTCCCCAAGGCACTCTCGGCCGATGGCAACGGCATCGACATCTGGCTCTACCCGGACCAAAGCCCCCCGCTCTGTGTCCGGCAAGGAGTAGCACGCACGCAACGGTTGCTGTTCCACCCCCACGGAGCGAATGTCGAGGCGGCGATTGATGACGTCAAGATCCGGAGCCTGCAGTTCCAGATGCCCGACCGCCCCATCCTCTCCGCTGAGACCTACCGCGACGCCGGCGTGTTCGAACCGGTCTGGATCGGGGAGTCAGTGCAGCGGATCGAGGCGTTCCTGTTCGACAGCGCCGACAACCGGGCACGCGGGTACGGCATACTGAACTGGGGGGACGGGCCTGATTCAGGCTACACGAATCAGGGGCGCGGCCATGGGAAGCCCGTTTGGACGAACAACGAGTACGACCTGCCCCACGCCGCCATGCTCATGTTTGCCCGAACCGGTGAACGACGCATGCTGGACTACCTGTTGGTCGCAGCCGAGCATCAGATGGATGTGGATGTCTGTCACTTCAGCGCTGACCCACTGCGTCACGAAGGGCAACTCGTCCACACGGCCCATCACGTAACCGGTGGCGTCACACCCTCGCACGAATGGGTGGAGGGGTTGCTCGACCTCTATCACATGACCGCCGATCCCACAGCTCTGGAGACAGCGATCGGCATCGGGCAGAACCTGAGGCGACACCTCGAACGGCCGCAGTTCCGTCAGGCAGCGGCCAGCAGTGCTCGCGAGACCGGCTGGGCCCTGCGGGCGCTCACCGCGCTGTACCGAGAAACCGGTGATGCGGAATGGATGGAGCCGGCTGCCTTCATCGTGGAGCAGTTCCAGACCTGGCAGGAGGAATACGGAGCCTGGCTCGCCCCCTACACCGACCACACGTTGGTGCGGGTGCCCTTCATGATCAGCGTGGCCGCCTCAAGCTTGATGCGTCACTATTGGGTAACCGGTGCCCCACAGGTCGGCGAGATGATCGTCGCTGCAATGCGCGATCTGATCACCCATTCCCTCAGGTCCGACGGCCGATTCTACTACAAAGAACTGCCCAGCCTGGAACGCCGGGGAGCCGGCTTCTACGTGCTGGAGGCCCTGGCCTACGCCTACGACATCTCGGGCGATGACGCCTTCATCCGTGCAGGACTGCCCACGTTCGAGGAACTCTTGGGAAGTCGGGCAAGCGGCACACGCGGCAAGTACGCAATCGACGATGCGGTCATCTGGGAAGCCGGTCCAAGCCCAAAGGCATTCGCTTCAACCTTCCCCCCCGTCGTCATGTTCGCTCGGGCTGCCGTCGACGCCGGCCTGCTGCAGTAAGAGGCTTGCTCCGATCTAAGGCCCGACCCCAAACCGGGCCTGGAAAGCCTGCCACACCTCGGGAGGTACGGGCGTCAGAGCTTCCCTGCAGACTTCCTCGACGTGATCGGGAGTCCCGGGGCCGATGAGGACGTGGCCCGCGATGGGAGCGGCCAATGCAAAGTGCAGCGCCAGGCGTCGGAGACTCAAGCCGTGCTCCCTGCACCACAACCACATGGCATGCGCTGTCGGGTTGTTTTCAGGCTCACCACCGGCCAGGGCGCCTGCACTGCACCCGAACACGCTGGCAAGCTGCACGCCCACATCGTGCCGACGCGCCAGCGGCAACGTCGTTTGGGCAACGGACTGATCCAGGAGCGTGTAGTCCAGATAGGTCAGAACGATGTCTATATGCCCAGTTTCAACAGCCTGGCGATGGAAGTCGTGGCGGCGGCAACCGAGCCCCACATGGCGCACGAGTCCTCTTTCCTTCATTGTGAGCAGTTCGTCGAGGGCATGTCCGGGTGCCAGGGGCACAGCAATGTCGGAAGGGTCGTGAATAAGCACCGCATCCAGGTAGTCGGTCTTCAGTAGTCTGAGGCTGTTTTCAACGCTCCAGCGCGTGCTCTCCGCAGAGTAATCGCCACGTCGGGAAGGGTGCGTACCAGTCTTGGTCTGCAGGAAGACCTTCTCGCGCCGGCCGCCCTGCAGGGCAAGTCCGATACGCCGTTCACTCTCCCCATACGCAGCGGAGGTGTCGAGGTAGTTGATGCCGAAGTCGATGCCGCAGCGGATGGCATCGATGGCATTCTTGTCGGTTCGGGTGGTCAAGCCCATTCTCGCACAGCCAAGACCGATTTCCGTAACCTGCATCTCAGTGCGCCCCAGACGCCGCAAGGCGAGCTGCTTCATGGGTTCCCATCTCCGAGCTGGTTCTGACAGGACTCATTCCCGGTGACGGGGAGGATGATAGCCTCAGATGACTCATGCGGCAAGAGACCGCCCGAGATTGACGCTGCCTTCAGAGCTCTGCCCCACAGGGCGGCGGTTCGTCGCTCTTCCGTCGCGACGTCGTGACTTCCCGGTGGCAGACTCAACACTATTGCCGGACACAGGCCATGCAATGCCTCAGTTACGTGTGGGGAGAACTCCAAGATGGCTCGACGGAGTCTCTCCCTCCAGGAATGCTCTGGCCCATCTGTATTCGATGGAGGGAGAGACTCCGTCGAGCCGCCTCACGTAACTGAGCGGCTACCAGGCCATTTCCCCCTCACGTTGCCGGGCTGCGACGCGGGCGGTAGATTCTGACAGGTGCTCCCGCACACGTTCGCGGAAAACGGGCGAACGAGTGGAAGCTCAACGTGACAGATGCATGCCGAACGAGTGGGTGCCACGCGTTCACAGTGGAAGAGAGAAAGCCCATGCTGCCACTCAAAGTGCACACGATCCTCTCGCTCTGTCTCGCCACCTTCCCAGGACTGTTCCTGAGCAGTGCCGTGGCCGAGGTATCCCCGGCGAGAGTCTGCACGGCTGTCCGGGCAGACCACCCTCCGCTGCTGGATGGCCGCTTGGACGAGCCCTTCTGGAACAAGACGACCGCTTGCGGCAGTTTTGCGCTCTACAAAGGAGAAGGCAGACGGGTGCGCAATACCACCTTCCGCATTGCCTACGACGACACCTGGTTCTACGTCGGTGTGGACTGTGTTGCCCCCAAGCTGAACGCCCTCGAGCCGCTGATCCGCGGCCATGATCAGGGCGCCTGCAACGACGATTCCGTGGAACTGTTCATCGACCCGGGAACCGGTGGCAAGATGTACTTCCACTACATGCTCAGCTACGCCAATGCCCGGGATGAACGACGCATCCTCGGAGCAGAAAGGGATCTCTTCTGGGACGTACCGTGGCGCTCGACCACGACCGTACGGGAAAACGGTTGGAGCGGGGAACTGGCGCTTCCACTCTACGCCATAGCCTCCTACGGGCGTCTCGAAGACATCCGCCTGAACGTGACGCGCAACCACCGCATGCCGGTTGTCGACGCACAGAACGTGGTGGTGGAGGAGAACCGTGAGCTCAGCAGTTGGGCGGACGTCGTGAAGGGCTTCCACGAGCCCGAACGATTTCTGCCACTGACCGGCATCACCAATCTGAAGCTGCAGGTTCCACTTCTGGCGCGAATCACTGAGGCCGGTGTCTCGCCGTACTACGTGAAAGATGGGCGTGGTCTCTACGACCTCACGATCAAACTGCGGACATTCAACCAACAGCGAGGCAGCCTGGAACTCGTGATAGCTGATCACCCGATAGTGGGCGCCCCCCAGACGATCACCAGAACGGTCTCGTTTGAGAATGAGAAGCCTGTCGTGCTGACCATTCCCGTTGCCGCGGGCTCGCTCTGCTCTCGCGAAGTGGCCCTGCATCTCCGCGACCCCGGACGGAACGAGGAACTCGAGACGTTCATCGTCCAGGATCTGTCAGCCCTGAACGTGATGACCGCCTTCCCCGATCGCAACTACTACACCACTGAACGCACCGCCTTTGCCGTCTGCACCCTCGGCCTCCCTCCTGAAGCCCTTACACGGATGGCACTCCAGGCCCGTGCGTCGGATGGCACCCCTCTTGGAGCCTTGGCCGCCCTCACTCCCGCGAGCGAAGTGCCCATCGCCCTGGATCACCTGCCGGGGGGCCTCAGTCAGGTCGAGATCGCCCTCTGCGAGAAGGAAGGCAATGTCTTTTTCAAGACCCATCTGAAGATCCTCAAACGCGTACCCAAACCAGACCTGGAGTGGAAGATCGACCAACGACGACGCGTTGTCCTGAACAACGGCAAGCCCTTCGTCCCGTTCGGGATGGTCATGTCAGGTGTGAAGCCCAGCGATCTCCCACCCTACCAGGAGCTGGTCGACAACCATTTCAACACCTTCCTGGTGTGGTCCCGCGCCAGCCCTGAGGGACTGGTCGAGTACCAGAAGAACGCGGCAAAACACGGGCTCTTCGTGATCTCACACCCGGACGAGTGTGTCCAGAACATTGAGTGGGACTGCTACAGTCGCTACAGCGGGAAACTGCTTGAGCAAGTCAAACGAGCGACCCGGCGCCAGAGTCTGATCGCTCTCAAGAGCGTTCTCAGCCTGCCGATCCCGATCTCCGAGCGCAACGCAATCTACGGCGAGTTTTATGACAAGAACATCGACCGCTGCCTGCGCGGCGTTGAGCTGACCAAGGAGTTCCCCAACTTGGCCGGCTATTTCATTCTGGACGAACCCATGTCCGCGAAGCACTTCGATCAATACAAGTTCGGGCAGGACTACTACGCCCGGCTGAATCGGACGGACGGGTACCACCCGGTGATCGTCAACTACTCAAGCCACATCCCGGAAGGGGACGAGTATGTGAACTGGTGCGACATCCTCGTGACCGACCCGTACTGGTCGCCCCCGGCCGCCCGCAATACGCGGAGCACCCCAAACCACGTCTCAAAGATCTGCTGGACCACCAACCAGCGCGCACTGCCGCATCGCCAGGCCGTCTGGCAAATCCTGGTGGGGCCGTTGTGGAGTGGCTGTCGGAAACGCCCTCTGAACCACCGGGAGCTCCGCTGCCAGACCTACCTTTCGCTCATCCACAAGGCGACTGGAATATTCTATTTTTCCTACTCCTGGGTGCGTCCCGCCGTGTGGGAGACCTTCCGGGGATTGGGAGCTGAGATGAAGGTCCTGACCCCGTTCATCGCTGGCCCCGAAACGGCAAGCAAGATTACCTACCGCAAAGCACTGATCAGCGCAGTCGGCGACGAACCACAGTTCCAGGACGATCCCTTCATCCCACTGAAGGAGGAGTATCCGGACGTGCAGGTCGCGATCCTGGCAGACGCGGCAGGGAAGTGCATGCTGCTTGCGGCCAACACACAGCACTTCCCGGTGGACTGTGTGTTCGACGTGCCCGGGATCACGGCGGCCACCCCGGCATTCGGGGACGAAAGCGTGACGGTGGCGGACGCGTCGTTCACAAGCAGACTGGAACCATATGCCACTCGCGCCTACCGCTTGACCATGGCCGGGAGCATCCCCCCAAGAACTGTCGCAGTGTCCCAGACCGTCCTGAAACGTGACCTTCCGAACGCCGAGACGTCCCTGCCCTTTGCCTGGCGCCCGGACCGCAAGAACCTGCTACCCAACCCGAGCTTCGAAGACGAGAACACCGAGGGTTGGCCGGACTATTGCATCGTGACTCAGGGCGTAACGAGCCAGAATCACGACGCTCTCTTTGGTGAAAAATGCGTTCGCTTCAACGCGGTCGAAGGGAAGTCCTACGAAGTCATGCATATGAAGTGCACTCCCCAAGTAGATCGGCCGACAACGCACACCTTCTCTCTCTACATGAAAGGTAGCCGGGACGGACTCCGAGCTTGGATCCGCGCAAACCAGCTCAATCCGGAAAAGACGTACGGCGAACACGCGACCATCCAGCTGACGACCTCCTGGAAGCGGTACTCGATCACCGGCGTGCTCCCCGCCAAGGTGGACGACGGATACTCGATGTTCGAAGTGCGCCTGATGAAGCCCGGCACAATGTGGATTGACGGCCTTCAGCTCGAACGCGGCAACCAGGCCACGGAGTACGCCGAGTGACGTCCTCAACGGCATCAATGCGTTATGCGGACATCATCGCCCTCTTCGGAGCCGCCATGCTTGTAGCACGGTGTGCATTGTCCGGCATCGTGTACGACACCGCCCTCGATGCCTACCGCGTCACCGACTTCCCTGCAGAGTACCCGTGCACGCCGACACTGCTGGCAGAGATGGATCGACTCCTCGGACTGGGCAAGGTTACCCGGGACTCCCAAACCGGCGTCTGTACCGTCAACTGCCGCCTGGTCATCGGCGCAAACGACGGCACCAGCACGTATTTCCAGGTCGGCTCTCCCGCGCTCCCCGGCGAGACGCTGGTCATGCGTGCAGACCTGTACGTCTGCCCCTACTACATCCCGGGCGAAAACCAATACCAGGAATGGTGGCACGCACCGCAACGAGTAAACCGACTGGCCTTGGGCGATGCCCATCAACCTGAAATACGGCCAGCCTTGAAGTTCGATTGCACGGGGCCAAAGCACCGATTCCGGTTGCTGACAGGCGTACGGCCTGAGCGTGACAATGCAGACACGAGCGGGCGTGGCGGACAGCTAATGGCGTGGAATGCCCTGATCACTGCGCTGGCCCCCTCCTCCGACCACAGCATCGACAGCCTGGTCCTGCGGGGCGACGGCTTTGTCTTCGTCAACTCCACGCTGTCATGGGTCAAGGGAATGATGCTCTACGGCGTGTCCACAGGATGGCGCCAGACGGTCCAGATCACCGACTCGACGTTCGAGCACGGTGATGCGGCCGTAATCGGCGGGAAGCTGGAACTGGAAGGGTGTACGTTGCGTCACTGCGGCACAGCCGTTCTGGACTACGGGAGTGTCAACGTCGTGATGCGGAACTGCACGTTCGCGAACAACCGCTGCAATTGGCACCTCCGCTTCCCCGGCAAAGCCCTGCCGACGCTGGAATGTGTGGACTGCACCATCGGTCCGCCGCAAGATGCCAACCAGATGCAGCGCCAGGAAACCGCGAACACGCGGGCATTGGCGAAGAAGGTGGGTACACTGCAGAATCCGTGGTTCGTATCGAAGCGCCACCTCATCGTGCGCGTGCTCAACGACCAGGGAGAGGCCATTCCAAAGGCAAAGGTCACGGTTCAGGCAGAACAGCCCGGGGCCGACATCGATGACGGCAGATGTTATCTGACCGATGCATCCGGCTGCACCTCATCCAAACCGGGGCCCAAGGCTCTCCTGCTCCCCGAGTACCAGCAGGCTGTCACGGGTGCACAGTCACCACCGACGACAACACCGTTCAGCTACACCATCAGAGCGGCTGCCGACGGCCGCACCGGCACTGTGACGGGTGTGCGCCCGGACAGCAGTTGGCAAACCGTCACCGTGACCCTGAACTGACCGAGGACGAACGTGCAAACCGTCAGCAATCCCCACACGATCACGTACAAGACGCTCCCGACGCAATGGGCTGAAGGCCTGCCGCTGGGCAACGGCGAACTCGGAGTCATGTGTTGGAGCAATGGCAAGCAGCTTCGCTTCACCTTCGACTGCGCCGATGCCTGGGATATTCGCTGCCGGAATGGGGTGCCGGACTACAGCTCCTTGAGTTACCAACGGATGCGCGACTGGGTGGCCACCGGAGACCTGGAAGCGTTGGCCGCCGCCACCACCTCGGGAAACAAGCCGGATCGACTCTGCCCGACCAAGCTGTATCTCGGCCGACTCGATCTCGAGGTGGAGTTCGACGCCCAGTCGGAGATGTCCCTGGACCTTGAAGATGCCTCGGTCCGCGGTGCCCTGAACAGAGCTGGCACAACCCACGCGCTGCATGCCTTCGTCTCCCGACGGGAAGACCTGTTCTGCCTGCGCATTGCCCCCTGGCCCGACACAGCGCGACTCACCTTCCGGCCCTTCTACGAAACCAGTCCCGAACTCGCAAAGCTGGAGCACCCGCCGGTGCAGGTATCCCGTGACGGAGAGCTGACCGTTGCCGTCCAACAGATTCTGCCGAACAGCTTCTTTGCGCTGTGCTGGAACGCGGTGGGTCCCGATGTATTCATTGCTCTCGCCTCTGCGGACTCCGCACAGCTGGCCCGGGAACAGGCTGCTTCTCGACACCCACACCGGCGGCGCATCCTGGATGTCGCCGAGCTGTTCAAAGGCCATGCAGGAGCCTGGGGTGACTTCTGGTCAGGGTCGAGCATCGCGCTGCCGGAGAAAGAGTCCGAGTTCCTTTGGTACTTCGGGCTCTATCTTCTCGCCAGTGGGGCACGACTCGGAAGCAAGCCGCCCGGCCTCCAGGGGCTTTGGCCAATGGATGGACGGACACCGCCCTGGGGTGGCGACTATCACACCGACATGAACGTCCAGGAGACATTCTGGTCAGCCTGCCCGACGGGTCATCTTGACCTTCTGGATGTGTGGTTGGAGTTCGCCTACGACCTGCTGCCCAAAGCAGAGAAGCTGACGCGAACGATTTTTGCTACGAGGGGCGCCTTCCAGCCGTGCGCCTTCTTCCCTGAGTTCACCGTGCTGTTTGGCGGGGGATGGGTTCCCGTCGCATTCGCCTGGAGCCACACAGGTTGGCTGGCGCACCTCGCCTGGTTGCGCTGGAGATACAGCAAGGACCCGGGCTGGCTCGCGCAGCGCGGCTACCCCATCGTTCGATCTGCCTTCCTCTTCTACTCGGACAACCTCGAGGAAGAAGTCGACGGCCGGTATCACATTCCACTCTCCAGCAGCCCGGAGTACGACGGGCCGGCGCCGACAGCCTGGTGCAAAGACCCAAACATCGATATCGCCCTCATTCGGAAGTGCTGCGATTGGGTCTGCGAGATGGAAACCGCGTTGGGATTCGGGGAGCTTTCCCCGCGAGCACGTGAAATCCACGAGAAACTCATCCCCTATCACCTGCTCGAATTCGATCATCCGGCATCTTACGTCCGGAGTGGCGCCCTGAAGGGGAAGTGCGTGCTGGGGCTTTGGGAAGACAAACTCCTGGACTATTCACATCGCCATCCCTCTCACCTCATGGCAATCCACCCGGCCATGGACCTCACGATCGAAGGTTCTGCCGAAGAGCGCGCGATCATCGAAGCCAGCTTCGGGCAGTACCTGTCCCTTGGTCAGTATTGCTGGGCCGGGCATACCTATGTTCAGATGGTCAGTATGGCAGCGGTCCTCGGCCGAGGCGAAATGGCACACAACTTCCTGCGCTGCTACCGCGACCGCTGGGTACTGCCGAATGGTCTCCACTTCAACCGGGAAATCGGCAGCCCCGGCAACTCGCACTTCACGTTGCCCGACGAAACGAAAGTCAGCGAGCAAGCCCCATTCACGGTCAACGAGAGCTGCGGGATCCCCTGCGGAATCAGCGACATGCTGATCCAGGGTTGGGGAAACTGTCTGCGCGTGTTCCCGGCTGTGCCGGCAGCATGGCAGGAACTCCTCTTCGTCGACCTCCTGACGGAAGGAGCGTTCCGGGTCTCAGGCCTGATGCGCGAAGGGCACGCCAAGTGGGTACGCATCACGGCGAGCGTGGACGGCCCGTGTCGCCTGCGCGATCCGTTCCACGAAGACGATCATGTCCAATTCTGCGGCACAGAGCCCCGCCGCACGGGAGACGTCCTGTCGTGGGATATGGCTGCCGGACAGATGGTAACGCTTTTCCTGCCGGGCTTCGGAAAGCTGGATTTGGAGCGGGAAGCCGCGGAAATTCGGGCATCTTCCGGATAGCCCTCCCCTGTCTAACCGAGCCGCGCACAGCGTAAACGGGCTTCCTGGCCGGGGAGCCCCCTCCCGTTGGTCAGGGCTCTGTTCCGAACCGAGCCGCGCACAGCGTAAGCGGTCTTCCTGGCCGGGGAACCCCCTCCCGTTAGTCAGGGCTCTGTCAAGACGGAAGCAGTCGTCCCCTCGTCCCGGGGACAGGCAGACTCACCGGCAGATGCTACAGTGTGCCGGCCTGTCGGGCGTGACCTGAGCCCGTGTGATTGTCGGCCCTGGGATTCGGAGCACTACCTATGACCTTCGAGATATCCCCCAAACCCGATTTCGCCGCAGCTGCAAAGCGCTGGGATCGCTTCTGGCGCGACGAACACCCACAACCGCTGATCGGTTACGTCCTGCCCAGGGAAGGCGTTGAGGAGACTCCCAAACCAAGCACCTATGCTCTTGGCAAGGGCCAGATCCGCTGGGGCAATCGTCAGGCCCTGGACCAATGGGCGTCCGAGCTTACAGCCGGGCGCCTCTTCTGGGCCGGGTTCCACGGCGGCAACCGGGCGATCGTCGAGAGGGCTCTGAGCGACTACGCAAGCTGAATGCTGTGCGCGAAGACGATTGCCGACTGGGAGTAGACGAAAAGAACAAGTCCAGCTTTGAACTGGCAGGTCTCGGGCGTAGGTTGGGTTGCCGGGGGGCCAATCCCCCGCCTAAAGGACTGTAGCCGCACGGCCTCAGAATGGATGTGCCGTGCAAGACGACGCGTGCTCCCCTCAGGGGAAGATCCCCCATGCCCTCAGAGGTCCATGACATGTACAGGTTGGCTCAAGCACTTCTCCTGGCCATCTCGGTGTCTCCGCTCTTCCTGCTTGCGGACGTGCCGGAAGCGGTCCTTGACCGTGCGCAGATCAGATATCAGGAGGGGCTGAAGCGGATTAAGCGGGTCCATGACCAGAGCTCGGCTGATGCATTGGCCGCGTGTCTGCGTCGTCTGAGTTCATGGCAGAAGAAGCGTCAGAGCGAGGGAGATCTGGGAAGTGTCTTGACGGTGAGAGACACGAAGGAACGCCTGCTGGAATCAACTGACGGAGACATCGAGTTCCCGAAAGGCGCGCCGAAGGACGTGATTCGTCTGTGCCGGAAATACCGTGAATCTATTCAGAAAAGCCGACTGGTGAGAAGCAGGGAAACGCTCGATTTCACGAAAGACTACCTGCAACATCTGAAGAAACTCGTCAAGAACTTCACGAGAGCGAATGAGATCGGTGCGGCGAAGATCGCCCAGGCTGAGATTGAGCGCATCTCCGCATCGAGTGAGGTGACCACGGCGCGTGAGATCCTAGAGAGCGAGACCGAGGCCGCTCCGGCAAGTGACAACAGGGATCTTCCCAAAGGCCTAGTGCTTCATTACACCTTTGATGACGGCAACCCGAAGCGCGTGCAGGATCACAGCGGCAGTGGGAACGACGGAACCATCGCTGGTTTCAGCAAAACCGTGGCACACACTGCCAAAGGGCATCTCAATGGTGCCCTCAAGTTCACCGGCAATGATGGGTTTGTCGAGTGTCCTACCTCACGTAGTCTTGATCTGCGCAATGAGGTAACGCTGTCCGCTTACGTTTGCCCCAAACGTACTGGATATGCGATGACACTGGTTGAGAGTGCGAACCAATACACACTGTGGATCCAGAAAGATGGTAAGGTCCGATTCGCTGACGGTAATGGTCACTGGGTTGACACGTACGCCAACGCGCTGAAGATGAACGAGTGGAGCCATGTTGCCGGCGTGTTCCGAGGGAAGAAGGGAGAACGCTTGAATCCGGCCAACAGTCGCGTCTACATCAATGGTATACCGCGGGAACGAAAGCGATACGGGAAATGGTCTCCCAAAAAGATGACATCGCTCCGTATCGGCGCGACTGACAAAGGCAACCTGCTGATTGACGAGGTGATGGTCTTCAACCGCGCTCTGTCAGTGCCTGAGATCAAGATCCTGCTGAACCGCTAGACCCACATCATGTCACCGACGGGAAGGTAGCCGGGAATGTCCTTGAGCCAGCGGTTGGGAAACGGCCCCCACTTCGCACTAGCCAGACTACAAGCCCAGGTCTTCAGGACTGAGTCGCAGCCGATAGGTAAGACCATTCGCCCCTGAAAAGGAGCGGAACGTGATCGCGGTCTCCGCATCTGATGCAGGATGAAAGTCAATTTCACCGAACATGTTCCGCTCCGTGTTTCCGTAGGAGTAGAGCATGGCTTCAGGCCACGTGTCCTTCGGCGGTTTCCTGTGCACCCGAGCCAGCGCACCTGCGGTGAAATCGTGGAAATGCCGGCCCCCTCCCATGGGTAGCCGATGAACATCGCAGCGGTGGATGTCGCCGGAGATGGCAAGGACGCCGCCGATCTTCTGCTCCGCGATGAAGGCAAAAAGGCGTTCCCGCTCAGCAACGTAGAACTTCCCTCCCCAGCAGTCGTTCTTCACACGAGCGAACGGCGTGCCGGAGGCCAGGAGCTTGTAACGGGCGGTGGATCCCTTCAGGCTGTCACAGAGCCAGCGGAACTGTCGATCGCCGAGCATGGTCGGAGCATCCTCGGACTGGCGCGCATGGTAGCGGCCATCCAGAAGGAAGACCTCCACGTCCCCGATGACGAACGAGCTGTAAATCCCGGGATGGTCCGCTTGGCCGTAGCGTGGATTCGCCCAATACTCCTTGAAGGCCTGGAGCGCTTCCTGGGCATTCGGGTGCGTCCCGTCGCAATCGTTCGGGCCGAAGTCATGGTCGTCCCAGACCGCGCACGTCGGCGTACCGGACGTGAGCGGCGTGAACCCTTTGTTCTCCCGGATTACGCGGTTCTGTTCATGCACCTGAGAGCGTTTGCCCGATGACGTGTAGGGGAAGTCGCCGATAAAGAGGACGACGTCCCCCTTCCGTCGTGCCATATGCGTGAAGATCGAATCTCCCCTCATGCGGTTCCCGGGACTGTAGCCGTAGCCATAGACGACGCGCACCTTCCGTGCTGTCATGGATGGACCAAACGTCCGGAAAGACGCCCGGAACGGGGCCCCACCGGCGTTGATCTCATAGCTGTAAGCCGTGTCAACACGCAGCCTCTCGAATCTGGCCACAGCCGTGTTGTCTGCATCGGCACCAGTCTGCAAAACCATCTCCCGCGCCGGTTCCCCGGGGCTCTCCAGCGCGATGCGGACCTCACCCGGCTGGCGGGTCCGTAACCAGATCGCCGCGGTCGTCTCTGAGACGGCCCCGAGCATTGGACCGTGAGAAATCCCGGACACGGGTTCGGCGGGTTCGGCGGGGGGCTGGCCTGGCTCGCTCAACTCGATGGCCTTCCACTTGGCCGTCAGGAAGCGATCCACCCGGGAATGCTCGTCCTCAGAAATCGCCCGGCCATAGACCAGGACTTCATGGATGTCGCCCTTGAAGAAATTCTCCGTCTTGCCTCCGGTGGATTTGTGCCCGATGTGTGCTGGAGTGAAGCGTTCGGCCTTGTCAACGCTGCCACGAAGATGGCCCCCCAGATAGAAGCGTGCCTTGGAGCCCTGACGAACGACGCTGAAGATCTGGGCGGACTTCACCAGGCCATGGTCCCCGGAGACAAGTCTGGTTGAGTTGCTCCATTTGGCCTTGATCCCACGGGGCTCAATGCGGATCCAGTCACGGTTGCCCGCATCACCCAGGAGCACGCTTGACGCGCTTGCGGGGGTGAATACAACGAACGCGGCGAAGTCCCTCAGCGGCAGAGGCTGGAACGCCAGAAAATCCTGCTTCCCATCAAAGCGCATCGCGGCCGGGACGCCCGTTCCCGGCGGCACCCACGTGGGACAATGTGCCTGATTCTCCTGGGCAGCATGTCGTCCCTCCGGAGATGTATCTCCCCACCGGCTTGTGGAACCTGAGGTGGTAACGTCGATGGTAGCCTTGTCCGCTGCATCGAGTCGCAGCGCCAGTCCTTCGGTCACATCCAGCGCGGGACGAGCACCCATCGCTGTCAACGAAACAAGAATGAATGCCACCCAGAGGCACCCCCGGTGGCGTTGGTCTTTTGGCGAGAGCGTCATGGCGTATGATTCCTCCGATAACAATCACGTGCTCCGATTCGCATACCCTAAGTCACCCGCTGTCCTTTTCGAGTGAATCGGCATGGCCACTTGCAGCAAACCACGGTCACAGCCAGAGCCCGAGACGGAGAAGGCACGTTTGCCGGCAGTCACAGGGAGCTGAGCACCCGCCTCGCGGGAGACCCGTCCGGGAGACAACCGGGCAACAACACGTATCTTCCTGTCAGCCCAAGGAGATGCCCGGAGCACGGTCGCGACACCGGGCCTCCTTTCGCTCCGCCTGAATGGGACCGTGATTCGGGCGACGGGGAAATGGCAACCAGAGGAGACTGTGATGAAGCACGACACACCGCGGACCATGGCCCTGCTGTGCCCCGTACTTCTCTTCTGCGTGGTGATGTCCTCCGTAGCTGTCCCTCTGGAGTTCTATGTGGCCCTCGACGGAGCAGATGAGAATCTGGGCACAATGGCCGAGCCCTTTGCCACAGTGAAGCGGGCCCGGAACGCGATCCGCCTCTTGCGAGCGACCAACGGCATCCCGTCGGGAGGAGCAACGGTCTGGATCCGCGAGGGCGTCCACTACCTGAATGGCACGCTAAAGCTAGGTCACGAAGACAGCGGCACAGAGACATCACCCGTTGTGTACCGAGCCTACGGCAATGAGACCGTCCGGCTCAGTGGCGGCAAGGGAATCGACGCCTCCCTCTTCAAACGCGTCACCGACCCCGTCGTCCTTGAGCGTATCCCCGCAGAAGCACGGAACAAACTCACCCAGTTGGACATGGCGGATGCAGGAATCATCGACTACTTGCGCGAGCTTCCGGACACGTTCTCCTACAAGACGCCATCACACGGACACAAGGGAGAGAGCTACCGGGGCACCCCCCTGCTTCTTGAAGTGTTCTGCAACGGTAGCCGCATGCAGTTGGCACGCTGGCCCAATGAGGGGTTTGCCCTCTACGAGAAACCCGTGGGCGGAGTCCGAGACTTCACGAAGCTTGGGGACCGGCCCAAGGTCGCCAGTTTCCTTTACCAAGGAAATCGGCCGAGCCGCTGGCGCGTCGAAGACGGCGTCTGGCTCCAAGGGTACTGGGGCCGAGCCTACCAGTGCTCGATCCTCAAGGTGAGTCGCATCGATGCGGAAAAACGGCAGATCGACCTGGCCGCGGCCCCACACTACGGGACGGGACCGGAAGGCGGCCGCCGGTTTTTCGCGCTCAACCTGCTTGAGGAACTGGACACGCCTGGCGAATGGTATCTGGATCGGGGCAAGGGCACGCTCTATCTGTGGCCTCCCGCCGCACTCGAGGAAGCCGATGTCAGCATCTCCATGCTCAGAGGGCCGCTCCTGGCGATGCGCGACGCCTCGCATGTGACGATACGAAACCTGACCATCGAGTGCGGCCGCCAGGATGCTGTGACGATCCATGGGGGCGATCACAATCGCTTGGTTGGGTGCGAGATCCGCAACGTCGGGGGGAACGCCGTCGATGTCCTGGGGGGGAAAGAGCATGGCGTGATTGGGTGCGACATCCACCACGTCGGCGGGCGCGGCGTGACGCTTATGGGAGGCGACCGCCAGACGCTGGTGCCCGCCAACCACGTCGCCTTGAACAACCATATCCATCACACAAGCCAGATGTGGCGGACCCATGCGGGGGCCATCACGCTCCGCGGGGTCGGTTGCCGCGCGGCGCACAATCTTATCCATCACGAGCCGCATGTCGCCGTGTGGTACTGGGGCAACGACCACTTGATTGAGTACAACGAGATCTACTGGGTGCTGACGGAGACCACTGAGTCGGGCGTGTTCTACAGCTACAATGAGTGGACGTTCCGCGGGAACATTCTCCGTCACAACTACATCCACCATATCAACGACGCGATCGAGGGGTGCTTGTCAGATGACGTCGTCTTGCACCTGGATGGCGCAGTGTCAGGCACCACGTTCACCGGCAATGTCTGCTACCGGGTCGGGGAGGTGGTGAAGCACAACGGGGGGCCGGAAAACACGATCACCGGCAACATCCTCGTGGATGCCAAACGAGGCATGTCAACCACGGCCGTTGGGTTGGACGCATGGACCTATGAGCCGATCAAGGACGGCAAAGTATTCCGCACCCGCAAGAGCGACGGCCTCAGATACGACGTCATGCGCGTCAGGAACAGGGAACGCGTGCCGTACGACCAGCCACCCTACAGCAAGTACCCGCACGTCGGCGACCTCCTCAGGCGAGACCCGATTGGTGCACCTTGGCATTGCCTGGTTGCACGCAACGTCTTTGCGGGCGGCCGACAGTTCCTCAACGTGCGCCGAGCGTTGCGACGTGACGACTGGATCCGGATAGAGAACAACTGGGATGACGTCGATCCCGATCTGGTCGAGCGCAAGGACGGGAGTCTTCTTCTCGGAGCGGACGCACCGATCTGGGAGCTCGGTCTCAAGCCGATCCCATTCGGCAAGATCGGGTTGCGCGAGAGCGACACACGGGCTTCATGGCCGGTCAATGCAGAGCGACCACCCAAAGACTGGAAGCCGCGTTGGATGCTGTTGCGGGAACAGGAGGAAAAGCTGTTCACCGGCCGTCTGCCCGTGTTCAGAGCCAAGCGAGCGTGGGGCAAGATCGTGATCGACGGCGACGTTGTCACGCAGGAGTGGAACCCGGGAATGGTCGGAGGCGCGCCGGTGGACACGCATAACCCGGCCCCCCTCCAGTGGGGAACAGATGGTAAGAAGGTCGCATACCCGAGCACGGCATGGATCGAAGTGGACGATGGGCATCTTTGCGTTGCATTCATCAACGATGTCGATCCGGCCAAGGGCATCACCGGAGGACAGCGATGGGGGACGGATGACGCTGTTGAGATCGCGCTGGCCGTGGCCGAGAGCGAGAAGATTGGGCCTATCATGGTCCTCCAAGGCTACGCGAACGGGCACGCAGAGAGCAGCGATGCCGCGGGCGCGCCGCTACGGGTTGTGGATCGGGTTGGCCAGGGCGTCGAGTACGCTGCGAAGGTGGTTGGTCCCGGGAAATGGACGGCGGAGTGGAAGATCCCCTTCCGTTCGCTCGGGATTGAGCCACAGAAGCGGAACCCGAGGCTGCTCTTTAATCTCAGTGTGCGCAAACCGGGCAGCAACATCTGGGCGATGTGGATGAATGCTCCCGGGGCTTTCACGTTCGATGTAAAGAAGGGCGGTCTGCTCTGGCTGACGCCCTTCGGCAATGTCGCCTTCAGCAGTTACGCGCCTTCGATGGCCGTGATCGACGTTGATGGCAGAGCCGGCGGCGTGACGATGAAGTCGACAGCCGGATGCAAGCCCTACGGAGCACGCTGGGCCAAGCCGGAAGGCATCTACCTGAGAGGCCAAGGCGCCGAACTGACCACTCAGACGTGGGAAGACATCGAGATCGCGTTCACGCCGGAGAAGGACGGCGTCGTGTCGCTGCACATCAGAGGACGCCCCCACGCCAGCCAGGGCAAAAGCAACGACCTCCTCCCCGTGTGGGGTTATTTCGACGATGTTGTGGTAACGGGCGCGGAATTCCGGAACGGTGGTTTCGAGGACGTCAATGCCAAGGGCCTGCCGGCAGGCTGGCACATCTACACGCCATCGCACTCCGACATATTCCCGATTCTGGTCAAGGACGAGAGGTCGGCGCACACCGGCACGCACTGCGTAAAGCTGTGGTACAACGGCGCGTTCTCACACAAGCTGCGGGTCAAGAAGGGACAGACAGTCACGGTCAAGGCGAAAGTGAGGGGCGAAACGGGGAGGTGATGCCCGCCCCGACCTGTGATCTGCACGGTGCGGGCTATCGTCCCTGGGCACCGACGGCAGCGGCCACTGTTCCTTCACGTCCATCGATCCGGAAGCGACCGGTCAGTCCGTCCTCGAAGGTGAAAAGGAGGAGACCGTCCGGCAACTGCGCCTGTGGTCCACGGGAGGGGGTGAAATCACTATCGTAACGCGGGACGCTCCAGACCCTCAACTCGTCGAATGCCACGTCGGCGACGCGACGGCCCGAGTTGAGGCTGCCCAACTGAGCCGTATACGCGCCGTCCCTCATGACCATGGGCGTTCGGTCCTCGGTTCCACCTTTGCGTCCCCACTGGTGCGTTGAGCTCTTCTTGCCGTCCAGGTAAAGCGCCAGGTGCGAGTGGCCACCAGTGCTCACATCCCAGACACAAGCCACATGGTGCCACTCATCAGCCTTCCAGCCCGGCAGCCGGGAGTGGACCAACCGCCGATCGCCATCGGGACTGTTCAGGGAGAAGCTGAGCCACCCCTTCCTTTCGTGCACGATGGTCATGCTGTTTCTGCTGGGGGATGTAGGGCGCCGATGCAGTTGCGGGCCGCAGTGGAAGAGGTACATGAATCGCTCGCCCCACTGCTCGGGAAGGGAGGCCATGTCCGCCCGGGGACGAATCCAGAACTCAATCGTTCCCCGTTGAAATGAGAGGAGGCGAGTTGCTCCTGCCTCGGCTGGGAAATGCACTGGAACGGCCACTGCTCCCGTGCCTGGAAGCACCCCATCCACGAAAATCTCTTCCTGTCGCAACGCCCCGGACGGGTCACCCAGGACCATTGTCTTGGCCACGGTCAGCTGTTCACCATCCGGCCTCGTGTAGGAGAGAATTGCCTTGAGCCTGACGCCGGCATGTTCGTTCTCGAGTTGGATCCGCACTGGGCGGGACGTGGAGAGAGTCAGGGAGACGACGTCCTTCCGTGCCACGTCCGCTTTGCCCAGGATACCGTCACTCCGGTCGAGGACGACCGCCTGGAGCACCACATCCAGAAGAGGGTGCCGCGTCTCCATGCGCAGGCCAAACGATACCTCACTCCCTGCGCCGCGCGCGGTTGTCTGGGTTGACATCGCCGGCTCAACAAAGTGAAGCCCCGGGGCACTTTGAGAAGCAGGCCGGGCGCCGCTCACGAACGACAGGCGGGAGTAACGCTCTACCGTGTGATAGCTCTCACCATCGAAGAACGCAGACGCGTAGGTTTCCACCTGCCGCGGCTTGAGAGAACGCACCATGTCCCGGGCCAACACCGCCCGCCAAGCTCCCCGCGTTGGCCTCCCGATGGCGCTCAAGGGTATGGCCAGCTCGAAAGCCCACCCGTCTTCGGTCCTCTGAACCGCAGCCTCGGCACCGCTTGCCCAGCCTTGCTCCATCCTCTGTACGGTTTGCCCACTTACACTGGCTTTCCGCATCGTGAAGAGATTGCCGGCTGTGTCAACCACGAATTGGTGCAGGTTTCCTTCCCCGGAGTCGCCCGGCACGAGGAGGAACTCCATCTGCTCGGTGAACGCGTACTCATCCATGTCGCGTTTCGGCTCTTTGATGCCCTGGATCAGAGGCTGCGTCAGCCGCACGCCGAGAAAGAGATGTGTGTCGTCGTAGAGCAACCGCGCATCACAGGGGAGAGACATCACCTTGAACTGCCGATGACCCACGAACTGGTCGACTGGCATCGCAGTGCTCCATGCCGCCTCCGAGAGTGCGCCATCGAGCGTGACTGGTTCCCTGGTTCTCGTCGCGACCAGGCCGCGTTTGTCGAACCAGTCCTTGAACCACGAGGGCACATTGAACTGTTCGTAGAGCCGGTCTCGGTCTCGGTCCAGTTTGTCAAGCCGAGCAACCAGCGCGGCAAAGTCCGGCTTGAGCAGTTTGGCCTCCAGACGTCGGGTCTGCCAGGATGGCCTCAACTCCTCGTAGCGAATCACCCACGGCTCGTCAGACAACTCAGCCCGTGTTTTCTCATACGCGGCCTGGTTGGACGCCAGCTCGTCTCGGGCCTTCGCGATCTCCTGCACGGCCCGGCTCATGTCCGCAGAGCGGATGGCCTCCATGGCTTGAAGCTCTCGCAGATGCACGTCGGCGTGGGCTCGCGCGGCCACAGCCATGGCATAGAACTGAACGAAATAGGGATAGGAGTAGTCGTCCATCAGCTTGCGACCTGAAGCCTTCGCCGCCTTCACCTTTTCCCACTGCTCTTTCATGGCCACACACGCCAGGCGTACGGCTTCCCGGTTCTTCCGAATGAGGGGGGGGGTGACACCGGCCGGCAACCGCTTGGTCGTCTCCTTGGGATCGACTGCGACGCGCCAACTCAGGTGGCTGGCCAGCACGCTCTGCATGAGCGCACCGGCCTCGCTCCCCCAGAGTCCGACCGCTGCGCGTTCAGCCACGATGTCAAGGGCCGTCTGGTCGTCCACTTCGGCCTCGCCTTCGTGCATGTATGCCGGGCTGTAATCCGCGCTGCCGGGGAAACGAGTGTTCCATGCGTACTCACACGCAGCCACCCGAACGGGTTCACTGAACCAGAGGTAGTCGATGTCGTTCGCCCACAGGACATCGCCGGCCGGCCGTTCCGGGCTGTAGCCTTCACCGATGCAACGCACGTTGGTCGTTAGAATGGGGTAGATGCTGTTTTTGTAGTGCGTCAGTTCCCAGTACACCCACATGGGGCGGCCCGGGTAGCCTGAGTAGAAGCGGAACATCTCGGCCCGTGGAGCTTCGCGGATGCACATGCGCACGCCGGGAGCCACCTTTGCGTTCACGCCGCGCATCCAAGCCTCCATATCCGAGATCCGTTCCTGGGCTTGCTGCCGGCCCGCTGCGCTGTCAGATC
>Ga0209045_1001420_pt1 | contig 21622 bp, 13 predicted proteins | sample SaaInlLV_10m_DNA_4_FD_184664 | JGI IMG/M metagenome (GOLD analysis project Ga0209045, IMG submission 184664) | Marine microbial communities from expanding oxygen minimum zones in the Saanich Inlet - Saanich Inlet SI072_LV_200m_DNA (SPAdes) (version 2) | ecosystem: Environmental > Aquatic >...
TACCATTTCCAGTTATTGATACTTCCTTGAGGAATTTGACTTTTATCAGAAAACTGAATTTCTTTTTCAAAGCAAGGAATACTGTAGCTAAAATCGGCAATGGGCATAGGATTTACGAAAATGTTTTTTTGCACAGAATCGAGGCAATGGTAATCGCTTTCAGCGAGGAGTTTTATGTTTTTATTGCCGTATTGCTTTATTGTTAAATTGTTATAGTGTTGGCTTGTGCCAAGCAGGCTGTCGTTGAGAAACCAAGTGTAGTTTAATAAACCTGAACTGATTTTTGAAGAGTTGGAAAAATTGAAATTATTTCCGACCAAACATTGATATGGGTTATCGATATAAAAATCCGCCAATGGCATGGGCCTTACAAAAACTTCTCTGTATGCAGTGTCCTTGCAATCAAAGTCAGTTGTAAGTATCAATGAAACAAGAAAAGTATCTGTATTTAGATAGGTTTTTACGGGACTTGAATCCTGGGATTGCGTAGAATCACCAAATTCCCAGCTATAATTCAATCTAACAGCTTGATTCAAACCTGTAAGCTTGAAAAAATGAAACTCATTCCCAAATAAACACTGACTGCTATCATTTACACCAATTTCTGCTTTTGGTGATTCCAGAACTACTATTTGTTTAGTAACCGAATCCTTGCAATTATTTGGGGAAATAGCTAATAACTGAACGATAAATGTATCTGCATGACTAAATGATTTAAGGGTGTGTGTATCTGTTGAAGTTGTATTGTCTCCAAAATCCCATTTATAATTCAACCCTGACAGGTTTTTTACCTCTGTCAAGGATTTGAATAGAGTAAGATTTTCATTAAAACATTGAATTGAATCACTGATAGAGAACTTAGCAGTTGGAACAGGATGCACAACAAACTGATTGCTTGTAGTATCTGTACATCCATGAGTAGTAGAAGTAATAAGTTCCAATGTGTGTTTTCCAGTGTATAATGAATCGCTTAAATTAGGAATTATAGAATTTGACAAACTAATTGAATCCAGGAACCAATAATTTTGAGTGATAGTATCCCTAATTACACTTGATAAATTATTAACCTCAAAATGCTGATCACTGAAACATGCTATTGTATCATTCAGGGTAAATATGGCTTTTGGCATTGGGTTTACATAAACTTTTTTTGTCTGATGACTTCTACAACCATAGTCTGATATTACGGTTAATGTGACTTTATAAGTATCTATCCTCCCATAATTATGTTTTGGATGTTGTATGTATGACTTTGTACTGTCACCAAAATCCCAAGTCCAGTCAAATGTGCCTGAAGCAATAGTTGAGCTATCAAAGAAATAGAATTTATTTCCAGTAACGCACTGTGAACTATCTGCAATATAAAATGAGGTTTGAGGTTTATGAGCGATATAGATTTCACGCGATAAAGTGTCTTTTTCCCCCTGGTCGTGCCATACACATACGAATATAATATATTTCCCTGTATCAGAAAACAAATGAGAAGGCTTAATTAGTGTTGAATAATTACTAATCCCTGAATTAGGGTCGCCCATGTTCCAAAAAACACTGTCAACTTTTGATGTATCTGAAATACTAAGATGAGTTGAGTCTCCAAAACACAACTTATCAGTTTTTATATCAGGGAGGAAGAAATAAGATTGTAAAAAATCAGGTAAATCAATATAAGACTGTTGAACATATTGTCCAAGCTTTTTAAAGTCACAATCTAAACCTGGTTTATTTGGAGAATTAATAACTCCCAGATACTCAGTGAAAAATCCAGAAACATAGATTTTATGATTAATTGCCAATTGTAAATCTTCAGCATGACCATCTTTTCCTCCAGCATAATAATTTCCAAGAAAACATTTACTTGCTAAAATATTCTCTTTCTTTAGGATACTTACATCAAATTGGAATAATGAGTCATACTTTCCTTGAGTTGTATCACCCCCACTAACAGAAATATATAAAAGCTTACAATTGGGGGAAAATTCAGCTCCCATATACTTCTTCCCATCATTAATAATAATTGGATTTGACAATTTTCCCGTTCTATTATTAAAATCACAAATCTGAAATCCAGCCAATGAATCTGGTAGGTGTGTGGTGATAACAACTTTTTTGCCATCTGGTGAAAACTTTAAATAACCATACGTAAGTGGATATTTTAAACCGACATTACTAATTACAGGTGTTGTATCAAGTCCCGTTTTTGATAATAAATACGAATAGTAAGAATTGGAGGAAGGTGTTAAACTTTTTGCAACTACTACCCAGATTGATTTATTATCGGCATGATTGACCGCTCCCATTTTACCATTATGACATTCATGAAATAACAATTTGTTTTTCAAAACAACCTCGCCATTTCCATTATTTGAAGATTTATCTATTAAGTGATAATAAAATCCCATAGCGGGGTAACGATGTGATGTGAAAAGATAATAATAATCTGAATCTCCAGGATGAGGAAGTAAAAGTGCTCCTTGCCTTTGAAAAATGAAACAATTTAGTCCAGTTCCATTTTTTACATAATTGTGTTTTCCATTCCAAACATTAGAGCCATTTGAATATAATAATAGATTTCCATAAGCATCTGATATTGAAGTTGCTGAATAATTACCACCTATTTTTGTTGTAATTTTTGTTGGAGTAGAACTTCCATTATGAAAATCTAATCCAGTATGATATCCAAAACACCAATGTCGGGCTTCAAATTGTGCCAAACAATTCATTGAAATTGTAAAAACAAACATTAAAACTAAAACAGTTTTTGAAATATTTTTCAAGTTCAAATTCATATTAATAAAGTTAAGTTGGGCTGCAAATAATGACAATTACAGCCCAAACTAAAATTACTCTTTAATAAATTTTATCATAGTTAATTGATTATGTCCTTTAAATAACTTAATCATGTAAACCCCACTTGATAAATTCTGGAAGTTTATATCAATAAATCTCTCATTTATGATTTTAACTTTTTTGGAAAAAATAAATTTTCCAGTTAAATCAAGGATTCTAATCTCATAAAATCCTTCATCTATTTGTGGCAAGACAATTTTTCCCAAATTTTTAATTGGATTTGGAAAAACTGATATCTGACTATTCAAAGGTAAGACATTTTCATTTGCAGACTCTTCTTCAAAGCCAATTGAATTATCGATCCAAATTAACCAATCTGAGTGGTTCTGCTCATAGCAACCTATGTCAATATAATTAAAAAGAATACGATCGTTATTATCAAGATCGACCTCAAGATAATAAATACTTGCTGTTCCCCCCATGTCGAGTGAAGGAGAACGAATCGGAGACCATTTTAAATGATAGTTCCCAATACTTTTGTTATAAAACACGGGGGTTGAATCAAAGCTATTATATGAAGTACCTGATTTCCCTTCAATATTGCTATATCCAAATGGATTATAGTAATTATATATCCCAGCCACTTTACTATTAGCAGAATTAGGAGTATTAAAGTAAACAAGATTATTGAAGAAAACGCTGTTTGTACCTGATATTTCCAATGTCGAATAAACTCCGCCACCATTATCCCCTCCAGCATCTGCTTCATTATCTACAATAGTATTACTGTTTAGACCATGCAACGTATTAATGTTGAAATAAATCCCACCACCTCGATTTTCAGCGATATTTCCAGCAATTAGATTATTAATAATTTTGAAAGGATAGTAGCCTGTACCATTCTCTTTTAAAAACATCCCAGCCCCATTATAAGCTGAATTTTCTCTAATTTCATTTAACGCGATGTCATTCAACTCAGCAATTGGGCCGCTTTCCCAACTATAATAAATTCCTCCTCCAACACCATTATAAGCATCCTCATCGTCATAGTCAGCTTCATTGTTTTCAATGTGATTACCAAAAAAAACTGGATCTGAATTCAAAAAAAACAATCCTCCTCCATGAATTCCAGCTTTATTATATGATATTGATCCTGTTACATAACCATTATAAGAGATTTCAGGTTGTGAACCAGTACAATATATTCCTCCCCCATAATAACCTGAAGTATTATTTTCTATTGTATTAGAATATATCCAAGCCGTAGTATTGTCAGCAAGGGTAATTCCACCTCCTTGATAATCAGTTTCATTATATTCAATAGAATTTGCATAAATATATGGTTCACCTCCATCAATATAAATTCCTCCTCCCGAACTAGCATTATTTCTATATAAATAAGATGAGGAAATCCCGTACGGGTAATTAGGCATGTCAACAAGATAAGCAGCTCCTCCATATGTTGAACTATTGATTAAAAAGTCTGTATAAGAAACAACTAATGAACAACTTTCCATGTACATCCCACCACCTAGATATGCTCCATTATCACTGATCTCACAATCTTCTACATAGCTGTCATCATCTGCATCGTATACATATATTCCTCCTCCTTTTATTGTTGCAGTATTTGATTCAAATGTACAATCTGATATTTGTACCAGACTTGAAATAGACGCAATACCACCACCTGAGCAAACTTCATTATCATTGAAAGTACAATTATCAAAACTTGTATTACTTGAGGAATTCAAATAAACTGCTCCACATGAGGCAAAATTGAAGCTACATGTGCCAGGGGCTTTTTCAATATTTTCGAAAATACAATACGAAAACAAATTCGTATTTGAATTATTACTAATATTAATTCCTGTCCAACCACTATTTGTAGTGCTCTCAGTGAAAGTTATGTCATAAGAAGAACTACCCTGTGCGGTAATTGTTCCAATTATTGTGAAATATACTCCTGGATCGACCTCTACTAAAATGTTGTTGGAGGTTGCAGAAATTTGTAAAACTGAATTGTCCAGAATTGTGACATTATCTTCAATTATATACCAAGAGTCAGACCAGACTGTTGTCCCTCCTGAAATATTATTATTGCGGTTTGCTTCTGAGATATATGTCTGAGAATAACTCATAAATGTAACATGCAAAATAATTTGTACTAGTATTGTTTTCTTAATTAAAGTAACCATAACATATGATTTATTTGATTAGTAAAATGTTATGGCTCAACGAAAACCTGCAAAGAAGTATTAACTTTGCAGGAAGAATCAAAGTCTGCGGAGATTTTCGATTCTAGGTGGCAGTTGAATTTTTCTGGCTGCCATCTTTTCATTCAGCCTTTTGTGTTCCTTTCCAAAGAAAACCAAAACATAAACAAGCGCGTAGTTTAATGTTTTGGGGAAGAAAAATCCAGGAACAAAAATTTCTTCATGCTAAACCAAATCGGGACTCCTGCATGCTTTCCTGATCCTGGCATAAAGCATCACTTTTAATGCCTGTCGAAGCTTATGCATATAATATTTTGTATTTAATAAGAGGTGTATGTATGTATGTATGTATGTATGTATGTATGTATGGCGCAGATGGGCTGCTTTTTATAAAATAGATACGAAATAGTGTTGAAAAAACAACAAAAATTCATTCGAGGAGTGTTTAGAGATACTTATCTAATATAATACAATTTTTGCTATAAATTGTATTTTTTGACATAGCTGGAATATTTGTTAGAGAAACCCTTATGCCCGAATAGCCCTTTGCATATTAGTTGAAATATATTATCTTGCAATGCTGTTATAACAATAACAATTGAAGATAAAACAAAAGAGCTATGATCAAGCAAATCGTATTTATTGTTGTATTGCTATTAACTGTAGGATTATTTGCCTACACTGTCCGCAATTACATTTCATTTTTCAAATTAACCAAGCCTTTTAAAATTGATCAATGGAGTCAACGAATTAATGTATTCTTAAAAGTGGTTATTGGTCAAACCAAAATATTCCGCTATCCAATAGCAGGTGCAGCACACGCATTTGTTTTCTGGGGGTTTTGTGCGTTGCTGTTTGGTGTAGCAGAAATGGTTGTTGACGGTTTGTTGGGAACTGAAAGATGCTTCTCATTTATGGGTGGATTCTATAACGTTATGATTGCCTTTGGAGATGTCGCAGCAATGGTGGTTTTAATTTTAATCGTTGTTTTTCTTTTTAGAAGGAATTATTTGGATATCAAACGATTCAAAGGTGCTGAAATGTCTCACAAGAATCACAATGATGCTCATCTGGCTCTTACATTAATAATGATAGTTGTATTCACTCTTTTAGGAATGAATACTTTTTATATTGTATTGCAAAATGCATCTGGACATGAAATTCAAGGAATTTATCCAATAAGTAGTTTGTTTGCGTTATTCTGGACAAGTGAGAATAGCGAATTAATAGAGGTAATTGTTGAAATTATGTGGTGGATACATATTCTTACCATTTTTACATTTGCGAATATGCTTCCTTACTCCAAGCATTTTCATGTGTATATGTCAGCTCCTAATGTTTTATTGAGCAGATTAGAGCCATTGGGTTATGTTAGTAATATGCCTGAAATAACGAAGGAAGTGAAAATGATGATGAATCCAGATACAGCATTTGCTGCTCCAGCAGAAGGTGATGAAGCTCCTCCAGCACGATTTGGGACACTTGATATTCAGGATATTAGCTGGAAGAATTATTTAGATTCATTAACCTGTACGCAATGTGGTCGTTGCACCGATAATTGCCCAGCTAATATTACTGGTAAAAAGCTTTCTCCACGAAAAATTATGATGGATACCCGAAAGCGGATGAAAGAATTTGGCCCACAATTAATAAAAAATGGTAAAGATTTTAGCGATAATAAATCACTGATTAGGGATTATATCAGTGAAGAAGAACTCTGGGCCTGTACTTTATGCAATGCTTGTGCTCAGGAATGCCCTGTCAACATTAACCATCCAGCTATGATTTTGGATATGCGCAGATATTTAGTAATGGAAGAATCGAAAGCTCCAACAGGTTTAAACACTATTTTTGCCAACATTGAAAACAATGGAGCACCTTGGCAATATTCTGCTGAAGACAGAATGCTATGGTCTGATAATATTGGATTTGATATTCCGCTTATGGCTGATTTCATGGCGAAAGGTGAAGTTCCTGAATATTTATTCTGGGTAGGATCAGCAGGTGCATTTGATGATAGATATAAAAAGGTAACGCAATCTTTTGCAAAGATTTTAAACAAAGCAGAAGTGAATTACGCAGTATTAGGTGTTGAGGAAACTGATTCTGGAGATGCAGCACGAAGGGCTGGAAACGAAATGCTCTTCCAAATGCAGGCTTTGATGAATATTGAGATTCTGAATACATATGGAATTAAGAAGATTGTTACTTGTTGTCCACATGATTACAATACGTTGAAAAATGAATATCCAGAATTAGGAGGAACGTATGAAGTTATTCATCATTCTCAATTCTTGAAAGAAATGTTGGCTTCAGGAAAAGTCAAATTGAATGATAAGCTGACAAAAGGAAAAACAATTACTTTCCATGATCCCTGTTATTTAGGACGAGGGAATGGGGAATATGAAGCACCCAGAAAAGTTTTATCAAAACTAAATGCTCATATTGTTGAAATGCCAAGGAATAGGAGTAATGCCTTATGCTGTGGAGCTGGTGGCGGACAAATGTTTAAAGAAGCTGAAGAAGGAAATAAAGAAGTATTCATTGAGCGAACGGAAGAAGCGCTAACTCTAAAACCAGATATCATAGCTTCTGCTTGTCCTTTCTGTATGGTGATGTTAACAGATGGACTAAAGTATAAAAACAAAGAAGAAGAAGTGAAGAATTATGATATTGCGGAGTTGGTAGCTTTATCAATGTAGGATTGTATTAATTCGTTCAGAGTAAAAATGTAGGACCGAATTGCATTCGGTCAATAAAGGAGTAAAACTAAATTCTGTTAAGTCCGAATGCAATTCGGACCTACATTCATAATGTAAGACCGATTTGCAATCGGTCAAAACAGGAAGATAATAATTTTTTGTCCGAATAAAATTCGGACCTACAATAATAAAATATGAGCGAATTTTAAACAGTTTTAAAATGCAAATAAACATTTTCGTCTAAAACTATTCGGAACTACATAATTGCTATTTTTGTGTACTGAAATCCTATCATGTTAATGAGAGAAGAAATTCAAAAACGATTAGTAGCCCAGAAACCAAACTTCAAAGGCGATATCTATATTGATGACACCATGCGTGTTTTATATGCTACCGATGCATCAGCCTATAGAGAAATTCCGTTAGCAGTTACCCGACCCAAGGATGAAAAGGATTTGAAAACTCTAATCCAGTTTGCTGCCGAAAATAACACATCATTAATACCAAGAACAGCTGGTACTTCTTTGGCAGGGCAGGTTGTAGGAGGTGGAATCGTTGTAGATGTTTCAAAATACATGACTGAAATTATTGAATTTAATAAAGAGGAGCATTGGATTAGCGTGCAAGCAGGAGTTGTTTTGGATGAATTAAATCTGTTCACCAAAAAGGATGGCTTATTTTTCGGACCTGAAACTTCCACATCCAATAGGTGTATGATAGGAGGGATGGTAGGAAATAACTCTTGTGGAGCACATTCCATTATTTATGGCTCAACTCGAGATCATACAATTTCTGTGAAATGTATATTAGCCGATGGAAGTGATGCCGAATTTGGATCGATTTCTAAAAGTGAATTTGCAGAGAAATTAAGGTTAGAAAATCTGGAAGGTGAAATTTATAGGAATATTTACACCATTTTATCAAGCAACGAAAATAGGCAGGAAATCATTGATCAATTTCCAGACCCTAAAATAAAAAGAAGAAATACAGGCTATGCTATTGATTTATTGATTGATAATGAAGTTTTTTCTGATTCTGATAGCCAGTTTAACTTTGCAAAACTCATAGCTGGTTCTGAAGGGACATTAGCTTTTATTACTGAAATCAAGTTAAATCTTATCCCACTTCCTCCCAAAGAAAAAGCGCTCATATGTGTGCATTGTGATTCATTGGAAGCTGCATTCAAAGGGAATCTCATTGCTTTAAAATATAATCCCGGCTCTGTTGAAATGATGGATGATGTGATCATGGAATGTACCAAGGGGAATATTGAACAGGCTAAAAACAGGTTCTTTATAAAAGGAGATACGAAAGCCATGATCATTGTTGAATTTGCACGGGATAGCAAGGAGGAGATTGAACAACTAGCTGATGAAATGGAAAAGGAACTTAAATCTGCTGGCTACGGATATCATTTTCCAAGGATATATGGTGCTGATATTCCTAAAGTATGGAAATTGAGAAAAGCCGGTTTGGGCTTATTAGTCAATGTGCCTGGTGATGCCAAAGCGGTTCCTGTTATTGAAGATACAGCAGTTTCACCTGAAGTATTGCCTGCCTATATGGAAGAATTTCAGGCCATGTTAAAAAAGCATGGAAAGTCGTGTGTATATTATGCGCATATAGCAACCGGGGAACTACACTTAAGGCCAGTATTGGATTTAAAGAAGCAAAATGATGTTGATTTATTCTATGAAATAGCGCTTGATACAGCAAAACTTGTAAAGAAATATAAAGGCTCCTTAAGTGGTGAACACGGTGACGGACGTTTAAGAGGGGAGTTTATTCCTTTGATGATAGGTGATAAAAACTATCAATTACTAAAGGATATCAAGAAAACATGGGATCCAAATTCAATTCTTAATCCAGGGAAAATTGTTGATACTCCTTCAATGAAAACTAGTTTGCGTTATGAAGCAGATAAGGTAATAAGCAACATTGAAACAGTATTTGATTTCTCTGATGAAAAAGGAATATTAAGGGCAGCAGAAAAATGCAATGGTTCGGCAGATTGCAGAAAGTCGGAAATTATCGGAGGAACCATGTGTCCGAGTTATCAGGCAACAAGAAATGAACAAAATACAACACGAGCCAGAGCTAATATTCTTCGAGAGTTTTTAACGCATTCTTCTAAATCCAATCCTTTTGATCATAAAGAGGTTTATGAGGTTATGGATTTGTGCTTAAGCTGCAAAGCCTGTAAATCTGAATGTCCCTCCAGTGTAGATGTTGCAAAACTAAAAGCAGAATTTTTACAACATTATTATGATGCAAATGGAATTCCTTTGCGGACGAGAGCTATTGCTTACATAAGCAGCATCAATAAATTTGGATCTATTTTCCCAAAGTTTACTAACTTCTTTATGGAGAATAGGGTCACCTCTGGAATGATAAAAAGGATACTTGGTTTTGCATCCAAGCGATCTATGCCCTTACTTAATAAATTAACTTTAGCTAAATATTATCAAAAATTAAAGCATCAGGAAATTACAAATGGTAAAGTGTATTTGTTTAATGATGAATTTACCAATTATAATGATTCCGATATAGGAATAAAAGCAATTCAATTACTCCAAAAATTAGGTTATGAAGTAGTTATTCCAAAACATCTTGAAAGTGGAAGAACCTTCTTGTCCAAAGGATTGCTTAGGAAAGCAAAGCAAATTGCCATTCAGAATGTATTACTACTAAAAGATGTTGTTACTGAAAACACACCCATTGTAGGAATTGAACCCTCAGCTATCCTCACTTTTAGAGATGAATATCCCGATTTAGTGGGAAGTTTTTTAAAAGAGGATGCAAATAGATTGGCTTCCCAAAGCTTTATGATTGATGAATTCTTAGCCAATGAAATTGAAAAAGGGAATCTTTCAAAAGATAGTTTCACTAAAGAGAAATTAGAGATTAAACTACATGGGCATTGCCAGCAAAAAGCAATTGCTTCAACAAATCCAACAAAAAAAGTGCTTTCATTTCCTGAAAACTATGTTGTTGAAGAAATTCCATCAGGTTGTTGTGGAATGGCAGGATCTTTTGGATACGAAAAAGAACACTATGATTTGTCGATGCATGTGGGAGAACTTATTTTATTTCCTGCAATTCGAAATACACAGGAGCATGTAATTCTTTCAGCACCAGGCACTTCCTGCCGACATCAAATAAAAGATGGAACAGGACGGAAAGTTTTTCACCCTATTGAGATATTATATAATGCACTAATTGCTTAATTTCGCCCGCCATGGAAATAGCTCATTATATACAACCCGACATTTTTTTGTGGGGTCTTCGTATCCAGGAACCTATAACGACCATTACGGATTTAATGGTCACTGCAGTTTGCCTTTATGCTTTTATTAAACTTGCCAAAATTCCGGTACAAAGTAAAACGCATTTATATGTCAAGTACTACTTCTTATCTATGTCGATTGCTACTTTTTTTGGTGGAGTATTTGGACACGGATTCCTATATATGTTCGATTTTACCTGGAATATGCCAGAAGGTTTCAATAATTTTGTGGCCAGTATTTTCGGTGAAAAAAATGTAAATGATAGCGCTTACCCGCTAAAACTCCCTGGATGGATAACCAGCATGTTTGCTGTTATGCTTTTGGAAAGAGCCATTATAGAATATGCCAGAAAGCTTATTTCTAGACCGCTTGGGACATTTTTTGGATGGGTAAATATTATTGAACTACTCATTTTTATGACCATTACTTTTACTACTCTTAGTTTTTACTTTGTAGAGATTCATACGGCTTATGGTTTACTATTCGTGGTAGGTAGTTTTAGCACATTCGTTTATATCAAAACCAGAAGTCAGGGTAGTAAAATATTTATGATTGCTGTTGGGATTTCAGCTACTGCTGCATTATTCTTTATGAATCAATGGGGATTTGGACCTTGGTTTAATCATTTAGATGCTAGTCATACGTTGATGACAATTGGTGCTTTCGTCTATTACAAAGGATCATTAAAAATGATTGAGGAAACGAAGAATGCGAATTATAAAAAAGGAAGACTGATTTAATACCAACAGTTTCTTTATTTATTCATATAGAAAATTGCTCCAAGCACTAGATTAATAAAACCTACAACAATAAGTCCTGTAAAAATAGTATTGGGCGATATAATACTAAGCACAATACCTAAGCTTAGTAATACAATACCTGAAGCAAGATTAAATATGCCTTTTCGCTGGCTATTACCACTTTCAACCTGTATGTCATTTTGTTTTCTCTGCTTTGCTGCTTCAACTAATTTATCGAAACCTCCTCTTTTTTCGACCTCAGCAAGTAAAGCTTGTTCATGTTCTGCATTTCTGAAATTCTTTTGAGCAAGTGTTTCTATCAATTTTACATCATTTAAATACCTGACATTACCAATTATTGCATCAACTTTGGTATTATCTTTTTCAGTTTTCTTGACTTCGGGCTTAAATGCAGGCTTACTTTCATCTACTATTTTTTGTTCCTCAACTGATAAACTAGCTTTTTCAAGTTTAGATAACGCTAGTTGACTGATAGAAGAAGCACGATCTGTTAACGCTAAGAGTAAAATTTGCTTCTCCTCATATCTATTAATATCCTTCAGATTACTAATAATTTCTCTGCGATTATCCAGATTTCCATTTTCAAAGGCATGTCTTAGAGTTGAATAATCGTGTAAATTAAGCCACTTCTTAATTTTTCGGGAAGAGTATTCCATAGTTCTTTTTCTAAAGACCGAAGATATTGAAATATTAATAACTAAGAAAAAATTACTCTTTAACTATTTGTTTAGTTTTTATTTCATTTCCAATCCTGAATTGAATGAAATAAATACCTTTTGCAAGATTATTCAAATCAACTTTATTTAATCCCTCATGTAATTCATATGAATTAATGGATTGACCTGATGAGTTTATTATGCTGACTAAAGTTGTTTGAGGCAACTGAATAAATAAAACATCATTTACAGGATTAGGATAAATCAAATAACCAGCAGCTAATTGATTTTCTATAGCACTTGGCTTTTGCTTGGTTGTGAAATGAAAAGTTGATGACCAAGGACCTAAATCAACTGAGGAACGCCTGTAGCGAACCCTCCAGTAATAAGTAGTATTGTCAGTAAATCCAGTAACTGTAACATTGGTATTGCTTTGATTTTTGTCGTAAAGAAGATTAGAAAAATTACTACTTGAAGCTATCTGAATATTATAAGTAACTCCCGTTTCAGGATAGGATTTCCAACTAAAATAAACTGAATTATAATCTAAATTCGAAGCAAAATTGTTCGGCAAATAAAGCTGCGGTTTTGTTAATGCAGGTATATCCTTTACAGTAAAACTGTAAACTTCATATGCATCTCCTGTGTCAATTTCATTATAAGGCCTAATAGTCCAATAGTATGTAGCTCCATTTATTAAATTATTTATAGTATAGTTCTGCTGAAAGCCATCGGCAATTTTAATCCAAGCTGAGTTAAAATTCATGGAAGTATCAATTAGTACAAAATATCCTTGCAAATCGCTATGACCACCCCATTCTAATTTTACAGAAGTATTTTGATCAATTGCTCCGTTCAGTGGTTTGTTCAAATATGTGGTATGTGTTTGATAATTCCAGGTTGGACCCCATTCAGAAGTATCTTTTGAGTGAGCAGCAGCTACATGCCAATAATATTCTTGCCCTAGGTAAAAATAACCATCAGGACTAAATTCTAAATCGATCGTATCCTTTCCCGATTTCAGGACGGGGCTGTTGAACAAGCTAGTTGTATCAAGTTCCCAAACATAATATTTGATTCCTTTTGCAGAAGGCTTTTTTATCAGCAGATTATTTTGAATATGCCAATTTCTGGCTGTATTTGGTGGATAATCATATTTTATTGGGCTACCCCATGTTGTGAATGTTCTCATTGCAGACCACTCGGATGTATCGTATTGATCTCCAATTTTAAAACGCCAATGATAGGTTGTTCCAAATTGCAAATCTGAAAGTTTGACGGGTGTTGATGTGATATAGTCACCTGTAAATGTTTTATGCAGTGGAGAATTCAGAAGTGGAGTAGTATCCATTTCAATTTCCAAATAGGGAATTCCATTAATAAGTCCACTAAACCTAAGGTCTAACTCCAGATCAGTATCTGTTGATTTATCTTGAGGAATAGAGTATAATCCATAATAATTTATGTCTGCAGTTTTAACATACCTCATATTCCATACAGATGTGTCATTTGCATGCACTCCTCGAACTCTTAAATAATAAGTTGTTGCCAATCTTTCTGGTATAAATCGATAATTCAAACCTGTCATGAGTGTATCAAGTAATGGATTTGAAAAAGCCGTATTAGTATCAATTTGGAATTGAAAAGTATCGACACCATACGAATCGCCATAAAACTTGGTCCAAACACCTGTGAAATCAATGGTCTTTCCATTGTATGGATCTGTAAATCGAGGAAGAAGTGTTCTTTGATTACCACCCATGTCCCAGGCTAAGGTCTCAACAGCAGTTAAAAAGCGTATACGTGAATAATAACGTGTATCCCAATTCATAAGAAAAGCTGTATCCCAATCGTTTTCGTAGCTGCTAACCATGGCTTGACGATCAATAGTTGAAAATGAAGGATCAGTACTTATTTGATATTCAACTTTGGCCATACCTGCTTTTTCCCATTTCATGGCAACAGTGCCTGTTCGTCCACCCCAATTTTGCCCAAATGGAGGAAACAATATTTTTGAGGCTACTTGATGTGTAAATGACCAGGTATCTGAAAGCATCGTATCGCCATTAACATAGGCTTCAACTTTCCAGTAATACTTTTGATTGAAATAGAATGAATCCCATTTTACTTTTGGTATTGATAAGTTCGCATAGTTTTTCTCATACAACATGGGCGAATTAAAACTTGAGCTTGTGTCAATTAGTAGTTTGTAATTTTGAGCATTCACATTATACCAGCCTAGATAATCAAAAGGACCAGTTGTCTCATCTTTCGGATAGGCAAGTCTTAATACGTCACTGATATAGATTGAATGTACATCACTCCAATCAGAACTATCGCTTGCACTATATACTTTTAATCGAACATATACTGTTGAACGTATTGGAAATATATGAGATGAAGAATACTGACTTGTCCGTGATGAATCTATGAGTAATGAAGAATTGAAATTTGAACTTGTATCAAATTGAAACCTGTAGAGTGTAACACCACTTATCTTTGAAAGGCCTACAGATATTGCAGGGTAAAAAGATGTGCTTCCATTTGCAGGATAGAGTATTGTTGGTTTTGATAAAGTTGCATATGTAGATAGTGATAAAAAGCTTAGGATACTTACTAAGACAAGACTTTTGATGATTTTCATACAATTAATAATTTTGAAGCAACATAAGCAAAAATCAAACCTCTAAATTGGCATTAATTGGGATATTTTAAAAAAAATAGGATACTGAAATTAATCAATATCCTATTAACAAATTCATTCTTCTTTATTCAGATTTAACTTTCTTTACAGCTTCAATAAATTCGGGCAATACTTTTAAAGCATCTCCTACAATGCCATAATCTGCAGATTCAAAAATAGGTGCTTCCTCATCTTTGTTTACTGCTACAATGCATTTCGAGGAACTGACTCCAGCTACATGTTGAATTGCGCCTGAAATTCCAAAAGCGAAATAAAGATTTGGTGCAATGATTTTACCTGTTTGTCCGGTATGTTCTGAATGAGGTCTCCAACCTTCATCAGAAACTGGGCGTGAACAAGCTGTAGCTCCGCCTAATATCTCAGCTAATTCTTCAATAGGACCCCAATTTTCAGCAGCTTTCATTCCTCTACCACCAGAGACAACAATTTCGGCATCATTCAGTAAAACTTTTCCGGTTATCTTATTGACATCTTTAACTTCAAAATTGATATCAGCATCATTCACTTCAAAACTTACATTTTCAACTGTTGAATCAACTTTATTTTCTTTAATGCCAAAAGAGTTTTGAGATAAAGTTAGAATCTTCCTATCTGAATTGATTTTTAGTTTTGCAAATGCTTTTCCTGTATACACTTTTTTGCTCACAATAAAAGGAGTTAAAGATTCAGGTATTGCATTAACTGTAGTCGCTAATCCAGCTTTAAGCTTAACTGACAATCGTGGAGACAATGCTTTTCCAGTATTATTATGTGCCATTACAATGATGTCAGCATTTTCTTTTTCAGCTATTTCAGCAATAATTCCTGTATAGACTTTATTGGCTAAATACTTTAACTTATCATTGTTTACACTGATGATTTTTGATGCACCATAATTTGCTAATGATTTCAATTCATCTTCAGCTACATCACCAATTGACAAAGCAATAACTTCTGTATTTGCCAGCTTAGCAATAGCATGTGCATAGGATACTAATTCGTATGAAAGCTTTTTGAACTTTCCGTCCCAGTTTTCATTATATATTAAAACGCTCATTTGATTCTTTTTTTAAGTTGACTAAAATGCTTTTGCTTCTTCGTGAAGTAAACGTACTAATTCAGCAACATTATCTTCGGCAACCATTTTACAAGCTGCTTTTGCAGGAGGAAGTTCAAATCCAACATGCTCTGTTAATGCATCCACAGCAACAGGTTCAACCACATTCAATGGTTTTGATCTGGCCATCATAATTCCACGCATTGCTGGTATTCTTGGCTCCAGTGCAATTCCTTTTTGAACTATTGCAACAACAGGAGCACTAATATTTAGTACTTCAGAACCACCATCAATTTCACGATTGAAAACAATTTGTCCACCATCAATTTCGAATTTTGACACAGAAGACACTGAAGGATAATCTAATAATTCAGATAACATACTACCAACTGCATTCCCATTATAATCACTTGATTCAATGCCAGCCAATACTACATCAAAACCTTCAGCTTTAACAACTTCGGCTAATTGAGATGCAACAAAATAGGCATCTTTTGCTTCAGCATTGATACGAATTGCTCTATCGGCTCCTACTGCAAGTGCTTTGCGCATTGTTGCTTCAGAATCTTGTAAACCTACCGTTGCAACTGTAATATTCTCAATTTCAGCAGGATTTTTCTCTTTTAATTCAACAGCGCGTGTTAAAGCTAGCTCATCCCATGGATTGATAATCCACTGAACTCCATTGGTGTCGAATTTAGTGTTTTCATCAACGAACCTGATTTTTGTTGTCGTATCAGGCACATTGCTTAAACAAATAAGTATTTTCATAATAATTTATTTACGGTTTATATTTTTTGTCAAATTTATATTTTATAATTTCAGATTGCTATCTAAGTAAATCTCGGGAAATAACAATCTTCTGTACTTCAGAGGTTCCTTCGTAAATCTGTGTTAGTTTGGCTTCTCTCATCAGTCGTTCAACATGGTATTCTTTTACATAGCCATAACCTCCATGAATTTGAACAGCTTCGGTAGTAACTTCCATGGCAATGTCAGCAGCATATTGTTTAGCCATTGCGCTAACAATACCATAAGGTTTACCATTATCCTTAAGCCATGCGGCTTTCAAACATAAGTTTCTGGCATTTTCAATTTTCACGGCCATATCTGCTAATTTGAATGCAATAACCTGATGATTCATGATTTCAGTCCCAAATGCTTTCCTTTCTTTTGAATACTGAACGGATCTTTCGAGTGCACCTGAAGCTAATCCTAATGCTTGTGAAGCAATTCCAATGCGTCCACCTTCGAGTGTTTTCATGGCGAATTTGAATCCGAAACCATCTTCACCAATTCTATTTTCCTTAGGGACTTTCACATCCGTAAACATAACTGAATGCGTATCTGAACTTCTCATTCCCATTTTATCTTCATGAGGGCCCAAGGAAACACCTGGTGAATTTTTGTCAACCAGAATTGCATTAATCCCTTTGTGTTTTAATTCGGGATGTGTTTGGGCAATTACTATATAAGTAGAGGCTGAATTTGCACTAGTAATCCAGTTTTTTGTACCATTGAGTAAATAATGGTCACCCATGTCTTCAGCCATTGTTTTTTGATGTGTTGCATCAGATCCTGCTTCTGGCTCAGATAATAAAAATGCTCCAATTTTTTCCCCTCTGGCAAGCGGTCTTAAGAACTTCTGTTTTTGTTCTTCAGTTCCAAATTTCTCAATACCATAACAAACCAATGAATTGTTAACTGACATTATTACTGAGCAGGAAGCATCAACTTTAGAGATTTCTTCCATGGATAAAACGTAAGAAATGGTATCCATTCCACCACCATCATATTCAGGACTAACCATCATTCCCATAAAACCCAATTCCGACATGGTTTTTACGTGTTTAGTTGGAAACTCTGCATTATGATCTCGTTCAATTACATCATCCAGTAATTCACGTTGTGCAAAATCACGAGCTGCTTGTTGAATCATCAGTTGTTCTTCGGTAAATTCAAAATTCATTATTGTGTTTTTTTTCGTTTTACAAATTCCATAACTGCCCGTAATATAAGGATAAATAATAGAAATTTATAAGATTGAAATAAATTCAATTATCTTCATAATTACATCTTCTTTACTTTGCAAATGAAGAGAATGTCCAGCTTTAGGAATGAGAATTTTTTCAGCCCTATTCCCAATTATTTTTATTATTCTATCTAATTGCATTTCAGTAGCATATTGATCTGATTCTCCCTGTATTGCTAAGACCGGACAGTTAATATGCTCAATTTCTTCTTGAATATCCCATCTTCTAAATTCCTTTGATAGCCAGATGTTAGCCCAACTATAAAAAACAGAATCAGTTTTATCTGCATGAAAACGTGAGAGCAGCTTTTTCAAACCTTTCTCTTCGTATAATTTCACAGCATCATTAATTCCTGCTATCGTAATATCTTCAACATAAATGTGAGCCGCCATACAAACGACAGCTTTAACATTTGATGATTGCTTTGCCGCATGAAGCAAAGCGATTGTTCCTCCATCACTATGTCCGATTAAGATCAAAGGATTCTGTATTCCAAGACCATGTAATAGGTCAGTAAGAAAAATCGATTCTTTGTGTAAATAACTGTTGTTTCTTGATTCGTGTAATGAATCAGATTTTCCATAGCCATGTCTGTCATATACTAGTGCAGGCATTTTTAATTTTTTTGCTACATCTTCTGGAAAGTCTTTCCATTGCTCAATACTTCCCAATCCCTCATGCAAAAAAATCAATAATGCTTTTTTATTATCCTGAAGCAATTCCTCATTCAGGAAATTGTAATTGATATCTATATTATTGATTTTGATTAAAGGCATGCTTTTTATTCTATAATTCAAAAATAAATAATGCTGGGTAAAAGGCTCAATTTACCGAAGTTTGTTTCAAATCTTTTATATGAACAAGTATGATGTCATAGTCATTGGAGGTGGACCTGCAGGAATCATTGCAGCAGGGAAAGCTGCACAGTCAGGAAATTCAGTTTTGCTTGTAGAAAAAATGAGCAGATTAGGCAGAAAACTTCTAATTACTGGAAAAGGGAGGTGTAACATCACAAATGAAGTTCCTCTTGCAGAATTCATTAAACATATTCATCCAAATGGCAAGTTTTTGCGTCCTGCTTTTTCAGCCTTTTTCAATACAGATATTATTGAATTACTAAAAAATCAGGGAATTGGTATTTCATTGGAACGAGGTGGTCGATATTTCCCCAGCTCGAATCAAGCTGCAGATGTGCTTAAAGGTTTAATTGAATGGATGAATTCTCATGCTGTCAATATTGCTCTGAATTGTTCGGTTCGAAGAATTATGGAGGAAGATAAAAAGGTTATTGGTGTACAACTTGAGAAAGATGGTGAGCATATTGAATATCTGGCTAAGTATATCATTATTGCCACAGGAGGGAAGTCTTATCCTGCAACGGGATCAACAGGTGATGGCTATATGCTTGCTGCATCTCTCGGTCATACAATTGCGGATACAAGACCAAGTTTAGTCCCTATTGTTACAGATGGCTCCATAGCTAAAAAACTACAAGGTTTGAGTTTGAAAAATGTGAAAGCAAATGTTTGGATAAATAAACGCAAAGTGAAAGATGATTTTGGAGAAATGCTTTTCACACATTTTGGCTTATCAGGCCCCATCATTTTAACACTTAGTCGCAGTATTGTTGATGCATTAGCAAAAAGGGAAAATGTTGAAGTTTCAATCGATTTAAAAGCTGCTATAACTGAACAACAATTAAATGATCGATTGTTACGTGATTTGAATGAAAATGGGAAAAAGCATTTGGTGAATGTTTTTAAAAATTGGTTGCCATCAAAGTTGATTCCAGTTTTTAATGATATTCTTGGACTCGACACAAATAAGTTATGTAATCAGGTTTCAGCAGATGAACGAAAAAGAATTCGTGTTTTAATGAAAGATTTCAGATTTAAAATAGTTGGGAACAGATCTTTCAAAGAAGCAATTATTACTGCAGGAGGAATTAGCTTGGATGAAATCAATCCTAAAACCATGGAGTCGAAATTGATAAAGAATCTATATTTTGCAGGTGAAGTGATGGATTTGGATGGAGATACTGGTGGTTACAATTTGCAGATAGCCTATTCTACTGGCTGGTTGGCTGGGGAGAGTGCCGGGAAGTTGAAAAGTTGAAAGTTGAAAGTTAGAAGCATCGCCTTCGGCAAGCCTATGTCGACCGAAGGTTGAAAGTTGTTCATTTTCAAAATTCGATATTCTTTTGTTCAGTTGTTCGAATGTTCAAAATGAGATTTTGAGTTTTGAGTTGTGTCCTGTTAAATGCCTCCCAAATTATTACATATAAAAAGTCCGAATGCAATTCGGACCAACAAGTGTTATTCAAGGAGTAATAATGTAGAACCGAATTTTATTTGGTTAATCCTATTATAAGCCTTCTGATTTTTGCATTACAAACATCCGAATGCAATTCAGACCTACAGGTGTTATACAAGAAGTATTAATGTAAGACCGAATTGTATTCGGTCAATCCGTTTACACCTACCCAAATCTTCAGGTTAGTTGTAACAGAAAGAGGCAGTTTTTAATCATTAATCTTCACTCACATCATCCCTGGCTTCATTTTCTTTTCTAATCTTTCCATGATTTTGTCGATTCGTCTGAGTTGAGTTTCTTTTTGCTTGGCAGTCTCGATAAATAATATATACTGGTTTTTCTGAGCGTCAGTTAACGAAAGAAAGAATCGCTCTGAATCAGGATTATTGCGTAATGCATTTTTGAAATCTCCTTTCAGTTCCACTTTCATGCTTGATGTTTGATAAGCCTTTTCCCACCAACCAGATTTCTTGGCTTCTTCGATTAGTTTGAAACCTGCTTCTGTCATTTTACCTTCAGCTATCATTTTCAAGCATCTTTTTTTGTTGACTTTCGACCATACACTTTTGGATCTTCTGGGAGTATATCGTTGCATATAGCTTTCTACATCAATGGTTCTGACTTTACCATCTATCCAACCATAGCACAGGGCTTCTTCTACAGCATCATTGTAGGAGATGCTTTCAACATTTGTATGCTTCTTATAGTAGATCAGCCAAAGTTCAGATTCCTTGTCATGGTTTTGTTCAAGCCAAGACCGAAAGTCATATCTGGTTTTAAATAATATTTCCATCAATTTAGTATAGGAATGAATATTAAAGAGTAAATTTTATACTTCTTTATAAATGTCGCCTCTTGAACCAGCAGTAAACATGATAATTATGAGTTCATTCTTTTTTACCTCATAAATAAAACGGTATTTTCCAATTCTTAATCTGTATAATTCATGTTCACCTTTTAGTGACTTAATATCAAGCTGAGGGTGATGAAAAGGATCTTCAATCAAAAAATTAAACTTGGTTTTTATTATTCTTTGTTCTTTTTTGTTTCTAAGGAGTATGAATTTTGAAACAGATTTAGAAAGGAGGAGTTTATACTTCATAAATTTCTTTCAATGTCTTCCCAAT
>Ga0209045_1001421_pt1 | contig 21609 bp, 42 predicted proteins | sample SaaInlLV_10m_DNA_4_FD_184664 | JGI IMG/M metagenome (GOLD analysis project Ga0209045, IMG submission 184664) | Marine microbial communities from expanding oxygen minimum zones in the Saanich Inlet - Saanich Inlet SI072_LV_200m_DNA (SPAdes) (version 2) | ecosystem: Environmental > Aquatic >...
ATTTCATTGAACGGACACAAAGATGCAGATGGAAAGTTCCATCCACATAATGACACATCAAACAAGTTATCAAGTCATCAGGTAGAGAGTTCAAAACATGGTTCAGTAAATCATTCTGATGCAAATAAATTAAAAAATAAAAAAATCAAACCACGTAATGTTACTGTCACTGATAACAATTATACTTTTCAATGGGATGAAGATGGCATTCATCTAAGTTTAGGAAACATGACAGATGCTGGTTGGTATTGGTCTGGTAATCAAGATGATGTTGTTGATTTTCTTGTAAGACTTTATGGTACAGAAGAAGATAGTGGAAAATATTCACAGTTTGAAAAAGAGATGAAAGAAGAAGGTGTTGGATTCAATGATTTAAAATCTGTAATGTTAAAATCAATACAAGATGGTGATGGTGTCTATACATTATCTGGTGATAGTAGTAGATGGAGATTTAATGATGGTGATGAAGATTATCAAGACATGGAGTATATTTTAGATGGTGATGTTAATGATGGTCTTATCACACAAGATGAAAAAGAAAAGATAGATGAGATTGTTTGGGATTTCTACAAAGTAGATAATTATGAAGATTATTATCCAAAATATAAACAACATTACATTGATGTATTAACAAAGGCAATTAAGGAAAGTAATTCTTTTGATGACTTTGGTGCAGAGATAGATAATCTTTCAGATAATGATGAAGATAAAAGAGAAGAAATTCATAATGCAGTATATACTGCCATTGGTCAAGCAAAAGAAAAATTGGGTATTGTAGAACGAGGATAACTTCAATCTTTTTATCACTCAAATTTCAGTTAATTTTTGGTGGGTTTGGTGGCTTTGAATTTGTTACCATCTTCTTGCAGTTTTTGGTAGCCATACCAAATCCATCACTTTCATAGGCACTACCTGAAACCTTCAAAACGGTGACTTTAAGTACCCATAACTTGTCTAATAATCAATGCAAGAAGTAATTTTGAAGGGTTCTTCAACTGTCTTTCAATCATTAGATGAGAAGACATTTGAAAAAATCAATGATTATGCAAACGCAATCACCTTCCTCAAAAACTTTGTAGTTAAAGAAAAACTCAGAGTTAGAGAAGAAGAAATTATTGCAAAGGCACAATCAATGATGACCTCAAAACAGATTGTCTACAAAGGCAATCAGCGTTTTAACATTGAAGAAATCGAATTTGCCGATTCAGCAATGTTAACAAAAAAAGGTAACAAGGGTGTCAGAAGAAATTCTAAAAACCACTCAGCAAAAAGAGGTAGTAACTGATATGTGGAACAACTACGATTACAGTCCATCTGTCTTCATTAGTTCAGATGCAGACTTGCAATCAGAAATTACTGCAAACCAAATCGGACATGATTTCATATTTTTGAAAAAACAAATCTACTGTCCTGATTGTGATGCAGTTCTAAAGAAAAGTTTCATTGTTCAAGCAAAAGCAGATGCTTATGCTGAGAAACATACAAGTTATAAAAAATACTCAACACATAGTCCAGTTGTTAGAGATATTGTTTACAATTTTGAAATGACAATATCTGACATTGCTGGTACTACTGCAAACAAGAAAAAGTTGCAAACACTCAGAAATATTATTCAAGATGAGTCAGATGCAAAATTAATTCAAGAATCAGTAGCAGAAGAAAATGAACTTATGCCAAAGATTCAAAAAATTGCAAGTACATTGGGTATTAGATACTTGGAACAATATGTCGGTGAACATCAAAGAATTTGTTATAATTTTGAAACCTATTCAAGAAAACCGATTACCGATTCAACTATCAGAATGACTTATGATGTTATCATGGGTGACAGTTGTTTCCCATCAGGAAATACAATGTTTACAACCATGAAGATTGTTGCATTTTATTTGACACAGGAACATTATAATCAAGAACAAATGTCAAGAGCATTTCCTAACGCCAATTACGGTCAGTTGGTATTACACCCAATCCTAGCATAGATATGATACAAAAATCACAAGCAATCAAAGTATCATCAGGAATCAACATGACATTATTTGTCATTGCTGACCCTATTGTTAGAATGGTGAAACAGGGAACACTCAAAGTTACTGAATTGACAGTTAGAGATGTTAATGAGGATTCTGTAAAACTTTCATTATTTGGAAGTCAAGCAGATGGAATCATTAACGGTTCTACAATCAAAGTCAAAAACGCAAACACCAATGATTTCAGAAACGAAATTTCACTTGCTATCCCACGTTGGGGTAGCGTGGAGTTGGTTCAATAATGTCTTATTCATTTAGAGAAAGATTGAGAATTGCCTTGAGACAAAAACTCAAGGAAAAACTCTCTTTATCTGAGAAAGACATTAAATTCCTCTGGGAGAATATTGGTACTTTTTGTAACCACTCTGATGAATTAATTGATGCACTCAAAAAATATGAGAACTCTGGTAAGACAATAGATGAAATCGTTGATGAATTAGATGACCAAGACTTTGAAGATTTGGTCAAAGAAGTTATCGCATTTGGTTTCAAGAAACTCAACTACAAAAAACAAAAAGAATCTAAAGCAGAAAAAGAAACTGATACAGATTCTGATTCTGATTCAGATGCAGATGATGTTGAAACTGAAACATCAGAAGTTGAAGCAGAAGAAGTGGAGTGTTCAGAGGATTAGATATGTTGCCAGTAGAAAAAATTCCAGTAATTGATGGCGACATTGATTCAAAAGATTTGACACCAGCAGGTAAACAACTTGCTAATGCTCTTATCATGATGAATAAAGTAGCCATCCAAGTAGCAAAATCAAGAATCCAAATGAAAATTGAGAAACCAGATTACAAAGCAAGAGTAGATTACATCATCAATAAAAAAGAAGCAGATGGTCAACCAGTAGATAGAAAAACATTTGCAGAACTTGAAGAAGGCAGATTTGATGTTATCACAGAAGAAGTTGAAAACAAAACTGCAACTATTCAAGTAGTTTATTCAACTGCAATGAAGAATAAAGATTTCCAAGAACTTGTCAAAAACTCTATTGAAGAAGTAATGAAAATTACTCAGATGAGAGTTGTAAATGAGAAGGCAATGGATTTTGTTGACACTACTGACAAGGAATTTGGTAATTAGATATGCAAATCAAAGATTTAGATTATCATAGAAATGGTGTGTCTGGTCAACCATTCAATGTTGGAATCATCAAAGATGAAGATGGTTCTGACAAACTTGTCATTCAATTCCAAGATAAAATATGTACAGCAGTTTTGGATATGGAGTTGTTAAAGAAAGATAATATATCATTCATGCAAAATTCATGGCGTGGAGATTCATATGCTGATGAGTTTAACAAACTTGCAAAACAGTTCTTTGAAGAAAAAGCAAAAGAGAGTTTAAAATAGATATGTTACAAGAAAAACTTTTAGAAAAAGATATGGTACTTGTCATCTATGACTTTGATACATCAGAGGATGGTAACAGAGAACGAAATGCAATCAGACAAGTGCTTACATCAAAACCATTCTATGCTAAAATGATGAACCAGTCTTGCTATTATTTACCAGCAAGTCTAGCATCACTTTCAGCAGTTAGGAAATGGGCATCAAATATTCATGCAGACATTAAGGTATTTGGTATTGATACAACACTCAAAGATAAAAGAAATCTTGCACATCAATACGTTGAACATCTTCATGGCGTTGTAGGTGAAGTAAATGAAATCGGTGTATCTATCTGGGAAGATTTGAAAAACTTTGAAGAAAGAACTGCTGATGCAATGAAACTTGATGACCTACCAAAAATGCAAGGATGGCACAGAAAGTTAGAAGGTGTGTCAAATAGATTCTCAGAGATTCAATCATTAATCCACAAAGTAGGTGGAACTAAAGATGAATTTGAGTTATTCAAACTCAATGCATTCATCAAAGAAATCTCTGGTAGATATGAACATGCAAGAAAAGCAAGAGACAATAGAATTGGGGAGTTGAAGGAATGACAGACTTTCCTAATTCCTATTGTAATCTTTGTGGTTACGAAACAAAACAAGATGAAGACGGTTGTGTGTATCATCAAAGAGTCAAGGTTGATTCAGAAGGTATTTCATATTTGAAGTATGAAGAATTTAATCAAGACGGAGAGGAATGGTAGATATGATTAGAATCGAATACACCATAGATAATAAAATGTGGAATCCTATCATGAAAGATTTTGATGATGAAGACCATGCAATGGAGTATATCAAAGTACATGCGTTACTTGATTATGCTACTGTCCAATTATTGGTAGTTTCTAACATCATACCTGTTGAGGTTAAAAAGAAATGACAGTTAAAATTAAAACATCAGTGATTAATTCTGTTAATATTGATGGTGCTAAAGTAAACGTGTCACTCAATCAAGACGGTGTATCATTTTCAATGCCATATGAAACTGATGAGATAAAGTTGAAGGAAAAATTGAAATGTAAAGTTACTTTCACATGGGATGGAGTTCTTAAAGAATTACAACAACAGTGGGAAGATTATGACAAACAAGTTGCAGGGATTGTTGCAGATAAATGACATTGAAAATTATTTGTGCAGTTCATTTCAAGAAAACACCAGAGATGAAAAAGATAGATGTTATCATTACTAAAGATGGTACTCATAAAACCTATCGGTGTCCACTTTGTTTCAATGAGGTATTTGTAGTAGAATGACCAATTCATTTTTTGAATCTGCATTTGCTATAATTGAAAAGCAAGATGACAAAGGAAAGATAAAGTCAGTTGATTATCTGATTGAGTACCTTAGTATTCAGACACAGAACTTGTACAAACTAAAATTATCAATCTGGTTAGAGAAACAAGCAAAAACGTATCAAGGTGAATGGTGGACAGAAAAAGAAATTACAAAACAACAAGCAAACGCTTTGTTTAGTGAATTTCTTGAACTATATGAGAATGCACATGGAGAGAAATATGACAACTTTAATCCATTCCACAAAGCATATCATTTTGAAAATTGGAAGGCATTCATGAAATGGTCTTTTAGGAGAATCCATAAACTTGACTAAAATCTATTGTAGATGGGATGGGAAATTTCTGTATGATGATACGTCATCATCAGATAGATTTCATTTCTGCAAGTATAGTAAACCAAACTGTACTATTGAATATAGAAATTTGATTAGAAGTATTACAACTGCTGAGGAATCAGAAAACAAATTCATTAAACAGGTTTCAAGACTTGTAAGAAAGAGAATTGAAAAAGGAACATTGCCAGTAACACAAAAGAGATTGATTCAGTTGGTAATCAAAGAAAGAAGACCTGAATTGTTACTTACGGTGAAACAGTCATGATGACAGAATTTTCAATCATGACAGAATGCCATAGTGGTAAAAAATATCATGAACCAATGGAAATAGCAGATGCATTAAAGTTTAATCGAATGACTGTAAGAAGAACTTTGAGAGATTTGACAATGAAGGGTTATACAATAAGAGTCAAGTCAAGCAAAGGTTACAAATACAATGTAACAAAATCATTGTTCATAAAATATCTCAATGATGTTAAAACAAAGATTGAACGTGATATGCCAGTATTCAAGGTGAGTATAGTTTGATACCAACAATCATTCTTGATGAGAATGTAAATTCTCTAAAATTAAGAAAGAGATTAAAATATCTTGGATTTGAAACTGACTTCTTAGGTAACGGTGTTTTAGATATGGACATTAAAAGATACATGGAACGAAATATCAATACAGTTTTGATTACTGGTGACATTGAGTTGGATTTGTATTTCCCAAACAATAGAAGTTTTCTGGTTGAACATTATCAGAAACCTCAAGTTCTTGCAATACTAATACAACATTACATGTGGCAATTCACACAATGAGTGGCACAATGATTCTAACCAAAGTAATGATTGATGCAGGTATTGAACATTTCAATGGATTGTATAATCTACCAGTAACTAGATTCTCAATCTATTTGACAAATAATATCTGTATCAAATGCATGTTGAAATATCCAAAGAATCATAATGTTTGTGTCTCATGTAACAAAGCATTAAGACGAGTTCCTAAAAACAAAAAAACTTGGTGGAATAAAAATGGCTATTAGATTCCTAGATGGTTCAAAAGGTAATGGGGATAAGAAAATCCTATGGAATGATAAACAAGTTACTTTCAAAGAACTTGCAATCATTACATTACAACTCTGCAAAAATGAAGATATTATTTATCCAAAGGATAGATGTATGTATTGCAGAACAAAAAATATGCCATGCTCAAAACATCTAAGAAGATTACTTGATGGTGGTCAAGTGTTAATCAATTTCCTACAAGAAGTGTATGATGAACAAGATGTATCAGAAGAATTACTAAGGAAATATAGATTATGAAAGCGATACCACCAAAAATGGAATTAGAACGAGGTTACAATGATGAACGATTCGATAATATTTGTGATACTTGTCATTGTCATGTAGTTCAACCAGTAATCAAAGGAATTTGGTTTCATGAACGTAGTAACTATGCTGAAAACAGTAATCAATGTGACCATCATTGTACAAATCTAGTTCCAGTGAAATCTGAATCTCATAACAGAGATGCCAAATGGCATTGTAAACATCAGTATAGATTCGTTGATGGAATGACTTATGCAATAAAATGTATCAAGTGTCAAGATGTATTGAGACATGGTTTGATTGGATTGTATAATCATAAAGGTGAATATCATTGCATTCCTTGCGATAAGGATTTGAAATACATTGAGAAACATGCTAATACTATTCATAAAGGAAAACTCTTTGAGTATGACGGATAGATTAGATAGTGAGTCTTGTATTTGTGGATGCATTCAATGCGAATCAGGACAGCATGAAGAATGTGTCAACAAAGGATTGACTTGCATAATTTACAGGGTAATGAATAATGAATTGTAATCCAAAAACATGTGAGAATCATTATCACTGTATCTATTGTGGTTCAAAACAAGTTACAAATGAGACATTCTCTGATTTCTATTATTGCAGAACTTGTAAGAAAGATTACACAGAAGATGAAGTGTGTAGGTATCAAAGAAGCAATGACTGAAACAAATCCACTCTGTATGATTTGTAATCGAGAGTTTGATAATAAAGTTGAATTAATAGTTCATCTAAAAACACATACGAAAAAAGAAATGACTTCAATACTCAAAGATGCAGTAATGCATCATAACTAAAGGTGGTGATGATATGTTAGAACTAAATGTAGTAAGTAGATATAGTATTGGAAAAGGTACACCAGAAGAAATCAAAGCATTCAATGATTTTATGGATTTGGAAGAATCAAGATTCGATTATGAACATTGGATTCAAAGAGAGTATTGTCATCATCATGGTGAATTTCAATGGACTGATGATATGTACCCAACATTCAAACATCCATAGTCAAAATCTATTTTAGAAACCAATTCAAAGGGTTTTTGTTGAAACCCATTTACATTTTTCTTTCAGTCTTAATCCTTCTACCTGCAACAAGTGTATATGCAGAAAATTCTACCAGTCCAACAACAGGGTTTCAAGAACCAGTTGAAGAAGTTTTCACATGGTTTGGAGAATTTATGTCAGAAAATATTGATAGTGCAAATCTAGCACCAGACACAACTGAAAATCTCCACAATACATTAGATGCAGGGATTGAAGCAGGGGTAACTGGTACGAATCTCTGGTTCAAAGTGCATGAGTTTTTCGTGGAACTGATATTTACAGGTAGTACAGAAGCAGGTATTGCAGATGAATCATCAAAAGATTTGATTGTCTGGGTATCAATGTTAGCAGTATTTGGAATGCTGATTGGATTGACAATAAAATTAGTAAAAGAAAATTCTAAAATAGGTGCGATTGTATTTCTAGTATTGTTGGCATTGGGAATAATCGGGATTACGGTGCAATTTTAATGAAAAAAGATAGAGCAATCAAACTAGGATTATCATTTCTAGTTCCATTCATTGCAGGTCTGATACTATTTCCAATGTTTTTCAGGTTAGAATTAACTGCCATGTCAGTTCTCTTTATTGCAATTTACGCATTTTTCATTTTCATTGTCACATTATCTTATCGTAAGGTAGGTCATCAAGGTCAAATCCCGATATGGATTGGATTAACTTTGGTGTTTGGTGCATTACTTGCATTAGGTGGTTCAATAGGAATCAATGGGTCAGAGAAATTCATAGAACTTGATGCACGTAGTCAAGGATTTACATTAATTGGTCTAGCAATAGGATTCATGTTTTTGTTCTCTGGACTCAAAGCAATGGCAGGTGCAGGGTATTTTCTCGGAAATGTTGGCAGACATTAATCTTTTATACTAATCATTTTAGAGATTAGGTAAGATGAATGGTCATAAAGATGCAAAAGGCAATTTCATTCCTCATTCTGATTCATCTAAAAAGTTATCAAGTCATCAGGTAGATAAACCAAAACAAAGTTCAGTTAATGAAACTGATGCACAAAGATTGAAACGAGTAAAAACACCAAGAAATTCAATGCATGTCGGTGAAAAAGATTTCTTGGAAAATTCTAATAATAAATGGGGAAACCATATCACTCATTCACAAGAACATCAGGAAAAACCTGATAGACGATATTTAAAATCAAGTTATTCAACACCAGAGAAACGTAAACAAATTGAAGATGATTGGACTAAAGATATTACAAGGGTTACACCAACTGAAACTATTTTTGATGAAGATGAAAATGGTAAAACCAGAACCAAACATAGTGATTTAGTTATTGGCAGACCAAGATTATTAGATACTGGTGATTCATTAGGCAATGGTTATGATGATGAAAAACGTCATCTTAATTTTATTAAAGAAACTGGTGGTCATCATCATATCTATTTGGGTGGAAAATAATGGTTGCTGGACATAAAACACCAGATGGAAAATTCCATCCTCACAATAAAAACAAGGCAATAAATCTCACAAAGAAAGGTTCAGTAAGATTTGATACACCTGTTGATTTCAAAAACGCAAGAGACTTGATTAATCATAAAACAAAAGCACATCCAACACAAAAAGTAACTGATATTGTTTCCTTTGATGAACTTGATGAGTCTGGGAAAGAAAAAGCAAGAGAATGGTTCAGACAAACATTAAATGATTTTGATTGGTACGCAGAGGATGAAGGCATTCTCTATGATACTGAATCAAATCCACAATTTGCAGGTCATGATGTGTTCAAGGATGTGATACCGAAAAGTTGGGATGTAGAGAGAGGTAGATTTGTCACATTTGATTTGGATTTTAAACCAGATGGTTCAAAGAAACTCGCCAAGTATTTAGGAATATCACCACGCCTTGAACATGATATTGAAATTTCATTTGCTGAGGTGAGTGGTGGTGGTTATAATACAAGTATAATTTTTACTGATTTAGTTTCAGGTTATGAGACAGGTGTGTTTACAAATTATAGTGAATATTTAGAAGAAGTTGAAGATGTACCTAAAAATGAAAGAATGTCCGAAAAAGAATTTCATTCTTTAGAGTCTGCACATGATAAATGGGAATCATTAATGGAAAAATCATTTTCAAATCTCAGAAATAATTATGAACATCAATTTACAGATGAATATGTTGATGATGCAATAGAAGCAAATGAATATACTTTTGATAGAGATGGAAACAGGGAAGACGAATAATGGTTGACCACATTAAAGCAGTAGGAAGAAAACTCACTTTTGTTAAAGCCATTCCAGCATTAGTAACAGCAATTTTCTTTTTATGGTTCTTATCTAATCAATTACCACAATTAGAATTTCTAAGAAGCATTCCATTTGAGAATTTCTTTGGTGGAATCTGGTTTGCAATTATTGGTAGTGGATTCGTATTAGAAGGAATGGTAGGATTACCAGATACGAAAAAAGTTGCTAGTAAGTTTGGTGCATTCTTTGTAATTGGTATGGGTGTAGCAATGATATTACTTTCATCTACTGTATTTATTGACGGTACAAACATCATTGACGGTTCATTAGAATTATCAGTTCTTACAACCTTCTTACTTGGAATGGGTTCAATACTATTCTTTATGATGATTTATTCTGAACTAGCACATAGAGAATCATTCATTAATGTATTGAGACATACATTAGGATAATGAACGGACATAAAGATTCATCAGGAAAGTTTCACCCTCATGGTAGTTATGAGAATACAAGATATAATGTTCCTGAAACCAATGGTATCATAACTAAATCATTAATGTCAAAAGATGATGTTGATAAATTAAAAAATAAAAAGAAAAGTGTTTGGGAAGCAAAGTTAGAAGAACCAGCAAGAGAAAACGGTCATCATACTCATCAATTTGTTTTAGGTGACAAGGCAACTAAGCATGAGGTAGAAAATGCATTAATGAGAATGCATAGAGAAGATGGAACTCCAATGTATTATGAACAGGATGTTAGAGCACCATACCTACATCATATCAAAGAAATTGGTGGAACAAATATTGATACTAATAATATTAGATTGGATGAAGAAGTAATTGATTCAGTAGAAGGCATTGTCGAAGATTGGTGGATGGCAATTTCAGAACATGGATTAGCAGAAGATATTATGAACTCATCAGAAGTTTACCCATCAACTGTTTTAGGTTATGAAGAAGGCGACCCGATTGCATGGGAAGAATTTACTGACCATGAAAAAGCAAAACTGATTTACAGAAACGGTGGTAGAAATGGTTTGATTGAAAAATTAGTTGATGAAAGGTACATGAGTGAAGATGAAGCAGAGAGATTATTCGAGTAGCAATGTCATTACAATTCACCAATGTTATTCATAAAACAAAACCAGTTTTAATTGAAGGTCTGATATTAATTGCCATTGGATTAATCATTGTAGCAAATACAACAATGACAGACATAAAGTTCCATGATTATTATGTCAAACCACAAATCTCAGAATGCTATGAAACAAACCAATCTGCATTCTGTCAAGAAATTAGACAAAAGATGGGATTAGAAAAAACAGCACATCTTGAAATTGGAAATGTTTACTGGAATGAATTACTAAGACAGGCAACTATGATTGGGTTGATAATGCTTGTAGTTAGATTATCATTTGCAGTAATGTTACACAAAGCAGGTATTAGAAAAATAAAAACATCCTCAATCATGATGGCAATGATGTGGGGATTTGTCGCTAGTGGATTTTTTCTCTTTGGTTTTCTCGACACTTTTTATTTCTGGTTTCAAGGAACAGATGTTTCAACATTAGCAAATGATGCAGGGCAACTTCAATGGTTAGATTATGCAGGGGTCTTCAATGAGACAAAGGGTCTTACAGGTAGTCCAGACCATGTTGAGGTAATGGATTTGTATCTGACAAACATATTAGGTTTAGTTATTGTAGGTGGATTCTGGTTTCTAACAATGGTTGCATATGCAGAGTCTGGTAGAAGTAACAAGGGGATAGCATGAAAGCAAAAGATGATAAGATAGCAAGGTTAGTAATTCTTGGTTTTGCAGTTTTATTTTTAGTTAGTGTTGTTGTATTTGCAGTACCAGTAGTTGATGAATTTCCTGTCTTCAACTGTATTACTACTCCATGTGAAATGCCAAAGATTACCATTCATCAATATATTGAACGAGAATATTTTCCAGTACCATATCAGATACCAGATTGTAGTGTAGAAGCCTGTTAAGATGTACACTTGCAAAGGTATCTGTATAAATTACAAAAGTGTTGATGTTCAAACCTTTATGAGATATTTAGTTGGTGATAAATGGTGTAAGCCATGTAATCAATTCATGGTTATTGATGGTAATAGGTGTCCATGTTGTAAATCATTAGTTAGAAACAAATCAAGAAATAATAAAAATACAGTTTTCAATAGAATTTCCCCTAGTCTTAAACTTAATTAAGCACCCAGAGGTACTCAATTTTAATGTCATCTAACGAAGTAACAGTAGCAGAGTTACAAGAATTAGGATTAACAAAAGCAGACCTCTCTATACTAAGAGGAATGAAACAATATGTTAACTCTAAATTCGCAACAAAGAAAGCATCACCAGTAACTGCTGGAAAAAAATCTGATGATTTCAAAACTCTTGCAAAATTTGTGGCATCTGCTGACCAAGCAAAGCAGAAAATAGTCGAGGAAACAAAAGACCAACCTGACGAGTTGAATAAAGCATTGAAAACACGAAGGGGAGTTCTCCGTAGTGCAATGGCAAATATTCAATCAAAGGATGAATACACTTACAATGATGCAGTAAGATTATTGAAAGCAGTTTCAGCAATGGTTCTTGACTTGCCAAAACCAGAAGCACCAACAAAGGGTGGTTCAACCACTACACCACCAACTACTTCTTAGTTGGTCGGATTATTTTTTTAAAACTGATACCTGTCAACCTCAAAATATTTTCAGTTAATGAAAATTTTATAAAGATAATATTCTAACAGTTTCATATTGGGTACTGAACAATCATTATTACACCTGAAAGCAACACTAAAGAAAAAAGAAGTGAAGATAGTCTGTCATTCATGTTCTAATATTTTTGAACTAACAGAAGAACATCCATCATGGACATTTCCATCAGGACAAATAATCAGATTTTGTACATTGGAAGAAAAAAATACATTCCTGACTGAACATAATCTAAATTAAATCCCTAAATACTCCTTTTTTTTAACTAGGTTAATGCAGACTGTAACCATAGTCACACTAACACTAACAGTCATCTTTGTAATGTCTATGAGTTCTGGGTCTGCTTTTGCTCAACAAGATTTTACATTGAATTTCAATGGGTTTTCACCTGATGCACCTGTCATGTTCAAAGTGCAACAGTTTTTCGCTGGTGTATCTGAGTCACTAACATTTGACCAAGATAAAAAAGCAGAGTTGAAATTAAAACATGCACAGGATATTCAAGACCAGATTGATGAGTTGGATAGGGTTAACAAAGTAATTCCAGCAGAGTTTGAAGAAAAGAGATTAGAGAAAATCCAACAAGCCCAAACAATTCTATCAAATGAACCAATGGCAAATGTTGATAGAGAACCAATGCAAGATATTATTAATAAATTAACAACCGTATCAGAGTTGAATCAAATCAGAATACTCTGGGGTCAATTTCCAAATGTAATTAGTGCAGATGATGCAACCAAAGCAGATTTCAATAAACGAGTTAACGCCTTAAAGTCATGGGATAATAATTGTTCAGGTTCATTTGATGTGGATGATTATAGAATGACCAATGAATCATTTGAAAAGTTGGCACAGAAATGTCCAGCATTACAAGACTATTCCCAGAATAAAATTCGTCATTTGATTAGTGGTAATGTATAATGAATAAACTAAGAAAGGAAATAGTAGCAATTCTAGCAATAGTATTGATTGTATCAGTAGGGTTAACTGTCTACATTGAAGAACCATTCACATTTACAAAATATGTCAGTGAGATTAATCTTGATATTCCTAATGATAATTTCACACAATTTGCATTATTAGTTACAATAGGATATGATATGTTACCAACAGTAGCACAGCAATTCTCAATCGGTGCAATCACTGTACAATTATTGATGACAGGATTCTCACCTATCTTATTTGGAATAATCTCAGCATTTGCATTACTTGTCGGTCAGATGATTTTATATCTTGTAGGAATGTTTGTAAGAAGAATCCATACTGGCAACTTTGGAAATATCGCACCAAAGAATCATTTTTTGCATAAATATCATTTCTTAGTTTTTCTTACTGTACCATTTCTTGGTCTAGTTGGGGATGGTGCAATGTTGTACGCTGGACATTCAAAAATAAATCCCCTAAAAATGATACCATTCTTGTTAATTGCAAACTTTGCATCAACTATGAGATGGATTCTTCCAACTCTTGCAGAACTAGAATTAACGGATGTTGTTCAAAGTGGGTAATGGATTCAAAGACAAGGATGGAAAGTTTCATCCAACTGGAAATGATTCAACCAAGTTATCAAGTCGTCAGGTGAAGACCTCAACACTCAAACGAGTTAATCATTCAGATGCCAAAGCATTATTGGATTCAAAAAAACCTCATGATAAAATTGTCAGTGTCTTTGATGGAAAGTCACCAGATGAAATTAAAAAACAGTTAGATGAGATGTATGTTGAAAAATATTTACCAGCAATACCAGAACTAAAAGGACTGGATGGTAAACCATTAGAGACAAGGTATCATACGAATATCTATGCAATGGGTTCACCATATATGTACAAGACTCAAATTGGAGTACCAAAAGTTGAGAAAGATAAATGGTATCTAACACATTGGGATGATGGGTTATTAGGAATTTATGATAGGAAAAAAGATGCACAATCAAATGAAGAAGGTAGTTGGGAAAGACATGGAAAGGGAGTGTATTCGATACGAGATGCAACTAATTTAACTAAAGGTGATAGATGGAATCAAAAAGATTTAACTGAAATTTATGGCATGTCAGTTGATGGTACTCAAGATGGTACTGATGACTATGGTAAACCAAGAGCATATGAAACACCATTCCAAGAACAGGTTGCAACATGTAGAGGTTGTGGTGGTAAACGTGGATTTGATGATAGAGGTAAAAATGGACATTGTAAATCATGTACAAAAATAAGAAATGAAAACTAATTATAAAAAACCAGACCAAACAATGAAGTTTGATAGAAAATGTTTCTACATCATTGTATCTGCAATCATAATTACATCTATACCAGCGATTGTATTTTTTATTCAAAGATTATAGTTTGCTAATTGATATGGTCAATAACAAATCATGTTCTAGATTTATGACTGGAAACCTAGTTTTTTATTCAGTATTCCTAAAAGGAAAATAGGTTGTGACTAGAAAACCTTATCTGCACTTTTTTTGATTAGAATTTTACAATAAATGTTTTTGGTCAGTCGTAAAAGTTATGGAACATTTCTTTTTAGACCATAATTTAGTTGAGAAAGGGGGGTGAAACCAGAAATCTTTTTTGATGTTATGAGTAATGTTAAGGGTACTGTATAATTTTACCATTGACTGAGAAAATACAATGGCATTTTGTTAATGACACTAACAAATTGTGAGAAATCAATCTTACATTGTTTGTTTAGGAATAACATTCTGTTTGTGAATGCCTGTTGGTCTGATATTGTAAACCTGTTAACAATCTTCTTGACTACCTGAATTACTTTTGATATGATAGATATGAAATTAAAATTCATTTCTCTATTGGTAGTCTATCTCTCATGACATAAATTCTAACTGCTGATGCATCATCATCTACTGCATAGAATTTCACAACAAAATAGAATCTAGGATTATGATTGGTACAGTAGAAAACCATCTTACCTTTCTTCTTATCAGTGAGTGCATTATCAAACCAGATTTTATTCTTATTTGTATTCTTTCTTTTCTCACCACATTGAATGCAATGGATGTTAGTCCAGTCAATCATCTTTTTTCTCGTTACGCATTACTCCGACCATAATAATTCCAAGAATAATTAATGTTAATATGAAAAAGGCAATCATTCACATTCACCATAGTATGGTTCATTCGCCCAATCATCACCATATTTATCAGAGCATCCAGTACATAGTAAAATTTGTGGTGTCTCAAATATTGATTTGTGCATAGTAGCAGTAAATGCTGATTCAGGTTCAGTAGGTCTGTAAACATAGCCTAACATCACTCCACATTCTCCACATTCCAATCTCCATCTATTATCACGTATGTTATGATTTGGTTCAATTATTTCTTCACTGAGTTGTGCTATCCTCATTGATAGTTTTTGTTCCTCTGCAAAATCTGCATCATAAAGAACTATCTCAGTTGTTTCAATAATGTATTGGTTAGACATGTTTCCCCTTTGAACAATCTACACATATCTCATATTTAGTATCATTTGGACAGTCACAATTTTCACATTCGCAATTACCCATATCTCAATTATTAAAATTATCATAATCTATAAGGTTTGAATTAACTCTTTTATAGGTCATTATTGTAGAATCTGCATTGACACATGGTTTCAAAGATGCAGAAGGAAAGTTTCATCCAACTGGAAATGATTCTAACAAGTTATCAAGTCATCAGGTAGATAAACCAAAAACTGTTACAATGAGTCAAGAAGAAGTCATGTCAGCAAAAAAATTAATGCAACAAAAAGCAGATAATGATAAACCAGATTCAATCGGATTAAAAAATCATGTTCATGAAAAGTTTGGTTATCCAAGTGAAGGCAAACTTTCAGATGAACAAAGAAAAGATGGAAATTATTTGATAAATAAAATAGTTAAAATGTCAAAGAGACATAATCCAGAATTAGAAAACTATGTTCTTCATTCACCACATGTCTTTAATGATTATGATACAATTCAAAAATCATTGATTGCATATCCAGATAATATCACTCAGTTAATTAATTGGTCAAACAGTGATGACCCTACAAAGTGGAAATGGTTATCACCAATATCATTACAAGAAAAATCTGATGAAGATAATTATGGAAAATTAAAATCATTTGATGGTCAGAATTTAGGTTGGTTAACTGATGCTTACAAAGGAAAAATGGCATTAACAATAATGTCACCAAAAGAATATCTAAAACTTGCCAGTCCTAGAACTTTAGAAACAGGAGAAAGAAATGATATTCGTGGTGATGAACATACCAAAGAGACTGTTGATAAATTAACACAAAGAATGCTTGATGGTAAACCAGTTGATACAATGTATCTTGAAGTTAATGATGACATGAAAGTTTATTCTCATGAAGGTCAGCATAGAGCATTATCAGCAATCAAAGCAGGTATTGAAGAATTACCAGTCTATGTTTATGGTGCATATTTTACAGAGAAACAGTTGAGAGATATTTCACTTAGACCAACATCAATTCTAAAACCAGATAACAGATAATCAATATTCTTTTATAATTATTAAACCAGTATCTAGTATGACTCATGGTTTCAAAGATGCAGAAGGAAATTTTCATCCAACTGGAAATGATTCAAACAAATTATCAAGTCATCAGGTACAGCAAACAAAACAAAGTTCAGTTAATCATGGTAGTGCAAAACAATTACTAAAACAAAAAACAAAACCAGTTGAGAAAAAAGAATCACCATTTCATAAAGAGACAAACATCAAACCACTTGCATATCATCAGAATGAAGAAAATAATCATATTACTATAACACCAAAACAATATCTTGATTTAACAAGTAGTACAGGATTAGAAGCAAGAGGAAATAGAATGCATAACTCTGGTATTGTTTCTGATTTAGGTGGAATACATAGTGATGACCCAAAACTTCATTCTAGTATGAGTCGCAATTATCAAGCAGGTGGTGATGCTGAACATTTTGCAAAACATCATTATGAATGGATAGATGGAGAACAGTATGTAATGCCAAAAAAATATTATATTATAAAAGATAAAGATGATAATTATACAGATGATTTTCACAAGTATATTGATGATAAAGCATTAACTGAATCACCACATGAGGGTTATTACATGGAAGGTCTTAATGAAGAAGATTTCATTGATGAAAACACAATGCCAAAACTAAAAGAAAATACCATCAATCCAATCATGGGAACTGGTGAAGATAACAGAGAAGATTATGTAACTGATAGAACTACAAGATATACATCAGATGGAAAGATGAGTCATGATGGTAGACATACACAAATGGAAATATTTCGTGGTGATGAACTCGGAACAGTAGAGTATCTAAAAAGAAATCTAAGAAAAGGTAAAACATTGGAATTACCAATGTTGGATTTTGGTAGAGAAAAAGGCATTGCAGTAAAACAACATGAAGGTAGACATAGAGCAAGAGCAATGTTTGAAGAAGGTATCAAAGAGTTTCCTGTCAATACATGGGATGCAAAACAGTATAATCCTAAACATATTATTGGTCAGGAATCATCTTTAATGAAAAAACATCCAAACGGTGTATCAAGTAAACCAGAGGACACTAGATACCCAATCATGAATAGTTAATTCAAACCTTATAATCTAATTCTAACTCAATTCGTTTAATGAAAGTAGATAATTCATGTTCTTGCACACATGCAAAGAATCAACATGGTGAAGGTATATCTGATAACGAAGGTGCATGTACTGTAAAAGATTGTACATGTAGAAGTTTTCATTTGTACAAAGAGCAATTCACACCAGTAATGATAAAGCATTTACTGGTAATCATAGTTGTCTCATTAGTCATGATTTGTGCATTGGCAATAAGTGGGTATCAATTTGATAAATCATTTGAAAAAGAATTTGATGGTAAATTAGTGATAGATGAGTATTATCTCAATAATCTATCAACATTAGTTCCAGAGAGAATGACTGGTGAATATGTACCAGAAGAATATCAAGGCATGTCTGAATTACAAGTAGCACAGATAATACTACAAGAAAATTCAACTGAACCTGAATGGAAAAAGTCAATCGGTGCAACAGTATTTGTTGCAGGTCTGACATTATCCATTCTATGTCTAGTGGTATCATATATGCAAGAACGCAAACGTGAATCCCTAGTCTAATCCCCTTTTTTTCTTTTTAATTCAATACTTTAATATCAAAATTTGATTAGACAAATCATGTCATTATACGAGGATGAAAAAGACTATCAAAATAAAATACAGTTAGAAGAATTATTACTACCATTAGAAGAATTTTGTCTCATGTCATTGCAGTTAGGAAATGATGCAAGTACAGGTCATGCCAATAGACATATTATTCAGTATTATACTAAAAAGATAACATAATGTTTCTTCCAATTCTAGGAATTATTTTAATCATTGGTGCATTGGGTTATGTTGCATATACTGGTCAAACAAATTCTGTCATTAATGGTCTAGGGTCTGCTTTTGATACCATCACCTACAAAGAAGGAAACTTTGAATTAACTATCTTAAATCAAAAATCACAAACTCAACCACACAATACCGTAACAAAAGTTTCCAGTGATATTACAGATACACCCAATACTCTAAACGGTACATCAACTGAACTAATAATTACAGAAGAACAAATCCCAACTTATTCTGTTTCAAATATTCCACCAATTATCGGTTACATTACACTTTATGACCCAACAACTAATTCACCACTAAAACCATATTCATATGATTATAGATTAGTCATTGAATGCAATGATACTCTAAATGATTTCTGTAATCTTATGGCAAGTAACAGAGGTTCAACAACTAATGCAGGTACTGATGATGAAGGAAATGAATTAGGTGGAAAGTATGAATGGAATTGGTCTTTGTTTCAAACTCAAGCATCCATCCTACCAGCAAATACAGATTTCACAATTTATGATGTGACAGTCTTTGTTGATGGTATATCTGAATCAGGTTACTTTGAAACCTTTGAAAAGACATATCAGATAAAAATAATTCCTTAAATATCTCATTATTCTCATATCTTGTAATGGTTTCAGGTCACAAAGACCCCAAAGGAAATTTCATTCCACATAATGATAGAAGAAAAGTTAAAGATTGGAATGGGAATACAGGAACTGAAATTGGTGGTAAAAAAGTAGTTAGTGATAAAACATTAGTTGATTCACTTGATGCAAATAAATTAAAAGAAAATAAAAAAGAATGGTGTGATAAGAAATCTCATTCTGAACAAAGTGAAATTCTTCATCCAAAAGGCATACCATTTCAAGGAACAGCACATGTACAAGGAAATTATCATGATGCATATGATAAAGAAAATGGTTTCAAATCAATTACTGAGAGATTAATTCCTGTTAGTGATATGGGTAAGTGGGAAGATGCTTACCCTAACATTGAACTTTTTGGTACATTCAATGGTGAACCAACTGTCGATTTCTTTGATGGTGAAGGAAAAAAACTTGATACAGAATCACCACATTGGAGTAATGAAGGTGATAAGATTAAATTTTTCAGATTAAATAAACATGGATTACAAAAGATAGAGAATAACTGATGAACGGTCACACTAATTCTAAAGGCAAATTTATTCCACATAAACAATATTTCAATATTCATTTCAGTTACAAAGATGCAGGTAAAACAGAGAATGCAGAGAAAGGAGTATCAGCAGTAGATGCAAAGTATATCAAAGACCATAAATCAGAATTTCTAGGTAGAGGTAGAAAAATAACAAAAATAGATTCTAAAGTGTATTCTAATGTTAAAAACGATAAACAACTTCATCAAGCCATGCAGACCAGACATAACTATACCGTAAAAAATGGTGTACGAATAGAACATAAAACATGGCAAGATAAAAAAAATCCAAGAAAAACATTTCATAAATTTGATGTAAGATGAACGGACATAAAGATTCATCAGGAAAGTTTCATCCTCATGGTAATTCCAAAAAAAATCTTTCCAAATTATTTGATACTTCAATGCATCCAAACAATTCAATCAACAAACCTACTGCTGGTGAATTAGAAAAACAGAAAGTAAGAGAAAAAGTAATAGCCATGATGAAGTCTGGTAAATTATATTCTAATTTTCCTGACACTGTCAAGAATAATATTTTCATGGTTGATTATTCTGATAGTGAACCAGCACAACAACAACTTGCATTTTCAATAGCACAAGATGAAGCATATGACAAATTTCCAAATTACAAAGACTCACCAGATAAATTTACTGAGAGAGAAGATTTGATAGAGAAATTATCAGTAGAATATTATAAAAAAATGGATAGTAATCCAGTTGACTTTTTGATTAATGAAGCAAAGTTAGGTACAAGTATCAAAGATTTAGTTGATGAGAATATTTTGAAACTAGATGTTGATGATGTTGTATATGATATAATGAATGGAAAGTCACATTAGTATGACTCATGGTTTCAAAGATGCAGAAGGAAAGTTTCACCCTATTGGAGATGATACATCAAAGTTATCAAGTCATCAGGTAGAGAATACAAAACAAAATACAATTAATCATTCTGATGCAAAAGAATTGTTAGCATCAAAGACAAGTTCAACAAATGATTGGGAGAATATGAGTGAGAAAGATTTAATCAAGTTTATCAAAAACGGTTCTAAAGAATGGAAAGAGTGGGAGAGAAACGATAGAACAGAATCAGCATATGCAGAAATAGAAAGAAGAAATAAAAATTTACCAGAACCAGAAGGTGGTTATCCAAAAATATTCAGAGATGACCCAGATGCAGTTAGCAAGTTGGAACAAAAAGTAGAGTATATTGAAAAAGAAAAAGAATATTGGAAAAATATAATTAAATTCCCACATAGAGATTACAATAATCATAGCCAGTTAGGAGATGCAAAGTGGTATGAAACATCATTGATTAGTACCAAACTAAGAGAGACAAAGAAAAAACTAGAAGGTGTCAAAGCCCAACAAGAAAGAGGTACAGAGTTAGTTAGAAAACCAACTTACAAGGGTGGGAGTAAAAGATTCTATTATAGTGAAGAACCAAAAGAAGATGATTCAGATGAATTTAGTGCAAATGAAAAAAGAGAAAAAGAAGAAACTCATGACATGTATAAGACAATGGGTGAAGAAGCAGATAGAAGTGATACTTAATGAATGGTTACAAAGATGCCAATGGAAAATTTCACCCATTAGATAATAATTCTCATGGTTTAACATCATCACAGATAGATGATTTAGGAGATTATGCATTA
>Ga0209045_1001435_pt1 | contig 21386 bp, 16 predicted proteins | sample SaaInlLV_10m_DNA_4_FD_184664 | JGI IMG/M metagenome (GOLD analysis project Ga0209045, IMG submission 184664) | Marine microbial communities from expanding oxygen minimum zones in the Saanich Inlet - Saanich Inlet SI072_LV_200m_DNA (SPAdes) (version 2) | ecosystem: Environmental > Aquatic >...
CTGCCAAGGCTACGCAAGATAGTCTTTCATAGAAAGATCTTCTTCTTATGTAAAGATACTTTTTTCGTCTTTTACTTGGTTATTTAAACAGTACCTTTTTTATTATCTGAAAACAGCTAATTATTCAGCTTCTTCTTCGTCAGCTTTCTTTTTAGGGTCAGCTTTCTTAGGTTTGGCTTCGGCTTTAGCAGCATTTTCGTCTGCAGTCATTCTATCTTTCAATGCCTGAAGAACATCTTGCTCGCTACCTAATGTGGTTTTCTGAACTTTAGAGCGTACCTGACTAATTGCTTTTCTAGTCTTGTCGGATTGTTTCCTTCTATCCGCTTTTACCTCTTCATCTTGAACCTTAAGTGCTTCTTTCCAAACAGAAATATGTGAAACTACAATCCGTCTGTTTGATTTGTCAAATTCAATCACTTTAAACTCAAGAACATCTTCCACATTCACTTTGCTTTCGTCTTCTTTAACCAATTGTTTAATTGGGCAGAATCCTTCAACACCATAAGGTAATGTTACTACAGCTCCTTTATCGTCTACTTTAATAACGTTTCCTTCATGAACCGATCCGTTAGAGAAAATATCCTTAAAGGTTTCCCATGGATCTTCTTCAAGTTGCTTATGACCTAAGCTAAGTCTTCTGTTCTCTTCATCGATTTCTAAAACAACTACCTCAATATCATCACCGGCTTTGGCAAATTCTGAAGGGTGGTTGAATTTTTTAGTCCATGAAAGGTCAGAAATATGAATCAAGCCATCAATACCTTCTTCGAGTTCAACAAATAAACCGAAATTGGTGATGTTCTTAATAACAGATTTGTGCTGTGAATCTTTTGTATAAATTAATGGAACTTTCGCCCATGGATCTGGTGTAAGTTGTTTTATACCCAAAGAAAGTTTTCTTTCTTCACGAACAATACTCAATACTTTTACCTCAACCTCATCATTTAATACAATGTAATCTGCTGGAGATTTGAGATGTTGTGACCAAGTCATTTCTGAAACGTGAACTAAACCTTCAACGCCTGGGTAAATTTCAACAAATGCACCGTAATCTTCAATATTAACAACTTTTCCTTTCATCACACTACCTTCAACAATGTCTTCTGGTAATGTTTCCCAAGGATGCTGTGTCAATTGCTTCATACCAAGCGAAATTCTATTCTTTTCTTCATCGTAATCGAGAACAACAACATTTAATTTCTCGCCAATTTCCAATAATTCATTTGGATGATTAATACGTCCCCATGAAACATCAGTAATATGGATCAAACCATCTACACCACCCAAGTCAATGAAGACTCCGAATGAAGTAAGGTTTTTAACAAGACCTTCCAATACTTGTCCTTTCTCAAGTTTCGACAAGATTTTGTGTCTTTGTTGTTCGATATCTTGTTCGATGATAGCTTTGTGAGAAACCACAATATTTCTGAAATTAGGGTTTAATTTAACAACCTTTAATTCCATGTTGATTCCTACAAATGCATCATAATCTTGAACTGGTTTAATATCAAGCTGCGAACCAGGTAAAAAGGCATCGAGTCCAAATAAATCGACAACCATACCACCTTTCGTTCTGTCTTTGATAAATCCTGTTACGATCTCACCAGTTTCATGCGAACTCACAATCTTTGCCCAAGCTGATTCAGCCCTGGCTTTTCTGTGAGAAAGTATTAATTGTCCATCACGGCCTTCAGTTGATTCAACAATTACTTCCACTTCGTCTCCAATTTTGAGATCTTCCATGTGTTTAAATTCTGATAAGGCAACTAAGCCATCAGATTTAAAACCAATGTTAAGTACAACTTCTTTGTCAGTGATGTTTTCGACTACAGCATTTACAAGCTGCATGTCCTCAATGAAATTAAGAGTTTTGGTATAAAGACCTTTAAGCTCTGCTTTCTCTTCTTTACCATACTCTTCTTCCTCTTCTTCGAAACTTGCCCAGTCGAATGGTTTTTTCAAATCCAATGGTTCTTCATCTTCAAGAGCATCTTCATCTTCCAATTCTTCAACAGCTTCTTCAACTTCTGTAGTTTCTGCAACAACTTCTTCTTTGTCTTCAACAACAGCATCTTCCTTGATGGCTTCTGTTTCAACAACTTCTGGTGTGCTCTCTACAATTGTTTCGGCTACAACTTCTGGACTGCTTTCTTCCACTTCAGTAACAACTTCTTCGGTTACTTTGGGCTCTGAAATTACTTCTTCGGCTACAGGTGTTGCTTCAACAACTTCCTCTGTGCTTTTTGTTTCCTCAACCACAACCTCTTCTTCAGGTTTAATTTCTTCAGTTGATTCAACTGGGGCAATTTCTTCTTTAATTTCTGGGGTGTTTTCTTTAGTTTCAGGGACCTCCTGATTCGTTTCAGCGGCCTCCTGGTTTTCTAAATTCTGATCTAAATCTGTTTGTTTTTCTTCCATTATTTTTAATAATCCTCCTTTCTCCTAAATTTTTTAGGAACGGCAAATTTAAGTTTTATTTTAATTATGCCATTAAAAAAGAAAGAAAAACTTGTAAAATATTGAAAGTGTGCGTGTATCGCTCTAAATAATCAACATCACATCTCCGTAGTCAAGGAATTTGTAGTTTTCCTTGATGGCAACTTGATACGCTTTTTTGATTAGTTCAAGTCCTCCAAATGCAGTGGTTGCAATGTAAAATGGAGTTTTTGGGGCGTGGAAGTTAGTAACCAATGCATTAGCAATCTTAAAGTCGTATTGCGGATAAATGAATTTTTCAGTCCAGCCCTCAATTGGAAGCAATTCGCTTAAGGTTGAAACAGATGATTCGATAGCTCGCAAGGTAGATGTGCCAATGGCGCAAATTCTTTTCTTATTTTGGATTCCTTGATTCACAATTTTAGCTGCTTCAGGAGAAACATAAAAATTCTCAGATTCCATTTTATGCTTTGAAAGATCTTCTACTTCAATGCCTCTGAAAGATGCTAAACCAATATGTAGCGTAACCTCAGTGAGATCAACTCCTTTTATTTCGAACCATTTTAATATTTCTTTGCTAAAATGCATTCCAGCAGCAGGAGCAGCAATAGAACCTTTTTGTTTGGCAAATATTGTTTGATAAGACTCTTCGTCATCTGAATCGGGTTCTCTTTCCATATAACGTGGAAGAGGTGTTGAACCCATTGCATGAAGAACTCTCTGAAATTCTTCATAACTACCGTCAAAATAAAATCGAATGGTGCGTCCTTTTGAGGTTGTGTTGTCGATCACTTCTGCAACCAACATTTCTCCATTCAGTTCATTATTGAAAATAAGTTTATTACCTATTCTAACTTTCCGTGCAGGATCTACTACAACATCCCATAAAAGATTCTCTTTGTTGAGCTCTCTTAAAAGGAATACTTCGATTTTTGCACCTGTTTTTTCTTTTGTACCATGTAGGCGAGCAGGAAAAACTTTTGAGTTGTTTACGATTGTTACATCGCCTTCTCCAAAATAATTGATAATGTCTTTGAATTTTTTATGCTCTATTTCTCCGCTATCTTTATGAACAACCATTAATCTGGATTCATCGCGATAGATAGCTGGTTTGTTAGAAATAAGATGTTCTGGTACTGTAAATGAAAACTGCCCTAACTTTGCCATATATCAATTTTTATGTAGGTGCAAATTTAAGCTAAGATTTACCTAAATGGTAGAATTTAGTCATTTTTTTTCAAAAAAATATGACTGATGGTTGTCCTTTTAAACTATTTTTGAAGTAATAATAATATTTCTCAGAACCATTATAAAGCATTTATGCCACGCTGGTCGCAACTTATAGCCATTCTTAAGGAAAGCTTCTATTTTGCAATTAATAGTTTGCGGACAAACTTATTACGAACACTACTATCTACTCTTGCTATTATTATTGGCATATTTACAATTATATCCATCTTAACTTTCATTTCGTCTTTAGACAGAAGTGTCAGAACTTCAGTAGCTTCCTTAGGTGGTGATGTGATTTTTGTTCAGAAATGGCCTTGGATATTTGAAAATGATTATCCTTGGTGGAAGTTTGTTAACAGACCTCAAGTAAGTTATGAAGAAATGCAATTACTGCAGAAAAAATTGAAGAATGCAGAGGCAGTTAGCATAGTGGCAGGCATATATGGCCGCACTTTATCAAATAAAAAGGAGCACATACGAAATGCTGTCATTAATGCCATTTCATATGATTATGAAAAGGTATATGATTTTCAACTTGAAAAAGGACGGTATTTTACAGAATATGAAATGCGCATCGGTGCGCCAAAAATAATTATCGGAAGCGCTTTAGCTCATAGTCTGTTTAAAGAAAAAAATCCAATAGGACAGAAGGTGAAAATTTTGGATAAGAAATTTGATGTAATAGGTGTGCTCGAAAAGAAAGGAGAGGGAGCAGTTGAAATTGAGGATTCAGATAATATGGCATTTATTTCATTCAATTTTGTCAGATATTTATATGGCTCATACATGAGAAACCTCGACATTACTATAAAGGTTAAAGGACAAAAAGGCGCGAGTATTGATGAGTTGGAAGATGAAATAAGGGGTGTGCTTCGATCCATTCGGAAATTAAAACCTGGTGATGATGATAGTTTCGCGCTCAACAGGGCAAGCTTTATCAGTGATAAATTAAACGACATTTTTAGAAGTTTAAGTTTGATGGGCTGGATAATTGCAGCTTTCTCCATCCTGGTTGGGGGTTTTGGTACCGCCAACATTATGTTTGTTTCAGTTAAGGAACGAACATTTTTAATTGGTATCGAAAAAGCACTAGGTTCTCCTCGCTTCTTTATCCTTGCGCAATTTTTAGGTGAGGCCATTTTTCTTTGTTTAATAGGCGGCTTGATTGGATTATTAATGGTATTTCTATTAATGCTGCTGGCCAATAATATTCAAAGTGATTTGCAACTGGTTCTCACATTTAAAAATGTATTAATCGGAATTGGCTTATCATCAATAATTGGGATTGTAGCTGGTTTTATTCCAGCATACCGTGCTTCACGCTTAGATCCAATTAATGCCATACGGAATACATTCTAATTTTTTCTGAATGCCTGATAAAAAAAAAGCCTAATTAAAGGCTTTGAATTTTTGTTAAAGGCTTCTTCCCGGGTATTCTTTCAATGCAACTTCAAGACATTCCATTGCATTCATGAGATCTTCTTTTTTCAAAACGTAGGCAATGCGCACTTCTTTTTTACCCAATCCTTTAGTGGCATAAAATCCTGGAGCAGGTGCCATCATAACTGTTTGCTTTTTGTACTCAAACGATTCTAAAATCCACTGGCAAAAAATATCAGCATCATCAATAGGAAGTTTAACGGTTGTGTAGAAAGCTCCACCAGGCATGGGACAACTAACACCATCCATTTTATTTAAAGCTTCCACTAATAAGTCTCTGCGAGAAACATATTCTTCTAAAACGTTTTCAAAATATGAAGATGAAACTTCAATGGCTGCTTCAGCACCAGCTTGATCTAATGTTGGAGGACACAAACGAGATTGTCCAAAACGTAAAGCAGAGTCGATTAACTGCTTGTTTTTAGAAACAATAGCCCCAATTCGAGCTCCACATGCACTGTATCTTTTGGAAATAGAGTCCAGAACTACGGCATGCTGCTCAAGTCCTTCAAGAGTTAAAATGGAATAATGCTTTTGACCATCATAAACCATTTCACGATAAACTTCATCCGCAAAAAGGAAAATATCATACTTTAATACCAATAAGCGTAATTGCTCAAGCTCTTCTTTGGAATACAAATAACCTGTTGGATTATTTGGATTACAGATCATGATGGCTTTCGTTTTTGGAGTAATAAGCTTTTCAAACTCATCAATGGAAGGCAATGCAAATCCATTTTCTATAGTGGATGTTATGGGTTTAATATGGATTCCAGCAGTAACGGCAAAAGCATTATAATTGGTATAAAAAGGCTCCGGAATTATTATTTCATCTCCAGGGTTTAGGCATGAGTATAAACCAAATAACAATGCTTCGCTACCACCAGTAGTCACAATTATATCTGAATAGTCAACATCAATATCATATCGTTGATAATATGTAGCCAACTTTCTACGATAACTTTCATTGCCTGCAGAATGTGAATACTCTAAAACTTTATTATCAAAGTTTTTCACAGCAGTCCAATACTCATCTGGTGTTTCAATATCAGGCTGCCCGATATTTAAATGATAAATTTTAACACCTCTTTTTTGCGCTTCTTCAGCAAATGGAACCAATTTGCGAATTGGAGATGCAGGCATTAGGTCTGCTTTCTTTGATAATTGTGGCATGTTTTATCAATTAATCGTTAATAAATAAACAGGACGAAGATATTGAAATTAATAAATAAGGATGCTTTTCAATGGGATAAAAAAAATCCCTGGCTCCAACTGATGGGGTTCAGTGTAACCAGGGATAGCGCTAAAAACTAACCTTAACTGAGCGCAGTATTTATAGTAACTTAAAGGAGATTTTCATATTGTATACTTTACCGATTTCAGCATCATCAGCATGAACAGTAATTGATTTCATTTTTTCGATTACATATCCTTCTAACTCCTTATAAACAGAGTTCGTACGAAGTACATCAATTTTGCCATCTTTATTTACTTCAAAACTGACAAGAACTTCGCCTTCAATCTTGTTTTCAATGGCAAATTCAGGATAATCGATTTCAAGCTTGATTGCTTGTTTTACGCTTGATTCTTTACTTTCTTCAGTATCATTTACTGCAAAGGCAAAATTAATACTGACTAATGTGCAAATTAAAATAACCAGGATACTTTTTTTCATCTTTTTATTCTTTTTGAAGGTTTAGCCTTCGGTTTAACGAATTTATTTTGTTGTGTTTTGATTTAAGGACGAACAAGGCCTTAAAAATGTTACAAACTAATAATTTATTTGTTGATTGAAAAAAGATCAAGCGATATGCCAAAATGCGTAAGTGAAAGTAGAACAGGTAGATAGGAAGAGACATTTGTGTGTGACCAATAATCGTCTGTATAATAATTGAACACCTATGTACAAAAACCTACAGCAATATTCAAAAAAAAAGGGCTGCAATATGCAACCCTTTTTGTGATTTAATTCAACAACTTATTCGCCAAAACCATCGTATCTAACACCTGAACAGATGTAGATGGTACCTGGGTCAGAAGCCCATTCAATTTCCATGTAAATACTGTCATTATCGATCACTTGACCTTTAGTAACAGTAGTCGCATCACCCCAGCGAACATCATTTCCCTGATCAATACTAAATGTTGATCCAGTATAATGTGATTTGACTTTGTATTGCCAGAAATTATCATGATCATCAATCCAAATGGAATCGTTATCGAAAGATGTATTGTAAATAAACAGCTTGGTATAGCCTACACCATACCAGTCACCGATGTTACCTGCTCCATCATCAAACTGGTAGGTAACCCACCAAGTGCCTGAAACAGGATATGCATCAGCATGGTCTACAACAATGTCTTTTTCACAACCCATAAGTCCAATGATAAGAATTGTTGCTAAGCTAAAAAATATAATTTTTATTTTTTTCATAGTCGTATAATTTAAAATTGAACTTGAGATAATGTTACTTCAAACGTATAACCTGCATCCCAGTCAGTAACAAATTCAATGGTTTTGTTAGCTGCGTCAACAGTCATAGAGGTCATGTCACAAACTCCACCAAATGTTTTCACAGAAAATGTTGAGAATGTGAAATCATTGGTAGGGATATCGTTTGCAGTGATTATACAGCCAGTGGCTTTATAGTTATCACCATAACCTCTTCCCATTGCATAATAGCCTCCAATACCATCGGAAATGCCAAATGTTCCATCTGTGTTCTTCCAGATATAAACATAAGCGAGTCCTTGATACTGTGCGCTGGTTGTACCATTTCTAATGATATCTGCAGTATAAATACCTTCGATACTCGTAGTTAAATCGCCAACTTTTGCAACATGAACAGTTCTTCCTACAGATCCTGGAAAACCATCGGCATTGACCGCTGAATACGTAATATGATATTCATCAGCATTGGCAACATCAACAGTAGCTCCACTGTATTGAGAATGTCTTCCAGATACATCAACTGCAACGGTTAAGTCTACACCTGCTTCGGTTGCTGTACATCCAGGATCTGTGAAGGCGTCTCCAAGACTATGGAAAATAACAGCATCTCCAAGCATAGTGAAATCTGGGAAATTAGTAACCCTGGATAAGTTGTCAGTTGTTTTTTCACATCCTACCAAGAATATGACCGCAACTCCAAGTATTGCTATTAATTTATTTATTTTTTTCATATTTATCTATTTATGGTTTAACAAAATTATTTATGCCACCACATTTTTTCATAAACTCTCTTAAGTGCAGGCACATTGGCTTTGTTAGTTTGATATTCTGAATCAGGGAATAAAAGCCTTCTAGGGAACTGAGTAGGACCCCAGCTAGAGTTTACTGAAATAGTGTAGAAATCAGGATAACCAGTTCTGTTTTGCTCAAAGAACGATTCAAGTCCTTGAGAATTAGCCATGGAAACCCATTTTTGAACAATGATAGCTTCAATTTTAGCATCATCAGTTGTTGGGAATTCATAATCGCCTCCACTTCCGTAGAATGCACTTGCTCCTCCAACACCAAAGTGTGCAAAGGATGCATCAATACCCATTTCATATAATGCCTTTGCGTTACCAGTTCCAAAACCTCTTACTGCAGCTTCTGCTTGTAAGAAATAGCTCTCAGCTGTCGACATAAAGTAAACAGGATCAAGGCCAGTTACAGCAGGTTGTGAAAGGTCAGCTGCGCTGGTGAAAGCAGGATTAAAGAAATCACCCTGATCATTGCCTACATGTGTTCCTCCGTTTTGTGGTGTATTAAAAATACCATCCACACGAGGATCACTTGAGTTCAATAAGAAATTCATAAGGGTGTTACTAGCAACAATATTTACACCACCAAAACGATCGAATTCTGTTTCAAAAACAGGATTTCTTCTGTCTTGCTCATTGGCAAATGCTGTCATGGTAACATCAGCAGAAAGAAATTCTGCATTTGCTGCATACATAGTTTGAATACCTGAACTAGCCCAAGCTCCCATAGCAGTTGTTTCTACAACACGCATATAGATTTTGAGTTTCAGTGTATTCGCAAATTTTGCCCACATATCAAGATCTCCCTGGAAAATAATATCATCTATGCCAGGTGTTTTTACCGTGCTAAGTGTCAAGTCTTTGGAAAGACCATCATCTAACATGGCAATCAGTCCTTTGTAAATATCTTCTCCATTGTCAAATGCAGGTAAAAGAACGGCAGTCTCGTCTGCGCCTTTTAATGCATCTGTAAAAGGAACACTTTCATAAAGGTCAACCAATACATGAAATACATACGCTTGAATAACAGAAGCCATTAAATAATAACTCCAGTTTTCATTTTGTTCAGCAAGCGTTTTAACATACTTTAGGTCATTTAAACAACCTGCGTATAATTCACCATACTGTCTGTCATCCAAATGTGTTGTTTGGATATCATACTGATCAAAATCACGATATTGTTGTGCACCGGTTGATTGTGCCCAGTGCTGTGACCAAAGGCCTCCAAGTATTTGATACCATCCACCAATAACATAAGCGGCTGATCCTGCTCCAGCAGGAAATACCAACTCAACTGTTGATGAAGATGGGTTGTTTGGATCGTCATTTACATCAAAGAAATCTTCACAAGAAGTTGTGAAAAACACCAGCATGACGAAAACCAGCGATTTATAAATTAAAAACTTTTTCATATCTCTAAATTTAGTCATGATAAAAAATTAGAATGAAAATTTTAAGCTACCACCAATAGAACGAGTGGTTGGTGCAGCACTGAATTCGCCATAATCAGCATTCAGGTCATTTCCAAATGTGGTTAACTCAGGATCGATGAATGTTTGATCCTGTGGAGTCCAGAGCAATAGATTCCTTCCAACAATTGATAACTGTGCATTGCTGAATGGTGTTTTTGCAAACCATTTATTAGGTAAGTTATAAGAAAGTACTACTTCTCTTAATTTTACAAATGACTTGTCAATAACAAAAGCTCTGTCAAGCATTGTTCCACCATTACCCCAATAGGTGTAAAGAACATCATTGGTTATGGCATTGGTGTTTTCCTCATAAACAGGATCACCATTCGCATCTGTACCAGTTTGTACAACTGAATTAGGAACAATAAAAGGCTGACGGTCGTTATAGAGTGTCTGTGGTGCTGTACCTGCAAAATACTGGATATCAGCAGTTCTTGAGTACATTAAACCTCCCTGACGAACATCAATTAAGAAACTGAATGTAACGTTTTTATATTTCAGGTTGTTTGTAACTCCAAACATATAGTCATACTGAGCATCACCATAAATCTCTTTTTCTTCATCAGCTACAGGAATACCATTGTTGTCAACTACAATATTTCCATCGTCATCAGTTAAAGGAACAATTCCTTCAATTAAACCGATTGGATGACCGGGCTTAGCAACAAAAGTAATCGTACTTAAACCACCTAAAGAAACCTGATCTAAACCTTCTGCTAACTCAACCAATTCGTTGTTGTTTTTGGTAAAGTTGAAGGTGATATCCCAACGGAAATCTTTTGATTTCACAGGTGTTGCAGTAAGTAATAATTCAACTCCTTTATTAGTAATATTACCCAGATTTAATACCTGAGTAGAAAATCCAGTTGAATATGCTAAACTAACGGGCCAAATAAGATTGGTAATGTTCTTATTATAATAAGTAAAGTCAACACCAATTCTATTATTGAAGAATCTTAAGTCAGTTCCAATTTCAAACTCTGTTGTAATTTCAGGTTGAAGATTTGGATTTCCGATTTGATTAGAAACCTCAAATGCATTGATATTTCCAGCTAATGGATAATTTAAGTTTCTAAAACCATCAGCTTGGCCTGCACTTACAAATACTGAATAAATATCATAAGGATCAGCATCGTTACCAGTTTGTGCCCATCCAGCTCTTAATTTACCAAACGGAAGGAAATCAAGATCAACTAATTCTGTAAAGATGAAACTCAAGTTTGCACCAGGATAGAAAAATGTATTGTTTTCTTTTGGTAATGTAGAAGACCAATCATTTCTACCTGTTAATGTTAAGTATAAATAATCTTTATAACCCAAATCAACACTTGCAAAAAGACCCATTAAGCGTCTTTTGCTAGTAGTTTCGTCAACAACAGGTGTTGCAGAACTATTTGAAATATGGTAGAAATAAGGAATATCTAAACCAATTACCTGAGCAAATAATGACTTGGAATTACGCTGATTCACGTTCCATCCAACTAATCCTTTGAATTCGATATCTTCATTGATATCTCTTATGAAATTAACAAGCAGGTCGGTATTGAATTCACGACTAAAGAAAGATTGATTACTAACTCTTCCAACATCAGAGTTTGAGTTGGATGCATTATTTCCTTCCATGGAAGTAATTGCTCTCCATTGATCAATTTGAGCATTGGCAATGTCAGAACCTACTCTTAATGTAGATGTAATCCAATCATTTATAGCATAATCAAGTCCAATACTTCCAAATACACGATCCTCATTTAACCTGTTTCCATGTTCGCTAAGCGTATACCATGGATTGGCTGTGTAAAGTGAATAATAGTTGTCCAGATTATTAAATTTGTCTTGATAATCTCTTAATTCCAAAAGGCTAATATCACGAGGTGTTTGCATGATATTATTGTATACAGATTGATCCTGTCCTGTTGGAACAAAACTACTTTGTTTCTTTACATAGTTAATTGATGCAGAACTAGTAAAGTTATTAGCTAGTTTTGAAAATCCTCTTAAAGCAATCGTATTTCTCTTATACTGGTCAACATCTGTTGGGAAAATACCATCAGCATTCACATTTGAATAAGAAAAATAATAACTTGAATTTTCTGTAGCATTTGTAATGCTTAAAGAGTTGGTTAATGTTTGTCCAACATCAAAGAAATCTCTCACATTATTAGGAAGTGCTACATAAGGTTTTAGTTTTTGAGAATTATCGACAACATGTCCCCACAATCTGTCTTTTCCATCAAATTTTGGTCCCCAACTAGTGTTTTCCAATAAATCAGTTTCGCCAAAAAATCCTTCACCATATTCATTTTGGAATGTAGGAAGCTTTAAAGGAGAATCAAACATGGCTGAGGTGGCGAATGTAATCTGAGCAGCTTTTTTGCCACTACCTGCAGGTGCAAGTCTTCCTTTCTTGGTGGTGATTACAATAACACCATTCGCTGCACGAGAACCATAAAGAGCGGTTCCTGCAGATCCTTTCAAGAAAGTCACAGACTCAATATCTTCAGGGTTAATGTCATTACCTCTGTTTCCAAAGTCAGTTCCACCATTTAAACTGGAAGATCCAAGACTTGTATTATCGATAGGTACACCATCAATTACATACAATACTTGGTTTGAACCAGCTAATGAAGAGAAACCACGTGAGATTACTCTTGTAGAGGCACCTGGATTACTAGATGCTGATGAAATATTAACTCCAGCAACTTTTCCTTGTAACGAATTAAGTACACTAGGTACATTTGCTTTCGTAATTTCTTCTGCACCAATTTGTGTGGCTGAGTATCCTAAGCTTTTTTCTGTTTTAGTAATACCAATAGCCGTAACCACTACTTCATCCAGATTCATAACGTCATCCTCCATGGTGACATTTATTACCGTTCTTGATCCAATTTCAGACTCAACTGTTTTCTTTCCAATAAAGGAGAAAGACAGAAAAGTCGACTTCTCGGGAATGGACATCTGATAATTACCTTCAACGTCCGTACTAGTACCGAGGGTAGTTCCTTTCACAATGACGGTCACCCCAGGCAAAGCAGTACCATCTTCGGCACTGGTAACTTTACCAGAAATAACCTTCTTCTGCGCATGTGTTGCTTGCAATCCAAGAAACATCATGAATGCGAGCAAAATTGTAAATTTCCTCATACGTTAAATTTTAAGTTTTAAAAAAGTTAAGGTTAGTTGTAATATTATATGCAAAACAAAAATTACCAAAATAAAGGGCACTATATTCTCTGTCGAAAATATTTCCTGCTTTCATTGTTGTGATAGGTTAGTTAGTTACACAAGTATAATGAAAATTTGACAGAAATGGTGAGAAAAATTAACAATTTAATAATATTAATTTTAGAGGGAATAATATATAAAAGGCGATAGAATGATTTTGGTTTTGTATTAGAAAACAATAAACTAAAATATTAAACTTCAATTAAGTTGAAAACTCCAACGAAAAACGTGTGGTTATAAAATAATAAAATGTGAAATTCGTTTTTCAAGCACTTTGATAACAGATAATGCATTTATTATTACATGGGGATCGTTAGGCAAGAAAGTATTAAAACAACGTTTTTTTCAGCGATAGGTGTCGCAATTGGCTTTTTGAGCCAGGTTTTTGTTTTTACAAACCTCTTGCTTCCATCGATAATTGGTTTGATAAAAGTTATTCAGTCTTTCGCAAATTTGTTTTCTCACTTTTCACTGTTTAATTTACCGGGTTCTACCCTGCGTTTTTTCCCTTATTTCCGAAACAAAAATAATGGACACAATGGTTATTTACCTTTTGTAATGATATTGGCTACTTTCGGATTTATTATATTCTTTATTCTCACCATTGCTTTCAGAACACAAATACTAAATATGTATGTGGAGCGATCACTATTGTTCACTCAACATTTTAATATCGTATTTCCAGTGATCATTGGTATTAGTTTGATGAGTTTACTTAGTTCTTATTTACGCTCTTTGTTTAAGTTAGTTTATGCAGCTATTGTAAAAGATATTTATATCAAGGTTTTTACCTTGATTAGTGTTTTGTTATACTATTTTGAAATTATTGATTTTGATGGTTTCCTGGTCACATTTGCAGGTGCTTATGCACTTTCCAGTCTTCTTTTATTGATTTATGTGATATCAATTGGGGAATTTCATTGGAAAATAAACAGAGCGTTTGTCGACAAAAAGATTGTGAAAAAGATGGCAAATTATGCATCTTATGGATACTTATCTGAAATTGTACAAACATCAATTATTGAAGTTGATAAACTCATGATTGCTGCAATGCTTAGCTTGCACTCAACTGGGATATATGGTATTGTGGCACTTTTTAGTACCGTTCTTAACCTCCCGCAACAAGCTATTTCAAATATTAGTGGTTCAATAATAGCACAGGCTTTTAAGGATAATGATTTACGTAAGGTAAATGAGCTCTATAAAAAAACTTCTCTCAATCAATTGATTATTGGGAGCTTAATATTTATGCTTATTTGGTTTAATGTTGATGCGGTATTAAGTTTTATGCCTGATGATTATAAAAATGGGAAGTATGTTATTCTCATATTGATATCAATGAAATTATTTGACATGGGCACAGGCATTAATGGTGGTATTATTAATTTGTCGAAATATTATCGTTACATGCTTTTACTGAATGTAGTTTCATTAATTATTGCCGTTAGTGCCAATTTAATACTTATACCAATTCATGGAATTATTGGTGCTGCCTGGGCAACATGTATAGCTATCGTATTTTTTAATGTTTTGAAATTGTCCTTAATCTGGTGGAAATTAAAGCTTTTACCTTTTTCTATCCATTATTTGAAAGCATTGGGCATTTTCATAGTTGTTTCATTTTTTGCGTTTAAATTACCAACATTTAAACTTGGAATTGAAAACCAAGACATCAATTCATTCTTTGATATAGCTGTAAATTCTATTGCTATCTTTGCAGTATTCTCAGTATTAACCTTGAGTTTTAAGGTGTCTGAAGATGTTAATGATATGTATAATAAGTTGATTTTGAGAATTAGGTCATGGTTCAACCAATAGAAAATAAGTATATCAATTATAATCCAAGCGAGTTAATGCCCCGCAGTTTCAATCATCCTGTTTTTATTTTGGGACTGATGCGAAGCGGTACAACACTTTTGCTTAATATTCTAACAGAACACCCACAATTACTAAAAATTGGTGTTGAATTAAACTCCATCTGGACTACGATTGGAGGGGCTTCCTGCATGGGTGAATGCCATTACAAAACAGCTGCTGATTTTAAGCCAGAGTTTGGAATCAATATGACTAATTATTTCAATGACAATATTGAGGCTTATAAAAGTAAAAGACAGCTAATAAAACGGGTTCTTTTTTCACAAAAATTTGGCTCAGGTGGAATTCTTAAAGATTGGGATCAAATAATTCCTGTAAACAAATCTCCACACTTGACCAATAAATCGCTTTATCTTCATGAAATGTTTCCAGAAGCACGATTTATACATATCGTGCGATCCATACAAAGTCATAGTTTAAGTATGAAGTTGCATTTTAACAAGGATTTTAAATCCAGAAACATGTTAAACTTTTTACCCGAAGATGACGGTTCGTGTTGGACACGTTTGCCTGCAAAGGAGTTGGAAAATGCAAAATCAGATCGCTTATATCCAGGGAATTTTAAATTGATACCTGAAGCTTGGTTGAAATTAAATTATCAAGCTATTAAGGATTTTGACAAAATAGGAAAAGAATATTATCGTATTTATAGCTATGAAGATTTGATTGCAAAACCAGAGGAAATTCTACCAGATATTGTTGACTTTTTAAGATTAGATCAGAAACATCAGCAAAAAGTTGTTAAAATGACAAGCAGGCAGCGAAAGGCATTTAATACACACACAAAAGATCCAATTAACGATTGGAAAACGAAATTGAGTGAAGATGAGCAAATGCAAATAGCAAAGCTTATTGAAAGTCAATCAGAAAAATATAATTTGATTCAAAAAACCATTAATCCATAATCAATGGCATCCTTGTTTCAAAAAATAAAACATGTTTATTTAAAGGAATTAAAGAAAAAAGTTGCCTTTTTCTTTTCTATTGGGTTTGATGCATTCGGCTTTATGATTTCCAATTTGTTTTTCGCTAAAACTAAAGAATCAGCTATTCGTAGTATAGTTTATGTGATGGATAAGGCACAGCCTCATATTTTTAGATTAGCCGATAGAATTAGTAAAATAGAAGGCTATCAGGTTAAAGTCCTGACTTCTGAAAAAGCAATCTATTTTGCCGATAAATCTGCTTTGGATTATTCGGTTCTTTATTTTCGTAATATTTGGCATTTAAAACTGCTGTTGAAGCGAATTCCATCTATTTATATCGTTCATTTCTTTCATCCTTTATCGGTGTTTGCTTCTAAAATTGTGAAGTATGCGAAGTATAAAACCATAGTCGACTGGAAAGATGTTTCGTTAAATTACTATGGCTTCAATCCTCCGTTCAAATATTTGCGGAAAGATATCCCTCATGAGAAATATGCCATGACGCATGCAGATGGAATAATTGCACGCAGTTATGAACCTCATATTGCCATTCGTAGATATCAGATTGAGAAAAAACCAAGTAATTTGTTTTTCTTGGAATATTGTGATAATAGCTTATTTGTTCCGCAAAAAAAGAAAATAGTCGATCCTGATGATATTCATCTGGTTTATATTGGTGGGGTGAAAGATATGTCTGCAAATCTGCCAGAGAGTTTTTTGCCCATTATTAATGAATTAAACAGGCAAAAAATACATTTTCATATTTATCCCGGACAAAATAGAAATTGGCATGTATTCAGTGATTATAAAAAGAAAGCTGAAGAACTGGAATACTTTCATTGGCATGAATCCATTAAACCTGCTGAAATTGCTTCAGAAATATCACAATATCATTTTGGTCTGATTCCATTTTTTACAGATGAACTCCCTGAGCTGAATGACAAAAGATCAGGAGCAATGAATCAAAAACTATTTAATTACTTAGAAGCAGCATTGCCAATAATTATTGGCACGGGTCCGTTGTTTCAAATTTGGTTAATTAACAGGTATAGAGTTGGTTTGAAATTAAGCAGAGCTAAGTTTGCTGATCTGAGGTCAAACATTGATTTGAACACTTACCAGCAAATGCAAGAGCGGGTTTTGAAATCCAGAGAAATATTGTCGCTTGACGCAAATATGAATAGATTACTGCAATTTTATGAAAATGTTTCATCCACTAAAACAGTAGATAAATGAAACGCAGTTGCTCAACATTCTTAAAAGAAATCTATCGGGATAACAAATTACGGGTTAAAGGCAAAAGAAATCTGCTTAAGGATATCGGCTTGTTTTATCGTAACAAGAGTTTGATTTCCAAAGAAAAAAAACTACTAGAGCGCTATCATAATCGGGATTTTCCTATTGTATTTGTCTTGAGCGTACCTCGGTCAGGAACTACATTCTTGTCTCAGTTTATTGCAGATAATTTCGATATTGCTTTTATCAATAACTATATGTCGAAGTATTTTTTGGCTCCACTTTATGCTTTAATAAAATTTGAAAGGAAAGGCCAAAAAGACTTGCAAAGCTATCAATCTGATTTAGGAAATACGAAAGGAGACCATGCACCTCATGAATTTGGATATTTCTGGCAATATTATCTGAATCACAGCCAACACGATCATTTGTCAGATGAAGAGCTTGACTTGGTCGATTGGGAAATGCTCAGAAAAGAATTATATGGAATTTCGGCTCATCAGCAAAAACCATTGATGATTAAAAGTCTTGTTTATACTGATTATTATATAGAACGACTAGCGAAGGAATTCCCCAATTCGAAGTTCATATATATCAAACGAGATCCGGTTTATGTATTTCAATCCATTTATGAATCTAGGATTAAACGTTATGGTAGTCCGGATATTTGGTGGAGTATCAGGCCTCGGAATTGGATGAAACAAACTGGAAAAAGTCCACTGGAACAAATCGCTTATCAATATCAGGATGTTAGTCGCCATATTGAATCGTCCCTAGCAAAGTTGGAGAATAATCGAAAAATTACAATCCAATATGAAGATTTAGTAGCCAAGCCAAAGGAACATATTCAATCACTTGCTAAGATAATTGGCATACAGGCAATAGATAAAGAACAAGACTTTTCAGGTTTGAATAAGCAAACCAACAAGCAACGATTAAATGATGAATTGTTTGCTGAGCTAAATGAATTAATTAAAAACAGATAATTTGAAGATTGCAATTACACAACCTAATTTTATCCCCTGGCTGGGGTATTTCGACCTGCTCGACTCCATTGATCTTTGGATTAGCTTGGATAATGTGCAGATGGTGAAAAGATCATTTATTGTCAGAAATAAAATAAAAGCTGTAGGTTCTGATCCAAAATGGCTGACTGTTTCTCTTAAAAAAGCAAATCAATCTATACTAATCAATCAGACAGAATTAGACGAAAAAGACTGGCATATTGATGCGATTAATAAAATTAAATCCTACTACTCAACAGCTCCTTTTTATAAGAAGTATATTTCTGTAGTTGAAGAAATACTAAGTCCTAAGGAGAAATTATTATCGGTTTACAACCAACGAACAGTAATGGACTTGGCGCAATTAATAGGAATTTCGGTTGAAATCAAAACTGCCTCTTCCTTGATTCCATTGTTAGAAGGTAATCCTGAAGATAAAATTATGTCCTTATGCGAAATTTTAAAACCTACTGAGTTTTATAACTTTGAGAAAGGAATTGATATTGGATTATATAGCGGAGAAAACTTTGCAAAGCATCAAATCCAATTATTTAAACAAAACTATCAGCATCCTGTTTATACACAGGCTGATCCTGAATTTAGCCCCTATTTGAGTATACTTGACCTCCTGTTTAATATGGGAGAAAATTCTCTTGAAGTCATTCGAAAAGGAAGGAATTGGGTTAAAGTAAATTAAGTATTTTTGCATTTCTAAAAATTGTTTTGAATCATTGCTAAAACAGATATTTGTGAGTATTAATCAAATGAAAAAAATTTATATTACAGGTGGTGCTGGATATGTTGGCGCTCGTTTAGTGCCTAAACTGCTTTCACAAGGCTATGAAGTAAGTGTTATTGACTTGATGATTTATGGTGAAGATGTATTGGAAGATCATCCTAAACTAACTAAAATTAAAGGAGATATCCGAGATCAACAACTATTACGTTCAACCATTAAGGGACATGATGCGGTCATCCATTTAGCGTGTATTTCAAATGATCCCAGTTTCGAATTAAATCCTGATTTAGGGAAATCCATCAATCTTGATTCATTTGAGCCATTGGTGCAAATTTCGAAAGAAGTTGGCGTCAATAGGTTTATCTATGCTTCATCATCCAGTGTTTATGGTATTAAGGATGTACCTAATGTAAATGAAGATGTAGAGCTGGATCCATTAACCGATTATTCTAAATTCAAGGCAGCCTGCGAAAAGATATTGCACGCTTATAATTCAGACGATTTTACGGTTGTAACCATCAGGCCTGCTACTGTATGCGGCTATTCACGCAGATTACGCCTTGATTTAACCGTGAATATTCTGACAAATTTGGCCGTAAATAAAGGACAGATCACTGTATTTGGTGGAGATCAGAAACGTCCAAATATTCATATTGAAGACATTACTGATTTGTATATTCAATTACTTGGCTTGCCTAAAAATCAAATTGCTCAGAAAATTTATAATGCAGGATACGAAAACCATACAGTAGCTGAAATTGCCGATATGGTTAAAAATGTGGTAGGAGATCAAGTTGACATCATTACAACTCCATCAGATGATCATCGTTCCTATCATATTTCTTCCGAAAAGATAAAGCAAGAATTAGGATTTGAACCGAAACATAGTTTAGAAGATGCAGTGAATGATTTGAAGAATGCTTTTGCGAAAGGACTAATTCCTGATTCGCTCGAAAATGATCGCTATTTTAATGTTAAGCGCATGCAAAATATTGAGTTAAAATAAAGTAGATATGAAGATCAAAAGTAAAACGCTTGCTTATGATGGAAAAAAGTATTTTGAATCATGGCATCGGTCTGTTATAAATAAAGAATTTTCAGATAGAGTTACCATATCACCAACCTTTAGTGAACTTGGCACAAAATACCATTACAATGCTGTCGAAAATCTACTGATAGAGTATTTTTATGATACTGAAGTAGTCGATAATCCACATGTATTTGATATAGGATCCGGGGCTGGACATTGGATAGAGTTTTATAAAACTTATTTCAATTCAGCATACAGCTTGGGGGTTGAAATCTCTGAGCCTTGTTATGATATGCTCGTGAAAAAATTTGAACAGGATGAATCTGTTGATTTTATGCTAGGTGATGTTTCCAGTACCGATTTTAAGCTTGATAAAAAATTCGATATCATTAATGCTATTGGTGTCATATTTCATATTGTTGATGATGCTGCCTGGTATGTTGCCATGAATAATTTGATGAAATTGTTAAATAAAGGTGGAGTTATTATTGTTGGTGGTGAATTTGGAGATAAAACCTATAATGCTCAGTTCAACAAAACAAATGATTTTGATACGTGGGATGAACGTCAAAAAGCATGGGATGAATTTCATAACACTGAAGATGAGTCGGTTTTTGTAAATAAGCGATTGAGGTCAATTGCCGATTGGGAAAAATGTGCAAAGGAGAATAATCTGAAAATTAAAGAAATTGTCAAGCAGAATATTAGCAAACTTATTCAAACGCCTCAAAATAATATATTAGTACTGACAAAAGTTGATTAATCGATATTCATGAAAGTTCCATATATAAATTTAGCAGCACAGCATATTCCAATTATGTCTGAATTATTGGCTGAGGTTGAAAGTGTTTTAAAAACCGGTCAATTTATATTGGGAAAAACTGTTGCAGATTTTGAAAAGAAATTTGCCGAGATATGTGGGGCAAACTATGCAATAGGTGTTGCCAATGGAACAGATGCACTGGTTTTAGCTTTGAAAGTTGCAGGGATAAAAGCTGGTGATGAAGTAATTACCGCACCCAATTCTTTTTTGGCCTCGGCTTCTTCTATTGCACTGGCAGGAGCAATTCCTGTATTTGCCGATGTAAGAGATGATTTTAATATTGATCCAGAGCAAATCAAGAAATTAATAGGTCCAAAAACCAAGGCAATAATGCCTGTTCATCTGACGGGGCGACCAGCTGATATGGATGCCATAATGGACATTGCAAATGCACATAATTTAATTGTAATTGAAGATGCTGCACAAGCAGTTGGTGCCAGTTATGGAAACAAAAAAGTGGGGAGTATCGGACATCTAGCATGTTTTAGTCTACACCCATTAAAAAACTTATCGGCTGCCGGTGATGGAGGCGTTATTACAACCAATAATAAGCTTTATTATGATAAACTGATGATCATGCGCAATCATGGTTTGAAAAATAGGGATGAATGCGTTTATTGGAGTTTAAATAGCCGACTAGATGCAATGCAGGCTGCCTTATTAAATGTAAAGCTGAAATATCTGGCAAATTGGACAGATAG
>Ga0209045_1001438_pt1 | contig 21366 bp, 15 predicted proteins | sample SaaInlLV_10m_DNA_4_FD_184664 | JGI IMG/M metagenome (GOLD analysis project Ga0209045, IMG submission 184664) | Marine microbial communities from expanding oxygen minimum zones in the Saanich Inlet - Saanich Inlet SI072_LV_200m_DNA (SPAdes) (version 2) | ecosystem: Environmental > Aquatic >...
CGCAATAAACAGGTCAATTATTGATACAATCATCAAGTCTAGAAACAATGTTCTTGAGGGCTTAAATTGCCTTGCTACATATATCCCTGATTAGTTACAATGTTTTAAACTATTATTAATCAGTAGCCTGCTGATTTTTAATTATTTATGTTTAAATTAGTTATGCCTTACTAGCTATTCACATGAACTATTTTATTGGAATTGATATTGGCTCGATATCCGTGAATACTGTAATTTGTTGCACTGATAATCATATAATTGCGGAATATTACGACTACATTCACGGACAACCTTTTCAAATTTTGCAGAAAAGGCTTAAAACAGTATTTGCTAAATTTGGTGAAGAAAACTTAAAGCATATATGCTTTACAGGATCTGGTGCAAAAAAGGCTGTAGAAATCCTTGGAGGCAGAGCCATTAATGAAATTATTGCTCAATCAACTGCAGTTTCGGTACTCCATCCAAAAGTTAAAACCATTATCGAAATGGGTGGTGAAGATTCTAAACTTATTTTTCTGCAAAATGGCAATTCAAAAGGGCAGTCTTACCTTTCTGATTTTGCAATGAATAGTCTATGTGCGGCAGGAACAGGCTCTTTCCTAGACCAGCAAGCTAAACGGATTGGGGTTAATATCGATCAAGAATTCGGTGAATTGTGCATGATGTCAGAAACTCCTCCACGAATTGCTGGTCGTTGCAGTGTATTTGCAAAAAGCGACATGATCCATTTGCAACAAATTGCCACACCCGTTCATGATATTGTTGCTGGATTGTGTTTTGCTGTAGCCCGCAATTTCAAAAGCACCCTTGGCCGAGGAAAAAAAATAATCAGCCCTGTCCTGTTTCAGGGAGGAGTGGCAGCTAATCTTGGTATGGTTCGCGCTTTTCGTGAAATCTATAATTTGGATGAAGAAAGCTTTACTGTTCCTAAATACCACGCATCAATGGGAGCTATTGGTGCTGTCATTTATCATCAAAAAAATCCAAATGAATACATCCCTTTCAAGGGTATTGAAGTATTAAAGAATTATTTGCAAACCAATAATCAAAGTGGAAATTCAAATCTAAAACCACTTCAAAATCGATCCTATAGTTTAAACAAACAAATTCGAGATATACGTTTAGAAAAGGAACCTATACATGTTTATTTAGGAGTAGATGTTGGTTCATTGAGTACCAATGTTGTGCTAATCGATCAAAAAAATAATGTAGTAGCACGCAGATACCTCCCCACTGCTAGTAAACCACTAAATGCTATCCAAAAAGCTTTATCTGAAATTAGTAGTGAAATCGGACATAAGGTCAAAGTTATTGCTGCAGGAAGCACTGGTTCGGGTCGTTATTTAACAGGTGATTTTATTGGCGCTGATACTATCCAAAATGAAATTACAGCACAAGCTACTGCAACTATTGCATATTGTCCAGAAGTTGATACCATATTTGAAATTGGCGGACAGGATTCGAAATACATCCACATTGAAAATGGAGTGATAACCGATTTTGAAATGAATAAAGTATGTGCTGCAGGCACAGGATCTTTCCTTGAAGAACAAGCTGAAAAGCTGGATATTAGTATTAAGGAAGAGTTTGAAAAGCTCGGATTTGAAAGTCAACGTCCATCAAAGCTAGGTGAAAGATGCACTGTTTTTATGGAGAGTGATTTGAATTCATTATTACACAAAGGAGATCAAAAAGAAAATCTCATAGCCGGACTTGCATATAGTACAGTTCAAAATTACTTAAACCGGGTTGTTCGCGATAAACCAATCGGAGATCATATATTCTTTCAGGGAGGTGTTACGAATAATAAAGCAGTTGTTGCAGCTTTTGAAAAAATTATTGGAAAAAAAATCAATATCCCTCCTCATTTTGATGTGACAGGAGCCATTGGAGCCGCTATTCTAGCTCGAGACAAAATGAAAAATGGGCAAAAAACAAAATTCAAAGGATTTGAAGTCAGCAAAGTTCCTTATGCAACCGATAAATTTATTTGTCAAAAGTGCTCAAATAATTGTGAAATCAGACGAGTGAAAATTAAAGGTGAAAAACCACTATTCTATGGAGGGATCTGCGATATATATGAAATTGAAGAGCGTAAAGGAAAAGGAATTGATATTCCCAATCTTTTTGAAGAAAGATTACAACTATTACTCAATAACTATAATCCTAAAGTAAAACCAACAAATACAACCATAGGTATCCCTCGAGGCTTATCCTTATTTTATTCACAGTTTCCTTTCTGGAGAAGCTTCTTTGAACAGCTCGGCTTTGATGTTATTCTTTCGGATGAATCTGATAAAAATACCCTGACAAATTCCATTGAAATGATGACGGCAGAAACCTGTCTTCCGGTTGAACTTATTCATGGTCATGTTGATAATTTATTGGAAAAGAAGGTAGACCACATATTTTTACCGTTTGTGGTCAATAATGTGGCAGAAGAAGACAATAAAACAAGCACTGCAAATTGTCCATGGATACAATCACATCCATTTATGGTCAAGGCCGCTTTAAATAAACATAAAGATGTAGATAAATTGCTAATTCCTACTTTGCATTTCAAGTATTTTACAACTGCATTTCATCAGGAGTTAACCAAATTTATGAAAGATACGTTTGGATTCTCCAAGACCAAAACAAAAGAGGCCATTGCAATTGCGAATTCTATGCAGCAGGCATTCGAAAAATCTGTTACCGATCGGGGAAAAGAAGTGCTTGCGAATTTACCAAAAGATAAAATGAGTTTTGTTATTCTGGGAAGACCCTATAACACAGGCGATCCTATGCAAAACCTGAGTCTCGTTGAAAAACTTATAGGAATGGATATTATTCCAATACCCCTGGATTTTCTTCCCTGGCAGGATGAAAATATTTTCGACACCTATCCAAACATGTATTGGCCCAATGGAAGAAAAATCTTATCGGCAGCTCGAATAATTAACAAGTCTGAACATTTAAATGCTATCTATCTGGGTAATTTCAGATGTGGACCCGACACCTTTATTCAGCATTATGTAAAAAAAGAAATAAACAAGAAGCCCTACCTCCTGCTTGAAGTTGACGAACATAGCGCTGATGCTGGAATGATTACACGGATAGAAGCTTTCGTTGATAGTCTTGAAGGAGCTTTTAAAAGCAATAAAAAAACGCTTGAAGTAAATGACCATACACAAAATCCTTCACCAGATTTAACAGGCAGAACACTTTATTTCCCATATGGTCGGGATGTTGTTTATGCTTTCCCAGCAGCCTGCAAAAGTGTAGGAATCAAAGCCGAAGTACTTCCCATGCAGAATGAAGAAGATCTTGAAATTGGAAGAAAACATACCAATGGACAAGAATGTTTTCCAATGATTGCAACAACCGGAAGTATTATTCGAAAACTTATGGAACCTGGAGTAGATCCAAAAAAAGTAGCCTTTTTTATGCCTGATCATAATGGCCCATGCCGATTTGGGCATTACAACAGGCTTCAACGGATTATTTTCAACAAACTTGGCTTTAATGATGTTGAAATTCTTCAGCCTAGTAATGATGATTCCTATGCCAGCGTTGCACCCGGTCATTCAACAAAATGGAGGATGATGGCCTATAGGGGGATTATCGCCATTGATTTGCTCAGAAAAATGCAACAACAAAAAAGACCCTATGAAACTGTTGCAGGTCAAACAAATGAAGTTTATCTGGAATGTCGCAACAAGGTGGTTGAATCCTTAGAACATGGTGGGAAAAATCTGATAACTGTAATGCAGGATTCTGCCATCAAGTTTAAGAATATTCCCTTTGCAAATGGAAAGAGAAAACCAGTTGTAGCTATAGTTGGTGAGATTTTCATGAGAGACAATCCCTTTTGCAGTAGTTTTTTAGTAGATAGACTTGAAAAATTAGGAGCTGAAACGCTGATGGCACCATTTGGGGAATGGCTTGACTATTCAACCTATCGATATACCAGAGACAGCAGATGGAAAAAAGACAGAAAAGGTATGTTAAAGTCTAAAATGCAGGCTTTTTTTCAGCATCATTTTGAATCGCAATTGGTTAACGCAGTTTCAAAACACTTTCCCATGGAAGAAGAAATTGCTGTCAAAGATATGCTGGAACACAGTAACCAGTACATTCATCAGGATTATGATGGTGATCCTCCTATGGCCTTGGGAACGGCATCAATTTTATCGAAAAAATATGTTTCAGGGATTGTCAATATTTTACCTTTTACCTGTATGCCAGGAACTCTGAATACTTCCGTTTCTGATGTATTCAGGAAAAGTAATAATGGGCTGCCATGGGAAAACTTTGCCTACGATGGCCAAGAAGATACTGCTTCTGAAACAAGATTTCAGGCCTTTATGTATCAGGTCAATGAATATTCGAAACGAAATAGTTTTGATACTATTCCAGTTAAGTGTTAAGCAATATTTATCAAGCTTACAACAATCAATCACCCTAAAACCAAATTATGACAAAATATTACAATGAGGGTTGGTTTGGAAAACATCCAAACATCTATGAATTTGCAAGTAGATTTATGACAAAAATCAGGAATAAGGCTGCACAAAAGATGGGCGTTAAGAAATTAAATATACTTGATATTGCCACTGGTACAGGAGCTCATGCTTTTGCATTAGCAAAATTGAAACACAGTGTGACAGGAATTGATCTGGACAGAAAAATGCTGGACAAAGCAAAAAAGAAAATCACATCACAACTACAGTTAAAATTCAACCATGGTGATGGGACTAAATTAAATTACAAAGACAATGAATATGATGCAGCAACAATTTCATTTGCAATGCATGATGTGCCATATGATATTGGTCTAAAAATAATACTTGAAGCAAAAAGAGTTATTAGTCAGAATGGATTTATTTTTATTGTCGACTATAACGACTTATCCAGTTTTGGATCTAGAATTCTATATCTAATTGCCCAGATTTATGAAACACCAAACTACAAACCATTTGTAAAAATGGGATTAAGTACTTACTTAGCATCTGCTGGGTTCGAGATAACAGATAAATCCACTTTTCTTGGGGCTGTACAATATGTGACTGCAAAACCGATTTAATTTACAATTTTAGGCTTGTGTATTGTTAATCATTGCCTTTTAGTTCTCTTAATATCAAATTCTTTTGCGATTGACTTATAGCTGATTATGTTTCTGTAAAAGTAGAGAAAAGTGCAACAGCCATTCTTCAGGGAGATGTATTTGGTGATATTGAAGTCGTGAGAGGCAATTCCAGGCTGATAACTTAGCTAAAGGTGTTTACCTTGTTCGTTTAGTAACGGATACTGAAAGTTTAGTAGAGCGAATTATTCTCGCTGACTTAGCAACACTATTTTTTTATATCAGACAATTGATAATTGTCCATTTTTTTTAAAAATAAACAGTACAATTCAGTGAATAAGAAAACGCCTGCGAATCAGATAACAAACTGAGTTATTACAATTCTTTTCTTATTAAAATTCCATCCCATTTCTTAAGACTAATTAGAACAACTATGAATTTCATAGTATCACATTCAATACTTTGAATATCTGCTTTTTTTCGATAAACTTGTAGGTTATAAGTATAAGAAATCAATCAATTAAATACCCATAAAACAATAATATGTTTAAAACAACATTTACATTATTAGCTATTTTACTAACAATACAGCTATCGGCACAATCCAACGCCCAGTGGAGAGGAGATAACAGAGATGGAATTTACAATGAATCTGGTTTGCTAAAACAATGGCCTGAGAATGGACCTGAATTATTATGGCAGTACGATTTACTTGGAGCCGGACATGCATCTGCAGCTGTCACGGAAGAAATAGTATATACTGCAGGAACAAACGAAACAGATGGTTTTATCATTGCTTTTGATCATTCCGGAAAAGAAATCTGGAAAACTGTTTATGGAAAAGAATGGCTTGAAAACTGGGATGGTGTAAGGTCAACACCAACAATTTATGAAGGAAAAGTTTATCAATTAAGTGGTTATGGAGTAATCTATTGTTTTGATGGCAACACTGGCGATATACTTTGGCAAGAAGACCTGATTGAAAAGTTTGGAGCACAAAATATCAAATTCGGTATTACTGAAAATTTGGTAGTCGATGAAGATAAGGTATTTGTAACCATTGGGGCTCTGGATGCAAGCGTTATTGCCTTACATAAGGATACAGGTATTATTCTATGGAAATGCACAGGAACTGGAGAGAAAAGTGCTTATTGTTCTCCTGCACTCATCCAACTTCCTGAAGCTAAAATATTTGTTACTCATACAGAAAAACACATTTTATGTATCAATCCTATAAATGGTGAATTAATATGGAAACATGAATTCCTGAACAAATACGTTACACATGCCAATACACCATTTTATCATGAAGGTTATCTCTACTGTGTAACAGGAACAGCTGCTGGAGGAGTAAAAATAGAACTAGCTCCAAATGGTGATTTCATAAAAGAAGTATGGAGGAATACAACTCTTGACAGCAAGCTTGGAGGATTTATTTTTACAGAGGGTAGAATTTGTGGTGCTGGTGATGCCAATAAAAACTGGTCATGTATCGACTGGGAATCTGGAAAAGAGCTATTCAATTCGACTGAAATCAGCAAAAAAGGAAATGTTATTTATGCTGATGGTTTAATGTATTGGTATTCAGAATCAGGTGAAATAGCCCTTGTAGAAGTGCAAGAAGACAAATTCAATATCATTAGCAAATTTGAAGTTCCTTTTGGAGAAAAATGGCATTGGTCACATTTAGTCATTCATAATAAAAAGTTATATGTTCGACATGGCAGCTATTTAATGGTTTATGATATCGCAGCAAAATAGTCTGTTCAAAATTCGATTGTTCAAATGTTCTATTATTCTTAATTCAAAATTGACAATATGAAACACTTATTAATCATATTCATTTCTATCCTGACACTTACAATTCAGGCTCAAGACTTCAGCGAATGGAGAGGTCCAAATCGAACTGGAGTTTATAATGAGATAAACCTTTTAACAGAATGGCCTGACAATGGACCAACAATGCTTTGGTCTGCAGAAAACTTACCTAAAGGCTATTCTTCAGTAGCAGTAGCCAATAAAATGATTTATTTCACGGGTATAGTAGAAAATTCTGATGTTGTTTTAGCATATGATCTCTATGGAAATTTATTGTGGGAAGCAGTTTATGGAAGAGCATGGGATGCTACTTTTGACCATAGCCGTTGTACTCCTACTGTTGATGGAAACAGATTATATGTATCAAGTGGAATGGGTGATTTAGCATGTATCAATGCAATTGATGGATCCTTTATTTGGCAGGTAAAAGCTTCTGAATTATATAAAGGCACATATGGCAAATGGGGAATTTCTGAATCCTTAATTGTTTTAGATAACAAAGTCTTTTATACTCCCGGTGGTGACCTAACTACAACAATTGCATTAGATAAGCTGACAGGTGAATTAATTTGGAAATCAGAAAGTCTTAAAGATAAGCCTGCTTATGTATCGCCAATCTTGTATAAACACAATGATAAGTATCAAATAGCTAATGTAACCGAAAATTATGCATTTGCATTTAACCCTGAAAATGGTGAAATTCTCTGGAAATTTGACTTTGGATCATTCTCAAATGCAAAAGGATGGAATATTCAAGCTGTGAGTCCTGTTTACCACGATGGATTTATTTACATAACTGCTGGATACGACCATAAAGGAGTTATGCTTGAAATTGCAAAAAATGGAAAATTTGTAAAACTTGCCTGGTCTGATGAAAATTTGGATGTGCATCATGGTGGAGTTGTTCGAATTGGAGACTACATTTATGGAGCTAACTGGAAGGGAAATAAAAATGGAAACTGGCTTTGTTTAGATTGGAAAACTGGCAAGGTCATGTATGATCAAGAATGGTTTAGCAAAGGATCTATTATTTCAGCCGAAGGCATGTTGTATTGTTATGAAGAAAAAACAGGAAACATTGCATTGGTTAAAGCTGATCCAAAAGAATTTAAAATAATAAGTTCATTTGAAGTACCTTTAGGCAGTGGACCACATTGGTCACATTTAGTCATTAAGGATGGTGTTCTTTATGTAAGACATGAAGATGCTTTGATGGTGTATGATATAAAAAATAGCTTCTAGTTGCTTGCCGTTGGTTGCCCGTGTCCTAGTAAACGAGAAACCAAAAATGAGTAACTAGCAACCAAAACTATGCAACTAAGAACCTATATAATTCTAATACTTAGCCTACTTGGAATAGGTGCATTGGCATTTTGGTTCATGTACAATCCATCAAAAAATATAGTTAAAAGCGATCCGGGAATGGATGAGAGGATTAATCTCGATTCTCTTATCAATGAAAATATTGAAATAGGAAAAGAGTTTGTTGAATTTGCTCAAGAGGAAAGCAAATTAACAGGCAGGTGGGATGCATTCAGAGGTCCAAACAGAGACAACATCAATACTGAAAATATTAAACTCATTAATAGTTTTGAAGGCAAGCCTGAAATTCTATGGAAAGTAGATTTAGGTGAAGGTCATGCTGCTCCTGCCATATACAATGGAAAAGTCTACATTCTGGATTACAATGAAGAAACCAAACAAGATGAACTAAGATGTTTTGGTTTGGAAACCGGCCAAGAGCTCTGGAAGCGTTCCTATAATGTGCATGTAAAGCGAAATCATGGAATGTCACGAACAATCCCAGCAGTTACCGACAAATATGTTGTAACCATTGGTCCTCGGGGTCATGTTATGTGTTCAAACTCACAAAATGGCGATTTTTTATGGGGAATTGATTTGGTCAAAGATTACGAAACAGAAATTCCTTATTGGTACACAGGTCAATGTCCACTTATCGAAAATGATGTTGCCATTCTTGCTCCAGGAGGCAAAAACTTAATGATTGGAGTTTCATGCGAAACAGGTGAAATAATCTGGAAAACTGAGAATCCTGACAATTGGCAAATGTCACATTCTTCCATTATGACCATGACAATTCATGGAAAAAAGATGTTTGTTTATGCAGCTGTAGGTGGAATAGTTGGTATTTCAGCTGAAGAAGAAAGTTTGGGTAAAACACAATGGAAAACCAAGGAATTTGCTCCTTCTGTTGTTGCTCCTTCCCCAATCCTACTGGATAACAATCGTATATTTATTACTGCTGGATATGGTGCAGGATCAATGTTATTTGAGGTAACTAAAATAAATGAAATCAAAATAATACAACATTTTAAACCAAAGGATGGATTGGCTTCAGAACAGCAAACTCCTATTTTTTATCAGGATCATGTTTTTGGAGTTTTGCCAAAAGATGCAGGCCAGAACCGAAACCAATTTGTGTGTTATAATCAAGATGATTGTCAAACAATAAAATGGGCAAGTGGCAAAACCGAACGTTTTGGACTTGGTCCATATGCCATTGCTGATGGAAAATTTTTTATTTTGAATGATGATGGAACTCTTTTAATAGCCAAATTATCTACCAAAGGATTTACTCTTTTAGATAGAGCTAAAATTCTTGAAGGGCACGATGCTTGGGGACCTCTCGCTTTTGCAGATGGTTATCTCTTACTACGAGATTCTAAATCGATGGTATGTTTGAACATTAAATTAGAAAATTGAGAAATTGTAAAATTGAAATATTAAGTAATTGGGAGTTCCCCTTTCGGGAATTAGGGGGCGTGAATGGGCAACTATACAATCTTAAAACTTCAATCCTATGAAACAGCGTTTATTAATATTATTCTCCGTTCTGGTCATCTTAGCAGCTATTTTCTTTATGACCAAAGACTTCTTCAAGAAAGACAAGAATCAGGAGAACCCATATGCGTATGATTTAAGAGATTTGAAAGAAACTGATTCTTCTCAACTATGTTATAAAGAAGTTCTTACAATAACACCTGAACTGGATAAATTATTTGCAGTTGCCACCGATCAAAACGATAGAATTTATGTTGGTGGAAATGCTAAGGTTTTAATTTATAAAGCAAATGGCAACCTTTTAGAAAGTATTGATGTTAAAAAAGATGTTTCAGCCATGAGCATTAGTCAAGATGGTAAAATGTATTTGGCAATGAACGATCATATTGAAGTTTGGGATACAATGGGCATTTTATATGGTATTTGGGAAACGCCAAACGACAAAGTTATTTTTACAAGTATTACTGTTAACGAAACAGATGTTTTTGTTGCAGACGCTGGAAACAAAATTGTGCTCCATTATAATATGATGGGAGAACTTCTAAATGAAATTGGAGCAAAAGATAGTCTAAAAGGAATTCCAGGTTTTGTGATTCCTAGTCCATTTTTCGATTTAGCACTGGGACGAGATGGTGAACTTTGGGTTGTTAACCCTGGCAGGCATTCTTTTGAAGCTTATGAATTTGATGGAGAGCTGATTTCAAGTTGGAAACGAACTTCGATGACCATTGAAGGTTTTAGTGGATGTTGCAATCCAACACATATGGCCTTACTATCCGATGGATCGTTTGTAACCAGTGAAAAAGGCTTGGAACGAGTAAAAATCCATCTTCCATCAGGAGATTTTAAATGCCTTGTTGCAGGACCCGAAAGTTTTGAAGAAGGAACAAAAGGAATTGATTTAGCAGTTGATTCCAAAGATCGAATAATAGTGTTAGATCCTAAAAAAGTAGAAGTAAGAGCGTATGACAAACATTAAAAAAGAACTTCGTGTTTCTTCTAGAAAACTTCGTTTAAAAAAAGGGAACACGAAGGTGCACGAAGAAAATGAAGATTCACGAAGAAAAAAATAATAAATGGAGTTTGATAAACTTTCGAATATTGTAATTGGAAAAGCCATTGAGGTTCACAGGCATTTAGGACCTGGACTCCTTGAGTCTGCTTATGAGGAATGTTTATCCTATGAATTGGAAACGGTAGGATTAGAAATAATAAGACAAAAAGCAGTTCCAATTGTTTATAAAGATATTAAACTTGATAAAGGATATCGAATTGATATTCTTGTTGATAATACTCTTATTATTGAAATTAAATCAGTCGAGTCATTAACAGATGTTCATGAAGCACAAATATTAACATATATGAAGTTTGCTGAGAAGAAAACTGGTTTACTCATAAACTTTAATGTTAAAATGTTAAAACAAGGACTTAAGAGATATATTAGATAATTCTTCGTGGAGCTTCGTGATTTCTTCGCGAATCTTCGTGTAACGAAAAGATATGAACAGACGAAAATTCATAAATAACATTACAAGAGGAGGTCTCCTAGCAGGACTTGCTACTATGAGTTCTGTATTTCTCATTCGAAATAAAAAGAACCAAAACACCCATTGTTCCTATGAATTTGTTTGTCGAAATTGTAAAAAAATTGACAACTGTATTTTACCAGAAGCAGCCCTTTACAAATACGAACAAACAGCTAAACAAAAGAAATAAATGACCGATTCCAAAAATAAAAGAGTAAATCGTAGAGACTTTATCAATAAAGGGCTTCGATATACTGTTGGGATTGGTATTGGAGCAATTGGAATAACTGCACTAACCAAAAGTAGCAAACAGGAAATGGTTTGGCAACTTGATCCTGAAAAGTGTACCCAATGCGGACGATGCGCAACTGCATGTGTCAAAACACCATCAGCTGTCAAATGTTTCCATGTGTATGCCATGTGTGGCTATTGCGATTTATGTGGGGGCTATTTCAGACCCGAAACAAAACACCTAAGCACTGGAGCAGAAAACCAGCTTTGCCCAACATCTGCCATAAAAAGAAAATTTATTGAAGATCCATTTTTCGAATATCATATTGATGAAGATCTCTGTATTGGTTGTGGAAAATGTGTAGCTGGTTGTGTTGCATTCGGAAATGGTTCACTTCAACTACAAGTTCATCAAGGCTTGTGCGATAACTGTAATGTTTGTGCCATAGCACGTGTTTGCCCTGCAGAAGCATGGGAAAGAGTTCCTGCAAACCAGCCTTATAAATTTATGGGTGTTCAAAATGAAAATGAGAAAGGCTAATGAAAACCAAAGTAATTAGCATATTGATTTCTTTGATAACATTTGCAGAATATGCAGCTGCACAAGCAGTTCAGCGTTTTCCAAAGCCTGAATTTGAATATGGACATCAACAACCTCCTACCCTAACACCAGCACCCAGAGCCCAGTTTTTTGAGTTCCTTGATGTTGCTATTCTGATTGCTAGTTTATCAATAGTCACATGGCTTGTACTCAAGAAAAGATCAAGAAATGGTGTTTTACTGATGAGTATTTTCTCCATAATATATTTCGGCTTTATTCGTGAAGGCTGTGTATGTTCAGTTGGTTCGGTACAAAATATTGCTCTAGCACTTTTTAATTCCGATTATAAAATTCCGTATACGGTTATTGCCTTTTTTGTTATTCCACTCATCTATACCTTGTTTTTTGGAAGAACATTTTGTGCAGGCGTTTGTCCTTTAGGAGCCATTCAGGATATTGTTGCTCTAAAACCACAAAAATTAAGTTCGTGGTTGCAAACAACTTTAGGTTTAATCCCATTCCTTTATTTAGGATTTGCCATTTTATATGCAGCTACAGCCACCGATTTTATAATTTGTAGATACGATCCTTTTATAGGCATATATAGACTGGATGCAAAATTCAGCATGTTTGTTTTAGGAGGAGCATTTTTAATTGCAGGCGTTTTTATTGCTCGACCCTATTGTCGCTTTTTCTGTCCTTATGGAGTTTTATTGAATCTGGTTAGTCGAGTTTCATGGAAACATATGAAAATTACTCCTTCAACATGTATTCAATGTAAATTATGTGAGAACTCATGTCCTTTTGGAGCCATCAATGAACCTACAGTAGAAAAGAAACGAGAAGACAGGCAAATAGCTACCCGTAGATTTATTATTTTGATTGTTTTGATACCATTATTGACATTAGCTGGAGGTTGGGTAGGATCACGATTTTCAGAAAACTTAGCCAAAGTTCATCCAACAGTTGATTTGGCAAATGAAGTTTTGACATTTGATGAAAGTCAAGGTATTGAGCCTAGTTTGGAATATACTGAATACAAAGGTTTGGGGAAATCAGAGGATGAATTGTACATCGAGGCTGCAGATATATTACATCAATTTTATATTGGAGCATGGATATTAGGGGCATTCATTGGATTGGTAATCGCATTAACATTAGCAGGTTTATCAATTAATAAGCATCGAACCGATTATGAACCAGATAATGCCACTTGCTTTAGTTGTGCACGTTGCATGGATTATTGTCCAGTGCCAAAAGAGGAAACGAAATGATGAATTTGAAAATAATAAACTCTGGGATACTTTGTGCAAACCTCTGTGTACCTCTGTGGTATAGCTATTACACAAAGCTGCACGGAGAAATTATAAAAGCATAAGCAATGATACAAGAGACTAGAAACGAGAAACCAGCAACCAGCAACCAGCAACCCTGGCTCTCAATTGCTTATATAGCTGGAGCATTTTCATTCATCATTTGCACTCTCCTCATTGCCAACTACCTGCAAATGCAAAAGGTAGATCCGATAGAACAAAATACTTTGAATGCCCTTATTGAACGGTTAAATGAAAATCCAGAAGATGAAGCACTTCGAGAAGAGATTAGAACTTTTGATTATGTGAGTCGTAAAGCGTATTTCACCAATACTTGGCAAGTAAGAACTGGTGGCTATATATTGCTCATCGGAATTGCCTTGGTCATCATCTCCTTGCAATTTATTAGTTTGAATAAGAAAAAAGAGCCTTATGTTTCTGATCAAAAACCAGAAAGCATATTCCTAAATCAAAAAAAATCAAGGCTTTGGATTTCAATCGGAGGAATTGCATTAGTTGTTGCTGCATTGATAGCAGCATTTTTAACGCATTCTGAGTTAGAAAACAAATTTGCTCAAACGGCTCTTGTAGATAAAAATATAGTTGAAGAAGAAACTATTGAATCTCAGAATCAAGAAACTAAAGCTGTTGAAGAAGAGATCATTGACTCTACTTTGGTTGATTCTACTACAACTGATATCGAAATTCAAGATAAAAAATACAAAGCAGCTGGCTGGTCTGAAATCAAGAATAATTTTGCTTCTTTCCGAGGCCCAGGAGGAAATGGAATTGCATATCAAAAGAATGTTCCTACCCAATGGGATGGTCCAACAAGTCAAAACATTAAATGGAAATTGAAGATTCCTTTGCATGGGTATAGCTCACCTATTGTTTGGGGTGATAAAGTATTTATAACTGGTGCAAACGAGAGCACACGAGAGCTTTATGGCATAGACATCAATTCTGGAAAAATAATTTGGACAGCCAAAGCTGAAAAAATACAAGGCACCCCAAAATCTCCTGAAACAACTGATGACACTGGTCTGGCTGCTCCTTCGCCAACAACTGATGGAACACATATTTACGCTATTTTTGGAAATGGAGATATCATAGCAGTAGATATGGATGGCAAGCAAGTCTGGGCAAAAAACCTTGGTTTACCAGTCAATCATTACGGGCATTCATCTTCACTAATTATGCATGAGGATAAATTGATAATTCAGTATGACCAGCGAAAAAATTCGAAACTAATTGCACTTTCAGGAGAAAGCGGGGATTTGATCTGGACAACTGAAAGACCCGTAAAAATATCATGGGCTTCACCAGTTCTTGTCAATACGGGAAATAGATATGAAATTATTTTAAGCTCCGATCCATTTGTTGCTTCGTATGATGCTATCACCGGAAAAGAACTTTGGAAGGTAAACTGCTTGTCTGGCGAAGTAGGGCCCTCTGTTGCTTATGGAAATGGAATCGTTTTCGCCATGAACGAATACGCTTCTTTGGTTGCAATTGATGTAAAAACACAAGCTAAGCTTTGGGAAGACAATGAATATCTATCGGAAGTTCCCAGTCCAATCGCCTATCAAGATTTTGTAATTATTCCAACAGCCTATGGAGTTGTTGTTTGTTATGATTCGAAAACAGGGGAGCTGCTTTGGGAACAAGAATTTGACAATGGATTCTATTCCTCACCAGTATTGGTCGAAGGAAAAGTCTATATGCTCGATCGAAAAGGCATTATGCATATTTTTAAGGCTTCCAGAACTTTTGAATTGATTTCAGAACCAGCTATTGGTATTAAATCCGATTGTACGCCAGCTTTTGCCAATGGTAAAGTATTAATCAGAGCTGATGAATTTTTGTTTTGTATAGGGAAATGAATAAAGAAACTCAAAATATAATTCACGTCATTGCGAGCGAAGCGTGGCAATCTGTTCATCAGATACGACAAACAAATGAGAAACAGATTGCTTCTTCATTCCGTTTCACTTCATTCATCGCAATGACGACATAAATATAAAATGACTGAAGACTACAAACATACCATAGATCAAATCCTCCAAACCATTGGAAGCACCAAGGATAAAGCTATTCCTATTCTACAGGCTATCCAAAATGAATACAATTTTTTACCTGAAGAAACCATTGAATATCTTTGTCAAAATTCAGAACTAACTCCATCACAAGTATTTGGAGTCTCCACATTTTACAATCAATTTAGACATGAAAAAGTTGGAAAGCATATCATAAAGGTTTGTGTCGGAACTGCTTGTCATGTAAAAGGTGCAAAACAGGTTTATGAAGCTTTTCAACGAGAATTAAAACTTGAAGAAAACAAGAATACTGATGCCGAAGGACTATTTACACTTGAAGAAGTTGCTTGCTTAGGTTGCTGCACTATTGCTCCTGTAGTTCAAATTGATGAGACTACTTACGGGCATGTCAAAACCGATAAAACAAGGGAAATTCTTAATGATTTTCTGGCTGAGCAATCAAATCCTAAACAAAAAGTAAAAGACGCAGAACAAAATTTCAAGGAAGTTCAGGGTGAAATTAGAATTGGATTAGGATCCTGCTGCGTTGCAAGTGGTAGTCAGGAGGTTAAGGAAGAATTAGAAAAGACATTATTAAAAAGTAAAATATCAGTCGATGTAAAACAAGTTGGATGTGTTGGTATATGCAATCAAGTTCCATTACTTGAAATTCACAAGGAAAATGAACCACCCGTTTTTTATTCCAAGATCAAAGCAACAGAAGTCAGAGATATTGTTCATGACCATTTCAAACCTCTTTCAAAAGCAGAGCAATTAAAATCGAATGTGTTGAACTTCTTCGAAAAAACAGTTCAAAATCAGGATACTTTATCACTTAAAAAATACGAAGGAGAAAAAAGAGATACGCCAATTTCAAAGTTTCTTGATGGGCAGATCAACATTGCAAGCGAACACAGAGGTGTTTTGAGACCTACAGATATTGAAGAGTACAAACGTTTAGGTGGTTTTGAAGGCTTGCAAAAAGCATTAACAGCCTCTTCTCAAGATGATATTATTCATCAAATCAAAGAAAGTGGATTGAGAGGTCGAGGTGGAGCAGGTTTTTCTACCGGAAATAAATGGGAATTGGTTAAAAACTCTACATCTGATACAAAATATATTATCTGTAATGGAGATGAAGGCGATCCGGGAGCATTTATGGATCGAATGTTATTGGAATCCTACCCTTTCAGAATTATTGAAGGAATGATCATAGCAGGCTATGCAGTTGGAGCTCAAAAAGGATTGTTTTACATACGTGCTGAATATCCTTTGGCTGTCAAGCGCATTAAAGAAGCTTTAGAAATTTGCAAAAAGGATGAACTTATTGGGAATAACATTTTGAATTCAGGTTTTTCATTTAGTCTTGAAATTTTTGAAGGTGCAGGGGCCTTTGTGTGTGGAGAAGAAAGCGCACTCATTGCTTCTATTGAAGGAAAACGAGGAATGCCAACACTTCGCCCACCCTATCCATCAGAATCGGGATTATTGAATGAACCAACATTGGTAAATAATACAGAAACATTTGCCACCATTCCATGGATTATTAGAAAAGGAGCAGATATTTTTAATAAGATTGGAAGCCATAAAAGCAAGGGAACCAAAGTGTTTGCGCTTGCAGGAAAAATAAAAAGAGGTGGATTAATTGAAGTGCCTATGGGCATTAGCATTCGTCAAATTGTTGAAAAGATAGGTGGAGGAATTGCTGGAGATAAAAAACTAAAAGCAGTTCAGATTGGAGGACCATCAGGAGGTTGTATTCCTGCGAGCATGGCAGATACTCCCATTGATTTCGAGTCTTTGATTGATGCTGGAGCCATGATGGGTTCAGGAGGTTTGGTTGTATTAGATGAGGATGATTGCATGGTTGACATTGCAAGATATTTCCTGCAATTTTCTCAGGATCAATCCTGTGGACGATGTACTTTTTGTAGAGTTGGGACAAAAAGAATGCTGGATATTATGGATAAAATTTGTTCAGGTCAAGGAAAACTGGAAGATTTGGAATTGCTTGAACAACTCTCAGAAAAAACCAAGAAAGGAAGTATTTGTGGGCTGGGAAAAACAGCACCAAATCCCGTATTGACAACATTGAAGTATTTCAGAGAAGAATATCTTGAACATATAAATGGCAATTGTCCAACAGGAAAATGCAAAGACATTATTGTTTATGATATCAACGATGATTGCATTGGCTGTACTAAATGTGCTCAGGATTGTCCTGTAGATGCCATCGATTTTAAACCATACGAAAAACATGCTATTGATATAGAACTTTGTACCAAATGTGATGTTTGCAAACAGGTTTGCCCTACGGGTGCAGTGTTTACTAGAAGTAAAACTCATAATAACAACGTCATTGCGAAGGAGGAACGACTGCGGCAATCTGCCAATTAACAAAAAGATTGCTTCGCTTCACTCGCAATGACGGTAAGAATAGAAATGATAAAACTCAAAATAAATAGTAAAGAAATAGAAGTTAAAAAAGGATCAACCATCCTTCAAGCAGCCAATAGTTTGGGAATTAAAATCCCAACAATGTGTTATTTGGAAGGTCAAAGCAATCATCCTTCTTGTATGATGTGTGTGGTAAAAGATCTTAATACCAATCAGCTTCATCCTTCTTGCGCGATGAAAGTTGCAGAGGGAATGAATATCATTACAGAAGATACAGAGATTATAGAAGCTAGAAAAGATACATTAGAATTATTATTGAGTGACCATGTTGGAGATTGTGAAGCTCCGTGTAAGTTAAGTTGCCCAGCCAATATGGATATCCCACTGATGAATCGATTGATTGGAGAGAAAAAGTATGCTGATGCGTTAAAAGTAGTAAAAGACGATATTGCTTTGCCTTTGATATTGGGCTATATCTGTTCTGCTCCTTGCGAAGGTGCGTGTAAACGAAAACCTATCGACAACGCAGTTTCAATATGCCAATTAAAGAAATTTGTTGCTCAAGTTGATCTTGACTCAGAAAACCCTTATATACCTGAAGAGACTACAAAATCAAATAAAAAATTAGCAATTATTGGAAGTGGACCAACAGGATTGGCAGCTTCTTTTTATTTGATTAAGTACGGACATCAGGTAACTGTTTTTGATCAAAATGAATCCGTTGGAGGAAGTCTATTAGAAGCCATTGATGACAAAAGTTTACCGATTGAAGCATTTCAAAAGGAAATTGATTACTTAAAAGAATATGGAATTGACTTTAAACTGAATACTCGTATCGATCATCAAAATATTGAATCCTTAAAAAAAGATTTTGATGCAGTATTGCTGACATCAGGTGCAAATTCAAAAGACATATTCAATATAGAAACAATTGAAAAGAACAACTTTAAAACGTCTAAAGAAGGCCAATTTGCAGCAGGTTCAATCATAAAACCAGAGAAAATGGCAATCCGTTGTGTTGCTCAGGGAAAGGAAGTAGCTAATGCCATCGATCAATATTTAAATGGAAAAGAATATCAAAAACCAGCTATAAAGTTCAATTCAAAATTTGGGAAACTTGAGAGCAGCGAGTATGATGAATATTTAAAGGAATCAACAAAAGAATCAAGAGTTGAAAAGGATAATAGAAAACTGGATGATTTTTCAACTGAAGAGGCTATAATTGAAGCAAAACGATGCATGCATTGCGATTGTAGAAAGTTAGACAACTGTAAGCTTCGAGATTATTCAGATGAATATAAAGCTGACAGACGTAAATATTTGCTTTCTGATAGAAACCTTGTTAAGAAGCTAATGGAAAATGAAGGCATTGTTTATGAGCCTGAAAAGTGCATTCGTTGTGGTTTATGTATTGACATTTCGTCATCAGGAAATGAAGAAACTGGCCTTACTTTTATTGGACGAGGATTTGATGTAAGAGTGCAAGTACCATTTGCTAGAACTATAAATGAAGCCTTAACAACTACTGCTAAAAAGTGCATTGAAGCCTGCCCAACTGGAGCATTGGCATTTAAGTAATTTAAAGAAATGAATAGAGAATTTTGCCACAAAGGCACAAAGGCACAAAGTATCAAGAAGGACATAAAATCTTTGTGTTCCTTAGAGTCTTGGTGTCTTCGTGGCATTTTGACCTTTGCTCTCATGGGTTTTTTTATGTCTTCTTCAGGTCAAAGCAGCACTTGTTGGCCATCAGAAAGAGGAAATAATGCGTTAAGTGGCTATACAAAAGTTAAACTTCCTAATGACTTAAAACTGTTATGGTCTTTCAAAACCGAAGATGCTATTAAATCTTCTCCTGTTTTTTGCGGTAAGTCAATTTTTGTAGGATCAAATGATGGCAATCTCTACTGTTTATCAAAAGAAGGTAAATTGAATTGGACGTTTGAAACAGAAACATCTATTGAGTCAACTCCTCTTTACTTAAATGGAATTGTATATTTTGGAAATCTTGGGGGCGATGTTTATGCGATCAACGCAAAAAACGGCAAGCAAATATGGAAGTTTGAAACTCAAGGACAGATTTCAGGAGCTGCAAACTGGACTTATAAATCAGATAAAAAAGGTAAACAAATTCTCATTGGTAGCTACGACTTCTACATGTATTGTATTGATGCTAAAACAGGCAAGCTTGTTTGGAAATATGAAACTGACAATTACATAAACGGATGCCCTGCCATCAATGCACGAAATACTGTATTTGGGGGTTGCGATGGATTCTTGCATTCAGTCGATATTCATTCAGGTAAAGCAAATGAAAAGATTGATATTGGAACTTATATAGCCGCATCACCGGCCATTGAAAATGGCAAAGCCTATTTTGGAAATTATGATGGAGAGTTTATGTGCATTGACCTTGAAACTCAAAAAACACTTTGGAAAAATGCAGATGCAACGGCTTATGTAAATTCTCCTTCAATTGCTGAAGATTTTGTGGTAATTGGCTCACAGAATAGATATATGTATTGTTTCAAAAAAGAAACTGGAGCATTATTGTGGAAGTTTAAAACTTTAGGAAAAATAGAAGGCTCACCTGTTATTGCAGGAGACGAAGTCGTTTTTGGATCAGGAGATGGCAGAGTGTATCGATTGGATTTAAAGACTGGAAAGAAAATCTGGTCATACGAAATAGGAAGTCCTATTCAAAGCACCATTGCAGTTGTGAAAGATATGATTGTGGTGAGTTGTAGAGATGGAAAGGTTTATTGTTTTGAAAAGAACTAGCTGCTTGCTTCTCGTTTTTGCTTACTCGTTGATTCGATAACCAGAAACAAGGAACCAGCAACGAGAAACGAGAATATGAAGATTATAAATATTGTTCCTGGATTTGGAGGCACATTTTACTGTGGAAATTGCTTACGCGATAGTGGTTTTATCAAAACACTAAATTCACTTGGACATGATGCCATGACCCTTCCTATTTATCTTCCACTTTCAGTAGATAACAGGCAAGCTGAAACAGATGTTCCTGTGTTTTATGGTGCAGTAAACCTATATTTAAAACAACAATTCCCTTTTCTAAGAAGAATGCCTAAGGGGATGAAGAACTTCTTTAATTCCAGTTGGATTTTAAGATATGCTGCTAAAAAAGCTGGATCTACTCGAGCCAAAGGATTAGAAGAAATGACGGTTTCCATGCTCAAAGGACATGAGGGATATCAAAAGGAAGAATTGAATCAATTGGTTGACTTCATTGCCTCTGAACAACCTGATGTAGTTCATCTTTCAAATGCTCTATTATTGGGGCTGGCACACAAAATTAAAAATGAATTAAATATTAAAGTAGTTTGTTCATTGCAGGATGAAGATGTTTGGGTAGATGCAATGTCAAATAAATATCAGGATTATGTGTGGAAACTCATGGGGTACAAAGCAAAAGATGTTGATGCATTTGTAGCTGTTAGTCAATATTTTGCTGATTTGATGCAAACGAAAATGGAAATTCCTAATGAAAAACTACATGTGGTTCCTATTGGAGTTAATCCAGATCATTATAAAATCAATGAACCCAATATTGAAATACCAACTATTGGGTATTTATCAAGGCGAAATAAAGAAAATGGTTTTGAAGTATTAATCG
>Ga0209045_1001446_pt1 | contig 21279 bp, 8 predicted proteins | sample SaaInlLV_10m_DNA_4_FD_184664 | JGI IMG/M metagenome (GOLD analysis project Ga0209045, IMG submission 184664) | Marine microbial communities from expanding oxygen minimum zones in the Saanich Inlet - Saanich Inlet SI072_LV_200m_DNA (SPAdes) (version 2) | ecosystem: Environmental > Aquatic > Marine...
TGGAGGCGCCGCATCTCCGCATGCGGCCAGGCCGGTTACGGAGAACCGGCGCTCCAAACACCTGGGGACAGTTACACCCTTCAATATGTCTGCCGGACCTTCGGCAGAGGCGGCCGCTCGTGTGTAACTCCGGCACAGAACGCCGCCTAGCCTGATTGTCAGAGCCGCGACTTACGGGAGCGGCCGCCGGCAAACAGTGCCTGGTGCCCCCGGCCTCCTGGAGGTCGATGTCCTCAGCGACCGCGATTCAAAGACCAACTGCAGCGGGGAACGGCCGCTGGGGACATCGGCCCTCCAAACATGGTCCGCCCATCACCGAGAATCCCTTACTTCCTCCGCGCCATCAAACGCCAATAGGCGAGCAGCCACGACGAAACACTCGTATCACAGATGCTGTGGGCTAAAACACGTCGCGTGGGATGCAATCGCGGTTCGTCCTCGGGCCGGAAATGCCGCATGTCGATGACCGGATCCGGATGCTGCCTCAGGATACGCATGACCAGCTCCGTGGCCTCAACACCAGGATGGTGTCTCTCGACGATCAGCGCCATAGACGCCAGCCGGGTCACCTGCGAGGTCCGCAACCTAACCTCCCCGTGGGACTCCCAGCCATGCCCATGCTCATCAACGTTCCGGACGGCACGCTCCCAGAGCATCAGGATCGCCTGTTTCAAACGCGGATCATCATGCCCTTCCGATAAAGCTAGGTCAAACCCTTCGGTCAGTAGACTGGCCATATTGAAATTGGCCAACACGTGGTTTCCCCCCAGCTCGTCGATCGGGCCGTCGAACTGCGTGAGTTCGTCTCGGTACCGTTGCTTACCGCTGGCCTTGGCCGCGAGGACACAGATCGGCACGAACAACCCGAGGGCATGGTGGTGTGTCTGAGCCGTCACGATGGTCCGATGCCGATATGCATGGCGGAATCTGCGCGCGACGAAGAAGTCGGCGATGTCCACGAAGAGCTTGTTGATCTGTTCCACGTCATCTGAGCCGAAATGGTCACGCCATTGGGCCAGCGCCCGGATGGCCTTGGTGTACTGATCAGGGCTGATCTCGTGCGAGTTCCTGGCCCCGGCCACGCCCCCGAACGGCTTGGGGAGATAGCCGGGCATGTAGTGCCGTCCTTCCCGAGCCACACTCAGCAGCGCCCGGATGCCGCGCGATGCCCGATCATAGGCGCCGGGGTCGCCGGTGGCGGCGTGCTGCTCCATGCAGCTCATCGTGTATTCGCTGGTGGACATCAGCGAGTTCTCGTAGGTCAGACAGGCAGACTTGTCCGGAGCATTCTGGAAGAAATCGGTGAGTTCGTCGTCGATCAGGTTGGCGTTGCGCCATGGTGCCAACGTCTCGGCATTGATGAAGGAACGGCACAGCCCGTCTCCGTCGATCATGAACGTCTCAACAAACGAGGCATACCGCTCAGCCAGGACAACGGCGTGGTGATCATCGGCGTGCATGGCTCTACCATGAACTGACAACCATGGAAGTCCATCTATAGTGCATTGACCCGCCCCCCACGCCCGCAATCTGACACACGTCCACGGCTCATTTGAAGGGTTGACAAGAAGAGGATCGACCATGCACAGGTCTCCCCTGGTCCACGTCATCGCGCTACTCCCGTTCCTGCTGCCCCACGTGTCCGGGACAGCCCCGGTGACGCTCGTCGAGGATGGCAAGTCTGCCTACACCATCTATGTCGCCCCGGATGCGGTTGGGAGTGTGTCCCGGGCAGCGCAGGAACTCCGACGGGTCATCCAGGTGAGCACCGGGGTCGCGCTGCCCATTGGTCACACCCCGACAGAGGCAATGATCTGCCTTGGGGACAATGCAGCGGCCCGGGGAGCCGGCATCAAGGTCACGGACATGCTCCCCGAGAGCTTCCGCTTCCTGACTCGGGGAGACAGCGTCTTCATCGCCGGGCCGGATACACCGCCGCCGCCCACCATCCATGACCCGGCGTCACGAGGCACGCTGACCGGCGTCTACGCGTTCCTGGAGAAGATCGTTGGCGCACGCTGGCTGATGCCGGGAGAGATCGGTGAGGACATCCCGGCCCAGGAAAGGCTCGACGTCCCCGACTTGGACGAGCAGCACAGCCCCACCTTCAGGATCCGAGCCCTGAGCTATGTCCAGGAACGCGAGCATGCCAGTGTGCGGGAGTGGCTCGTGCGCAACCGCGTAGGGCGGTCAAGATTCCTCGCCGTCTCGCACTCCTGGGATGACCATCCGCCCCGCGACCTGGTCATGAAGCACCCCGAATGGTGGCCGAAGCAGGGAGGCGAGCGTAGGCGCCCCGAAGACGCGCACAAGTCGGTGCAGAAATACTGCACGACCAACCAGGACTATGTCCATGCCTTTGCCGCAAGCATGGCCAAACGCCTGGACGGTTGGGGCACGGCGGGTTACCAGCGCAACATGGCATCAGCATCCCCGTCGGACGGCAGCGGGTGGTGTGAATGCTCCGCCTGCAAGCAGGGCTGGGAGGCGACGGACGACCATCCCCTGACGGGCCCCAAGCTCTACCGCCACTCCCTCACGCCAACCATTCTCACGTTCTACAACGGCATCCGAGAGGCCCTGAATACACACCATCCCGACGCCTGGGTTGGTGGGTTCGTCTATGCGGCCTACACCTATCCGCCCCGCGAGCCAATCCAGCTCGCCGACCGCATCTTCCTCATGATGGCCCCACGGGTGAACTACGGTCTGACCATGTACCGCCCCGAATATCGTGACGAATTCGAACCTTTCCTCGCCTCCTGGCGAGCGGTCACACCGCACCTGGGCTACTACGCTGTCGACACGTGGATGCGCTCCGTGCTGGGCACTCCACTTCCCGCAAGCCGCCCCATCTTGCGCCCCATGTACCCACTCCTGAGAAAGCACGGTGTCTCTGCCGTCCTCCACTACGGCCTGGCGGCGTGGGGCTACGGTGCCCCGCACAACTATCTCGTAGCCCGCCTCATGTGGGATGCCGACGCCGACATTGATGCCGTCTACGAGGAGTTCTTCCGGCGAGCGTACGGGAAAGGCGACGCCCCCATGATGGCCATATATGACCTGCTCGAACGCGAGCTCGGCCGCTTTGAACAACAGGAGAAGGGCTTCAACTATGATATGACAAGCGAAATCGTGATGGCGGTCTACCAACCCAACTACTGGACGATTGAGGCCCTCTACCGGAAGGCCATGGCTGCCGCCGAGACCGATCGGCAACGGCAACGCCTCGAGGTGTTCGCCGACAACCTGCGGGTGCTGCATGCGACCCTTGTGGAAGCCGGTCTGCTGAAGCAACCGGCGCGATCCGCCTTCCACATCCCCGCCGACGAGTACCCGGCTTTCCACAAACGGATCTCCTCGACCTGCTACGTCGCTCCCCGCCCAAAGCGCGATGTGGGATTCATCACCCGTCTCTTCATTCCTCAGCACCGACAGCTCACCGTCCCGCGCCTGCCCGCCGCGATACCCGAGCCCGTCCTCGACGGGCATGCCGATGACCCGGCCTGGACGGAATCAGTCGAGAGCAGGGACCTGCGTCCCGTAGGCAACAATCAACCGGCAGCTCTGCCCACCGAGTTCCGAGTCCTGTACACCGATGACGCCCTCTTTGTGGCGTTCACCTGCCACGAAACCAGTCCCGAGACGATCATCACGGCAGGAAACGGACGGGACGACGCATCCATCTATACAGGCGACACGTTCGAGCTGTTCGTCGGCAACGTCGAGAACCGCAGGAAACACTGGCACCTCACGATGAGTCCAGCCAATCTGCAGTGGGATGCCTGGGACGGAGATCCCGCCGGGAACACACTGTGGCAGAGCGCAACGACACGGACGGAAACCGGCTGGAAGGGCGAGATACGGATCCCCTTCACCATCTTCGGCCTCGATGCACCGCCCACGGGCAAGCGGTGGCACGTCAATGTCGGTCGCGAAGACAAGCCGACCCGAGAAAACAGCACGTGGTCAAACGTGGAAAACCACTTCCTCGAGACCCAGAACTTCGGCACCTGGACCTTCGGGGAGTGAGAGGGGCGGGCTTGGTCGGGTGTACCGCCGCCAGACCTGTCTGGCCCTGCGACCCCACCCACCTCGCGTGGGTGGTGAGCGAGATTGGTCCCGCGCATAGAGCCCCCACGCCCCCAATGCTGTTGACTCTCTCTGGAGACGGTCGCGGCATGGCAACCCTTCGACCAGGCTCAGGGCCTTGAGCAAGTCCCACAGCCGCGGGACGCGTCGAAACGGCCCCTCCCACTCTCGGGAAGCACGCAATGTGGGAGGCGGTGCCACCCGGCGACTCTTACTCCTCAATGTGGGAGGCGGTGCCACCCGGCGACTCTTACTCCTCAATGTGGGAGGCGGTGCCACCCGGCGACTCTTCGGCCAGACACGGAGGGCAGAGGAAGTCAATAGCATTGCCCCACGAGGCCGTGGGGGGTCGTCTCACGGCTTGAGTCAACGCCATCCCTGCCAATCCCCAGTAACCCCTCCCCCTGCCCCTCTTCTCACACCAACAGCTGTGGCTTGGGAGCATCGACCCAGCCCGCGGGGCGCTGTCCCGAACCCTCGCAGTCGGAATCACCCAGGTCCGCCCGGGCCGTGTCTGCCAGGGCCAGAAGGCGCTCCACCACGTCCGGATGCCGGGCCGAGACCTCCTGTGTTTCACTCAGGTCGTTACGTACGTCATAGAGCTCGAGTTCCGCAGGAGGACAGTTCCCGAACTGACCGCGCAGGTTGTTGAGCTTCTCCTTGAGTGGCAGATACAGCTTCCAGGGACCGGAACGAACGGCCTGCAGCTGGTGCATGTAGTAATAGAAGAAGCCACGGTCGTCGTAAGAGGAACGCGCATCGAGTTCATTGGAGAGGATCCCCAGCATGTCCTGCCCATCAATGATGCGATCCTTGGGAGGCTGTCCGCCGCCCAGCCGGACAGCGGTCGGCAGGATATCCATCATGGTCGTCAGGTCATCACGCTCAACCCCTGCGGGGATCCGCCCGGGCCAACGGGCAATGCAGGGCATACGCTGGCCCCCTTCGGACGTGTCGTATCCCCAGCCGCGCAACGGGAGATTGCTCCCCTGGGGCGGATCCCAACCGACGGCTCCGTTGTCAGACGTCCAAATCACCAAGGTCCGCTCGTCCAAGTTCAGTTCCTTGAGGGTCTTGAGGATCTCACCGGCTGACCAGTCCAGCTCCTCGACACAGTCTCCGTAGCGACCGTTTGCCGAGACGCCCTGGAAATCAGGGCTGGAAAACGCCGTTGGCGTACTGCCCGGCATCGCCTGAGGCAGATAAAGAAAGAACGGTCGATCCTGGTTCTCCCGAATAAACCGGATGCTCTCCTCCGTATAGCGTTTGGTCAGGTAATCACGATCGGCCGGGGCCTCGACCACCTTGTCACCACGCATGAGAGGCAGCGGCGGCCAGTCCGGATTGGACGGTCTCGGGACCATGTCCTCACTGTACGGGCAGCCAAAGAACTCATCGAAGCCGTGGCGGGTCGGCAGGAAGGGGTCTTGGTCTCCCAGATGCCACTTGCCGATACAGGCCGTGGCGTAGCCCTGTTCCCGCAGCAACCGGGCCACGGTGATCTCATCCGGATGCAGCCCCTTCGCATCGTTCGGGAAAAGAACGCACCTGCCCTCGCAGTTCTCGTGCATGTTCACGCGCCGCGGATAGCACCCGGTCATCATACTGGAACGGGACGGGGTGCACACGCCGCTCGTACTGTAGAAACTGGTCAGTCGGATACCTTCCCGGGCCATCTGATCCAGGTTCGGCGTTCGATGCACGGTGGAGCCGTAGCACCCGATATCCCCGTACCCCAAATTGTCCATCAGCATCACGATGATGTTCGGCTTTTCCATCGTCCGATTGCTCTCCTGTCTGCTGTCAGTCCAACCAAAGCGTTCCCAGGCGGGAATAGTCGTGTCGATGCGTGTGTATCCCGAAGAACCACTGAACACCATGCCGCCCATCACCATTGTCGTTGTTGACCAGGAAAGCGAGCCGCAATGGAGCGTCCGACTTGCCGGTAAGCCCAAGGGATTTCCAGGGGATGTGAAAGTCGTACGTCAGCCGTTCTTCGGCCTTCGTCACGGTGACGTTCGGCTTCGGAGCACCCGCAGCCGATTCCCGAATGCAGACACGGCGTTCCCCCGCATCTGAACTCAGCGCAGCATCCAGTTCCACAATCCCTCCACCCGGAGCCTGCAACAGCAACTGCACGGAATCCTGCTGCCACAGCGAATCATCGCCCTTGGTCTGCAGGTGTACCATGTCCTTCACTCGCACACGCAAGCTCAGCGCTTCGCTGTCATAGCGAGCCGCCCACTCGGCCTCCAGAATCCCCTTGTAAAGCACAAAGGCCTCCGCCCCTTTGGGAAACACCCCGCCGGGAAATGTGTGAATCGGGTGCCATGACACCCCTTCCCACGATGCTCCCACCCGAACCGTGGGAAAGGCAGCTACAGTCTCCGTGGTGAAGCTGACTCCGGGCAACTCGACCGTGAGCTTGACCGATGTCGCCTCAACAAACGGCAGGCGAACATCCACGGTGGAAGCCGCCGCTGCCCTCAGCGTCGACCGCGACTCTGCCGTGCCACCGTCCCAACTCGCCCGAACAGTCACGTCTACAGCCGCCGTCCGATGGTTGGCGATGGTCGCCCGAAGCATGGCGTGCGGGGTGCGCACGAGGGTGGCTGAGACAAGCTCAAACGGGGTGGTGACAAGGACCGGCTGGCAAAACCACCCGGTTCCCCGGCCCAGGACAACTCCATACGGCCCGGGGGCAGCGTCCGCCGGTGCAGTAATCGTCAGCTTCCCATCGGCGATCACTGCGGGAAGAGTCGACAGAAGAACACGATCCCCGGGCTCGGCCACCGTTGCGGTTTGGTCTCCAGCCGGCATGGCAAGTGGAGCGGGAGTCGGCGTGAGCGGGGGCTGAGAAAGCACGTCTCCACGAACGCCGGGCACCGGTTTGACCTGATCCCCGGTCAGCCGAAAGAGGACGGTCTGACCGCCGCCACGCCAAACCTGCAGGACCTCGCAGGGGGCCACCCGAACCGTCCCGGACAACACCTGCCCTCGACGATGTGGATCGTGCCGCGAGATGAGGTCCGAAACGGGCTTCAGAACGGGCTCGCCAAAGCGCTGGTCAAGTCCTGGCGCGGCATCTCCCCAGGCGGAAATAAGGCGCTTCAGGATAGCCTCGGGGGCCAGTCCGGCCAGCCCCAGGAACGCGGGGGAAGCACTGACACTTCCCGCATCGTTGCCGGTCCCTCGATTCCAGCCGTCAGCATCGAGGTCAAGCCGACCGCGCCCGTTCGCCTCGACAGCCTGTCCAGCAGGATGATCTTCCCAGGCGATCTTCGTCCCGCCGGGATCTAAGGAGAAGACCAACTCCCTCCCGCCGTTCCACATCACATTGGCGTCTGCACGGTTGTCTTCAGCCCGCGGCACATCCGGATTGAGAGAGATTGCTCCTGTAGCGCAGTCCGCAACAATGTTGTTCCAGACCCGATTGTGGCTAGTCGTGGTGGGCTTACCCCCGGCGGTGCGACTGAACAGATTGCGGATGCGAACGCCATAGGTTGCGCAGTCCGCGATGTAGTTGTTGATGTAGAACGCGTGATTCCCGTCGTGGGAGTAGATTCCTTCCCCCCACGCACCCCGAGGGGCATTGCGAGTCCTCAAGATGACGTTGTTGTCGACCAGCAGAGGCCCGGCGCTCACCTCAAAGAAAAAACCCGCCCCACGGTTTTCGGTCAGGACACACTGAGTCACGCGATTGCGAAGGCAGCGGTGGTCCAGCCAGATCCCGAAGGCCTCGTTCCGGTGCGACCGGTGACGGCGGATGACACAATCCTGGGCAATGTGCAGTTTGACCCCCGCCGCCTCGTACTGGTACAGATTGCCCTTGCGGCAGTTGTAGCTCGTTTCGTTATCCTCCAACAGCAGATTGACTTGGCCACCGCCCCAGCCGACAATCCCGGCCACGCCGTGATGATTGACCCGGTTGCGGCGGACACTGTGATTGCCCCGCTCGGAAGAAACGCCAGGTAGGGCAGTGATGTCTTTGGCCCACCCCTCGCCACCGACATCCATGCCCTGGGCATTGCCCCACTCGATCACATTGTCCTCAATGACCCAGTGATGCCCACCCCGCACACTGAGCATCGCCCGATGCCCGATCACACCCCAGTTCGCCCCATTGCTCTCAGGAGCTGCTGCGTACCGCATGGTCAGACCGGCGACCTGAATGTTCCCCAGTCCTCGAACCGCCGGCGCAAAACACTGCTGGCGCGTGGCACGCTCGATGCGGCGGTCCGACGGACGCCCGGTGTCCGGGACATGAATCCACAGTCGACTCGATGAATCGTCGGTCCAGAAGGTCCCCGGCTCCGCGTCGAGGGCTTCCCGTGATTCCACGTGCGTCAGCAGGGCCCCATCGACGATCACCTGTTCGGCTCGATGCATGGCGCCCGATTTGGGCGTCGGCCAAGCCTCCGGTGTGTCCCAGGCATGTCGCTGGTATGGGGCCGACCACAGTCCTGTGCCTTCCGCCCGCCACTCAGGCGTCCAGGGGTCAGCCCCCGTGATCACCGGATCAGATCCCGGTGCGGCTCGGTATGTGATCATCCGGTCTACCTCCGTCCCTCCACGGAACGGACGCACGCACTCCCGGTAGAGACCATCATGAATCAGCACGGTGTCGCCCGGGCGCACGGTTTCCGCTGCGTGCTGGATCGTTCGCCATGGTTTGTCTTCCGTGCCCGGGTTGCCATCAGAGGCCGCCGTAACGGAACCGGCCACATGATAGACGGTTGGCTCGTGGTCCAGGACCGGGGCCATCGCGTCCAGCAAATGCGTCGCGTATCCCCGTTGCACGACGTCATTGTCACGATCCCCAATCAACGCCCGGAGTGAAGCAATCGTGGCCTTCCGCTGCGGGCCCGGAATCACCAGACCGACGTCCGCCTCGTCAGGCAGAAGGTCACCAAGGAAGGTCCGGATGTTGAGTTCTGCGGCCGCGGTGGCCGCGATGTCCGAACCAATCTCCCCGAGCGCTCTGGTTGCACGCCTGGCCACGCTTCCCCCATGCTTCGCAGCAACCTCAAGAAGGGCTTGCTCAGCACCAGCGGCCCTCTCCCGGCACTGCCCGATCGCCTCTACCGCGATCCAGGCAGCACCGGCATTGTCACCCCGCGCGATCGCGGCCAGAGCGTCCAAATGGTCCTGGGGCTGCACATCGAGTCGAATCAACGCCCCATGGGCTCGGGCGCGCACACTCAAGTCAGCATCCTGACACGCGTCCTGTAGCCGAGGGACGGCCTCGCGTCCCAGGATCTTCTCCAGTGACAGAACCGCCTGGATGCGGCCACCGGAGCTTCCCTCACGCATGAGCCTGTCCAACTCAGGAACGGCCGGCCGACCGACTTTGGCGATCGCCACGTGGCAGAGCCAACGGATAGCGCCGTCCCGGTGGCTGTCCATGGCGTGGATCAGATGCGGGATGGCGGATTCCCCCATCTCCGCAATCGCCCCGGGAACGGCGTGACTCACCTTCTTCTGGCCCAGCATGGCAACCCATTCAGCAAGCGTCTTGCCCTGGTACGATGGCTCCGCATGAGCCCCGCAGACAAGAACGGCGACGGACGTCACGATGATGTTCGCTGGAAACCGCACACCAAGACTCCTCGTTCTCTGAACGCAATCATCTCCCCATCGACCAAAACGTACCGCATGATCTGTCAATGGATAGAGTCGCAGCTCTGACAGACAGCGGGACGCGACACGCGCGGGCACTGGACGAACGGCGCTCGCCGCGCCATCGTACTGACCGGTTTACCCGCAACGTGCAGGCCGTAGTCCACAGGTTTGGGAGAGAAATGGTCATGTCCATCGGAAGAAGACGTGAGGAGTCGCCTGGGACGCTGCGATGGGTCTTCTCAGCAACGGTCTGTCTGCTGTTCACCAGTCTCACGGGAGCAGATCCAGTAGCGCTGTGCTCAAGAGGCAAGCCCCATCACCCGGTCGTTGTCTGCCCTGAAGCCACACCACGCGTTCAAGCGGTTGCTCAGGAGTTGGTCGGGACGCTTGGGAGAATGACAGGCACGACGTTCACCCTCGGCATGGGCGACGGCACAACCGGCATCGCCGTTGGCACAGCCGCTGACTTCCCCAAGCTCGAACTGGCCGAGAACTTCGCGATCAAGGCACTCGCCGATCGAGAGCGCTACATCCTCCGGTCACACGAGCACGGGCTCCATGTCATCGGGGCCACCGAGTTGGCAGTCGAGGACGCTGTGTGGGATCTGCTCTACCGGCTTGGCTACCGCCAGTTCTTCCCAGGCCGGACGTGGGAAGTGGTGCCGTCCCACCCCGAGCTCGGACTGGATGTTGATGTAGAGGAGAAGCCGGCCTACGTGTCGCGACGGATCTGGTACGGCTTTGGCCTCTGGGACCACAACGCGGAACCGTACAGAGCCTGGTGCGCGCGAAACCGAGCCGTCCAGGGGTTTGCCCTCAGCACTGGGCACGCCTACGATCGCATCATCCGCAGGAACAAAGCCACCTTCGATGCCCGCCCCGAGTTCTATGGTCTTCTGGGCACCGAACGGAAGTCCTCGAAAATGTGCATCGGCAATCCGGAACTGCGAGACATGGTAATCCGGTACGCTCTGGCGCAGTTCGAAGCGAATCCCGACCTCGAAAGCGTCTCGATGGATCCAAGCGACGGGAGCAACTGGTGTGAGTGCCCACGCTGTGCCGACCTCGGAACAGTCACCGACCGGGCCGTGACCTTGGCAAATGCCGTCGCCGCAGCAGTGACCCAGGTACGCCCGCAGGCTCTTGTGGGCATGTACGCCTACAATCAGCATTCCCCTCCGCCAACGATCGAGGTCCACCCCAACGTCGTCATCAGCATCGCCGCCGGCTTCATCCGAGGCGGCTACACTGTTCAGCAGCTGTTCGATGAATGGGGCAAGCAAGCGCAACTCCTCGGCGTGCGCGAATACTTCAGCGTGCAGGCGTGGGACCGCAACCTGCCGGGGAAGGGGCGGGCGTCAAACCTGGACTATCTCTGTGAGACGATTCCCGCGTTCCACGCCGACGGCGGCCGTTTCTTCTCAGCAGAGTCCGGCGACAACTGGGGACCGCACGGTCTCGGCTACTACATCGCCAGCCGAATCATGTGGGACCTTGATGAAGCCAAACGCGTCGATGCCATCGTCGACGACTTCCTGGCCAGAGCCTTCGGACCGGCCGAGCCACCCATGCGGGAATGCTACGGGCTCCTCAATGGTGCCAACAAGCACCCGTTGAGCGGGGATTTGGTCGGACGCCTCTACCGCGCCCTCGAAGCCGCTCGAAAGCTGACGGACGACCGTGAGATCCGGGCAAGGATCAACGATATCATCCTCTACACCAGATACGTCGAGCTCTACCGCACGTACACCCAGGCTTCCGGGGACGACCGACAGGCCGCGTTCGAAACACTCATTCGGTACGGGTACCGCATCCGGACGAGCATGATGATCCACACCAAGGCACTCTACCGCGATATGGTCCGACGTGACAAGTCCGTTGCGATTCCTGAAGACGCCCGGTGGAATATCCCCGAGGACAAGAACCCGTGGAAAGACTCGACTCCGTTCAGCGACGAAGAGCTCCGCGGGATTCTGGCAGCCGGTATTGCCGCAAATGAGACCATCGCGTTCAGACCCATTGCCTACGGGACCAAGCTCGCCCCCCCCGCCGACCCAATCGTCACAAACAGCGGCCCCGCTCCCCCCGAGATCACCATCCGCGGCACCAATCGCTTCTACCTATGGGTCCCCGAAGCTCCCGCGACCATCGCACTGCAGGTTACCGGGGGGCTCATCCCCCACTACCGCGACCGTGGCGACGCCCGACTCGAACTGATTCCCGATGAGCATGAGTTCGGAGAAGCCGTCGACCGGGGCAGTGTTCCACCGGACGGAAAAGAGCGAGAAGTGACCCTCACGACAACCTACCAGGGGCTTCACATCCTGCAGGTCTCCGATGGCTCGGATAAGACACGCGTTCGCTGGCCAAGAGAGCTCGCGGTCTCCCTCCCCTGCAGCCTGGCAGAGCGGGTGAACTGGCAAGGCAGGGGCACATTCGTTTTCTGGGTCCCCAAGGGCGTCACGACAGTCGGCGTTTTCGTCTCAGGTGCAGCCGAGTTCCTCGACGGAACAGGCGAGGCCGTGGGACACGTTCGGAGCAAAGCCGGAGAGTACGCAGCGCTGAACGTACCACCGGGGCAGGACGGAGCCCTGTGGACCATGAAGAACGCTCAAGGCCGCATCGCCCTGATGACCGTGCCCCCGTATGTGGCGACGGCCGCAGATGCCCTGCTTCTCCCACGTGAACTGAAGAGATGAACAGCGCCATTCAGTGGGTCGGGATCTCCGAGACCGATGACTCGGAGATTCCCACCCACCAGAGCTACACACGAGCCTAACCGGCGCCAGTTGCTCTGTCGCTCATATCCGAGGTCGTAACTTGCCTCCGGATGTCCGAACAGAGAGTTCCGTGCTCAGAACGCATGAAGTTACAGACGAGTCCAGCCTCGTCCGAAGGTCCGGCTGTCATATCACAATGCGTAACTGTCTTCCGTTGGTGGCCAGGCAAGTCGCCGTCCGGAGGCCGCCTCCCACTCTGGGGGGGCGGTTCAGTGTGGGAGGCGGCCTCCGGACGGCGACTGACCGGTGCCCAAACGCGTGTAGTTGCACATGAGGTGTCCGACAGAACGGATGAGGAGAGTGGCCACTATGAGTGAACGATGTTTCGCACTTGGTGCGAGTCTGGGAGCCATGATTATGACCGCGACAGTTGGCGCTGAGCAGCTTGATCTGGTCCGAGATGGTCAGCCCCGGGCGGCAATCGTGCTTCCGTCCCAACCGGAAGCCGACGAGCAACTCGCGGCAGAGGAACTGCAGCAGTATGTGGAGACCATATCGGGAGCCCGGATGAGTATCGTGACGGGCGCTGGCGTTGGGGATGCTCTGCCCATCCGCATCGGCCTCGCCTCCGCCCCTGATCTGGCGTCCGTTCTGGGCCGGGAGACAGCCCTTCCTGATGCGTGTGTCGTCGATGTGTCCAAGGCAGGCATCACCCTCGGTGGGTTGTCGCCACAGGGAACGCTGTTTGCTGCGTATGAACTCCTGGAGAAACTCGGCGTGCGCTGGTATCTGCCGGGCGAACTGGGCACGGTCATCCCGAGCCGAAGAACGGTGAGTGTCGAGTTGGGCCGCACGGTTCGGGTTCCATCCTTTGCCAGTCGGCATCTCCAGGCCGTCCCGGCGACGCTGCCATGGTACCGGCACCAACGCCTCGGCGGCCCCGTCTTCCCTTCAAGCCACAACATCCGACTCAAACCGCGAATTGGCGACGGGGACGAGGCCTTGCTGGCCCTGGTCGGCGACAAACGACGCGGTCACCAGCTCTGCATCAGCAATCCGACGCTCCTCGACCGGGCTGTCGCGTATGCCCTCGACTACTTCACCAAGCACCCGGATGCGCCCTGGATCGGGATGGGGCCGGCAGATGGGGCAGGATTCTGTGAATGCCCGGGGTGCCGGGAGTTGGATGGCGGCGAGTGGGATGCGTTCTCGGCCGAGCCGTCGATGACCGATCGCTACATCTGGTTCTTCAACCAGGTCCTGGCTCGCATTCATCCGACCTTTCCCGGCAAGAAAATCGGCTTCTACTGCTACCACACCTACCAGCTCCCGCCACGCAAATGGACGCCCGACCCGCACATCGTTCCCGCCTTTGCACCGATCACGCTCTGCCGCATCCACGGCATGTCCAACCCCGTCTGCCCGGATCGCTCGTTCTACAAAACACTGATGGTGGAGTGGGGAAAAATCCTCCCGGAAACCTATGAGCGAGGCTACTACTTCAATCTGGCCTGTCCGCAGTTCCCATTCAGCAAGATCCACGCGGTTCGTGACGAAACGCGCGTCGCCCATGACGCCGGGGTGAAAGGCTGGCGGGTGGAGTGCATCTCAAGCTGGGCCTGCACAGGCCCGACGCTCTATGTCGCCGCCCGACTCATGTGGGATGTGCATGCCGACGTGGATGCCCTGCTGGCCGAGTTCTATGAGTTGTTCTTTGGTCCCGCAGCCAAGCCGATGGGCGAGTACCTGGAACTGGTGGACCATGCGTTCCGCGATACGGATTGCCATACCGGTGGGAGCTTCTGCATGCCGCAGGTGTTCCCCCCGAAGAGACTTGCCCTGGCCGAGGCCCTGATCCGCAAAGCTGTAACGCTGGCCGGAGAAGCCGCACCGTGGCAGGCACGTGTGGCAATGTTCCGCGACAACCATGAACGGCTGAGTCTCTTCCTGCGCATGCTTGAGGCGGAAAAACGTGCGGACTTCGCGGCAGCAAAGGCCGCACACGATCAGATGGTCGAACTCTCTCAAACGATGGCAGACACGGTCCTCGCCACCGCCGCCCCCGTCAGAGGAAAGCGCAAAGCGACAGCTCCCCTGCTCTACGGAAGAGCCGCAACAGGCTACGTGAAACGCTTCTGGACCCCAACCGTGGAGTCCGGGCACGAACGCACGGCCGAAAGAGGCCAACTCGTGACCGTACTCCCTGACGAATGGGACTTCCAAATCGACCCGAAGGACCTGGGAGAACAGCTCACCTGGCAGCGTGACGGCACCATCGGCGGGAACTGGCGGGCTATCCGGACGCTGAGCGCATCGTGGAGTGATCAGGGACTGCACTACTACAAAGGCCACGCCTGGTATCGCACGACAGTGACCTTGCCGGAATCAACGGCTGGACGTAAACTGTTCCTTTGGTTCGGCGGGGTCGATGAGAAAGCCAAGGTCTGGCTCAACGGTACGCTGCTCGGGACCAGCGCCGATCCGGGCGAGGGCCTGCCGGGAGTCGCAGGTGCATTCAGACCATTCGACATGGATGCTACGGAAGCGGCTCGGCCCGGAGCGGAGAACACGATCGCCGTAAAGATCACGAACCTGCAGCTCAACGAGGTCGGAACAGGCGGAATTGTCGCCCCGGTGATGTTCTGGACCCCACGCTGAGTCGCGTCCCGCGCTGCGCCACGGCGGTCTTCCTGCCGGAACAGAGCCGCGCACAACGTAAGCGGTCTTCGACGGCCCAAACCAATGAGGACTCTATAGGTGAGATTCAACCGACAACCCGTGATCTGGCTCCTCCTCGCCTGCCTCCCCTGCCTGCATGGCCGGGAGTTCCAGGTGCGCCGGATCGGCGAACCAAAGGCCAACCTGTGGGGAACGGATGAGTTCCAGATGAAAGTCACGCCGTTGGGGACGGTTCGGCACATCCGAGTCGGCGATCAGGAACTGGTTTGGCAGGGCATAGCTCTCTACACGTTTCCCTACGCTCCCGGCGGAAAGAAGCCGGTCCGGACAGTCCAGGGGGAAGGCTACGGAAGTCGTGGCCTCTCCGTCGAAGCACCGGACGTGTCCGACCGCGACATCGACGGGACCCACGTCTGGGAGCTCACGCACCTGGTCGCCACAAAGACCGTTCTGGGTGGGCGACCGCTATGCCGAGTCAAGCAGACGCTCCGGGTCACACCGACTGGCGAAATCGGCGTCCTTTACGACTGCGAATGGCTTGAATCGATACGCTGGTCCAGCTTCATGGTTCTCATCATCTTCGACAAGCCCGCGTGCTCGGGGAAATCCTACCTGGCAATGGAGGAAGAAGGGACGACGCACACGGGATTTCTCGACAGCTCCAGTCCGGGCCAAGGCGGCCATCGCATCCGGAACGCTGTCTTCGACCAACTCTCGATTCGACCGGACGTCGGACCACTTCATGTGGTGTGGCCCGAACCGGCCACGTGCGCTCTGCAGTGGTCGCGAGGCATCGAACTGCGGATCGAGCCCCGCGGCTTACCACGCTATGGCCCCATCCCGAAGGGCCACCGGGCCCGTCTGAACTACCGTTTCCTACTACCCGTATCGCAGGAGTAACACCATGCGCCCCACCATGCGTCACGTTTCCGCCGGTCTCGCCTTCATCGGCTTCCTGTCACTTTCCGGAGCCACCTGGTCCGCCACGACCGCAACGTTGCAGGGCAACAAGGAAGCCCCACGCATCGTTCTGGAAAACCAGTTCATCAGATTGACCGTCGAGCCGGCCCTGGGAGGGCACTGCACAGACTTCTTCTACAAACCCACGGGCAAGCGCCTCCTACAGCCGGGAGTGGGGAGACTCCAAGGCGTGCGCGTCTGGAACTACACAGACGGTGACCTGTACAAGCAATGGCAGAAATGCGCATGGGAGCACGAGATCGATCGCCGCGAGGACGGAGTGGCCGTCGTCCTGCGAGCAGCGGGGGATATCAACTTCACCCGTTCAACCACCTTCGAGAAGCGTCTCACGCTGCGTCACGAGGAAGCCATGGTCCGAGTGACCACCACATTCCACGTCGGCGAGGAGCTTATGCAGGGATTCCCGATCGGGCTCTGGTTCGCAAACCAGGCCGGGGTGGTAGGCGAGGAGTGCCGGTACTCCTTCCCGTTGGACACCGGAGTGACCACCCTCGACCTGTCGACGGCAACCGGACAGGAGTGGTTCTACCAACCTGTCCGCGGCTGGATAACGGCTCTGGGCAAGAGCGGCACTGGGTTCAGCCTGAACATGGAATACCGCCGCCTCATGTGTTTCTACATGTGGCCAGGAAAGCAGCCGACCCTGGAGTGGGCGTTCCGCACGGCAGAGGTCGAGAATGGTGAGAGCTTGTCGACGGAGCAACTCATGGTGGCGTTCTCCGGCCTCCAGGACGTGCATGGCAGCGGAGGCGGAATCGTGGCCGGTCTCGACGGCCCGGAAACATGCTCAATCAAAGGCGCCGCCGGCCTCCCTCTCACTGCCCGGATCGCTTCAGGCACAGCCTATGATTGCCAGCTTTCGCTCTCCGTCAAGCAGCTCCCTGATGGGGAAGCCCAGCCCGTCACTACACGCACCCTCAAACTGCGCCCCGGAACGTGCGAGAGTGTCCCCTTCACGCTCAGCCTCCGAGCGGAAGGAACGTACCTGGTGACCGGCCAAGTCACCGTGAAGGGGAAAGAGATCATGGATTTCGTCCGACCACTCAAGGTGGGCGAGACGAAGACGCCGGTGCACGTGGCCGCAAAGGAAGAGCGCCTCGGCCGCAAGTCCGAGCGTTTCGAGGACCGCGTGCCGTTGTCCGGGGGAGGCCCCAAGGACCTGGAACTGTCGATGGCGGTGGAATCGCCGCACACAAAGTGGGCTCGCCCTCGCGCCGGCGGCAAGCTCAACGTCCTGGTCCTCACTTCGTGCATGACCGGACGTGAAGCCGTTGAACTGGGACAGCGGCTCGACATGAACCTGATGTGGGTCACCGCCGGGACGCAGTACGAACTCAACTCCATATCCTGGGTATTCGGGAAGGGCAAGAAGTTCACCTACACAGAACAACGCATGAATGAGAACATTCAGCAGGCTCTGACACAACCCTGCGATGCGATCATCATCGGAGGGTTGCGCGGCGATGTGTTCACGGAAGAGACGGTTAAGCTGTTCCGACAGAAGATAGAGGAAGGCGTGGGGCTGGTCTATGTCGCTCCGAACCGAGGCAGGGACGACCTGTACAGCCTGCTCCCCGTTGAGCTGGAAAAGAGCCTACGGGGCCGCCCCGCCCCCTGGCGCCAGACCACCCCGCACCCCATCACCACCGGTGTTCCTCTCGACGTCCTGCCCCAGACCAAGCATGCCGTCTATCCCGTCAAAGGAGAGGTGCTTGCGCAGGCAGGCTCCTCGCCGCTCCTCGTTGTCCAGGATGGCCCCGGCAAAGGGCGGGTGGCCGTGCTTTCCTACAACACCAGCTGGCAAGGCTCCGGGAGCTACTCCTCCGGGATCACGCCCTGGATCGAGGGGGACAGTTGCCGGTTCGCGTACTGGGAGTACTACTTCTCTCTGCTCGCGAAGGCCCTGGTGTGGACCGCGGATAAAGCGTCTCCGGTCGTCCTCTCCACCGTCAACACCGACTCACCTGATGCCGTCGAGTTTGACTTGGAAAACAGCGGCCCACCGGTTGAGGCCGAGGTCGAGCTCACCGTGTCCGACACGTTTGGCCGCACACTCAGGACTGCGACTCAGACAATCACCGTCACCCGGGGAGCAGCAGGTTTCAGCTTCCCGTTGGGGCAGGACTTGCCTGGCGGCACGCTGCTGGTGGATGCCATCGTACGAGATCCGAAGGGGGGATCCCTCACGTGGGGATCAGCCGTCGTGAAACGCCCACAACCGGTGCTTGTCGAGCAACTCAAGCTGGATAAGCGAACCTACAACGCCAACGAAACGGTGCATGCCGCAGCCCGTCTCGTTCCCACTCAGGACGCCCCTGACCGCGTGGTCCTGCGAGGAGAACTGACCGATCGCCTGGACCGCCTGATTGCCGCAGTCGAAGTCCCTGTCACTCTCGCCGGGACGACCCCGGTTGCCCTGGACCTGCCCGTGGGTTCGCCACTGATTCCGGGAGCCACGGTCCGCCTGTCCGTCCTGGACGGTGACCACGTCCTGAGCGTTGCGGAAATCGATGCCTATACGTTCCCCGAAAACTTCACAACCCGACACTGGAACGACTGGCAAAGCTGCATCTGGGGAAACCCGGGCGGAGCATACCGCCGAGAATACCTGCTGCCTGTCTATGCTAGGGTCTACCGAGACTACGGGGTATCCTCAGTGCTCGCAGCATCCAACTGGCTGAACCATCGCGAATTCGAGTGGCCAGTGCGGGAAGGCTTCAAGATCATGCCGATGAACGTCTCATTCGGGGCGATCAACGTTGGCCACCGTGCCCCGAAAGGGAAGATGTCGTTCAAAGAACAGAAGGTGGAATACCGGAAGACGAAGGACAAGCAGTACCTGATCCGCCCGGTCTGCCTGAACAGCGAGCAGGATCTGGCCCCCCTGGCCGGCAGAATGCATGGAGTCGCTGCCTACGCCGGCTGGCTCAACCCCATTGGGTATAATCTCGGCGATGAGATGAGTACCACGCACTACGTGACGCCTTACGACTACGATTTCCATCCCGAAGCCCTGGCCGCGTTCCGTGACTGGTTGCGCGACCAATACGGCTCTCTAGAGACTCTCAACCGGGAATGGGAAACCACCTTCGCGGCCTGGGACGACGTCCTGCCAATGACTGCACACGAGATCAAGGGCCGCAGCAATGCCGCTCCGTGGGCCGATCACCGGGCATTCATGGATGTGACGTTCGCCCGTTTCTTCAAATGGACACGTGAGCAACTCCGGCAGAAAGACCCCGGGGCCCGAGTAGGGATGTCCGGGAGTCAAGCTGCCGAAGCCTATGGCGGGTATGACTGGTATCAGATGGCCAACACGCTGGACTTCGTGCAGAACTACACGCACAAGAACACGTCCGTCATGCAACGCTCATTCGCGCCCAATCTACGTCGCGCGCCGTGGTACGGGTACTCGAGCCGCAATCCCAACGCTCGCCGGACCCAGTGGTGGCGCCTGCTCAACGGCAATCTCGGTGGCTCCTATTGGTCAGCGACCTTTATGTTCAGACCCGACCTTCTGCCTTCTCCCATGACGGCCGATGTGGCTCCCGTCATCACGGAGATTCAAGGTGGGATCGCCACCCTCCTGCGTCAATGTGAACGCGTTGTCGACATTGGCATTCACTACTCACAGGCAAGCGTCCGGGGAGCGTTCCTGGCCCAATCGGCAATCACCTTCAGCGAGAATCGGGATGGCTGGGTCAAAATGCTCGAGGACAATGGGCTGCAATGCGAGTTCCTGGCCACGCCACAGCTCGAAGCCGGCGAACTGGCGAAGCGCAAGTACAGTGCCTTCATCCTCCCCTACTCCGTCTGCCTCTCAGCCAAAGAAGTCAGTGCCATCCAAGCCTACGCGGAAGCCGGGGGTCTGGTGATAGCGGACGCGAAGACGGGCCTCATGGATGAACGCTGCCGGGTCCTGGCCACACCACGCCTGGGCGACCTGTTCGGCATCACCCGAAAGACACCGGATCACAAGTGTTCGGTCCTCCCGGGGGACGTCCGCTTCAGCGACAGCGCCGCAACTGAAGACCTGAGGGGAGAGTCTCTTGACCTGGGAGTCGCCGAACCCTCCCTTGCCACGCGTGGCGGGACGGCCTCTGCCGCCATGGAGAACATACCGGCAGTCGTGTCCAGGCGAGTCGGCAAAGGACGAACGCTCTTCCTCAACACGTTCCTGGACAGCTACGTCCAGCGCCGCAAACTCGGGCTTGAGAAGCCGATCGCCGGCCTCTTCGAGAGCATCCTCTCGAGCCAGGGGATCACTCCTGCCGTCCGCACAGCCACCAAAGACACGGCCTGGGCACGCCTGTTCACGGCCCGGTTCCGTTCCGGGGGTTCGCGCTACATCGGGACGGTCGCCCGGGGCACCGACAAAACAGCGGAGGAGCGCACAGATATCGACGTGACATTCCCGGTTCAGAACCACGTCTACGACGTCCGCAAACAAGCGTACCTGGGGCACTCCGGGAAGGCTCAGTGCAGTCTCCTTCCCGGAGACGCCGCCCTCTACGCCCTACTCCCTTACCAGGTGACCGGACTCGACCTGGTAGTTCCCGCGCCCCCCGCCCGTGGTCACGAGCTACGCTACGATCTTGCCGTGAAGACAAAGGGCAAGAAAGCTGACACCCATGTTATCGTGGTGGAAGTCCTCGGACCTGATGGCGCACGCCGGGGGCACTATGACGCACAACTGGTCGCCACCGGCGGCAAAGCGGCAGGACGTGTCCCCTTGGCCCTCAATGACACATCCGGCACTTGGACCATACGCGCCACGGACCGAGTCAGCGGCGCCGTCGAAACAACCACGTTTGTTCTTGAATAGGAGAACGACCAATGAATCTGCGCCCGATGATCTGCGGCATGGGAACACCCCTGGTAGCACTCCTCATTGGTTTCTACGCCCAGGGCGGGGACACGTTCGGGGCCAGCCGGCAATCTTACCTGCTTCTCGAAAACGGCCGGGCGCGGTGCCGAATCGTGCAACCCAAGGCCCCCAAGAAGGAGGAAGCCGAGGCGGCGAAGCTGCTCAATGACATGCTTGCCGAGATCGGCGACGTGACACTGGACGTAGTGACGGACGGAGCAGAAAGCGTACCCGGTGTCATCGACATCCACGTCGGACAGACAGACCGGGCCAAGCGCGATGGTGCACTACCGGCAACGCTGGATGCGGATGGCTTCG
>Ga0209045_1001459_pt1 | contig 21073 bp, 19 predicted proteins | sample SaaInlLV_10m_DNA_4_FD_184664 | JGI IMG/M metagenome (GOLD analysis project Ga0209045, IMG submission 184664) | Marine microbial communities from expanding oxygen minimum zones in the Saanich Inlet - Saanich Inlet SI072_LV_200m_DNA (SPAdes) (version 2) | ecosystem: Environmental > Aquatic >...
TGCTCAACAACAGACCAAGGAAGTTACTGAACTTCAGGACTCCTTATGAAGTATTTAATCATTTATCTTATCGAACCAATTGTTGCGCTTATTAGTTGAAGTTACGTATTTAACATTGCTTAGGTATCAAAAGTTAATTGATGATGGTTTGTAGTACTGCACTGTCATTAGCCACTGAGTCAAGGGCAAATCTAGTTCGAATTCATTTAATTAACTCCTGTAAGAATCTTCACCACAATAGATGATACATTGTTTACCTGATATTCCTTTGGCATCTTCCAATCCATCGTTTCTGAAAGAACAATTTCAACACAATTCAGTATCTTCTCAGAATCAACCCCGGTAATTATGTTGCTGCCTGCTTCAAGGGTCTCCGGTCTTTCAGTGACATCCCTGATTGTTATATTTGGAACTTTGAAGATACAGCACTCTTCCTGAACAGTACCGCTATCAGTAATCACACAATAAGCTTTTTGCTCTAAAGCAATGAAATCGAAGAACCCAAGCGGTGTCAAAAAATGGATATTCTTGTTGTTTAAGGTGATGGCAAAACTTTCAATCCTGTTCTTAGTTCTCGGGTGCAGGCTACAAATGACTGGCATTTTATACTGCTTCTCAATTTTGTCTAATGCGGTTATTATGTTGGACAAACGCTCTTTTATATCAACGTTTTCCTCTCTGTGCATTGTAACGAGAAAATATTTTTCAGGTTTTATATTTAATCTTTCATGAATATTGCTCTCCATTATATTTTCGCTGTATGCATTAATGACTTCATTAACTGGATTCCCCGTTACATAAATTCTGTTAATTTCAATCCCTTCTCTAAGGAGGTTCTCTTTGCTGTTATGTGTATATGACAAAAGTATACTACTGGAATGATCTATAATTCTGCGGTTCACTTCTTCAGGAACACGGTCGTCAAAACAACGGTTTCCAGCCTCCATATGGTAAACAGGAATACCCATACGTTTAGCAATCATACTAACAAGTCCACTGTTTGTATCTCCCAGGATAAGGATTTTGTCCGGTTTAATCTTACGAATGATTTTTTCTGATTCTATGAGTATCTTTCCTATCTGCTCCCCAAAGGTCTCTCCTTTTATACCAAGATAGTAATCAGGTTGACGGAGTTGCAAATCATCAAAAAAGATTTTATTAAGACTGTCATCATAGTTCTGGCCCGTATGGACAAGGGTGTGTTCACAATATTTATCAAGTTTTTTTATAATTAGAGATAAACGAATTATCTCCGGTCGGGTGCCGAGAACGGTCATTACTTTCATGTTAAGAATCCCTTTTCATATCCGCAGATTACGCAAATTAATAGTTGTAAACAAATCTTTTATGTTCTAGTGACTTAGTAATTAAAGTGATCTAAAGTGTAAAGTGAACTTAAGTGACTAAAGTTGTTAAGGCTTAGAACCAATAGATGTGAAAATAGCAAGTAATTCACTGCACTCCTCATAATCTGTATTGGCCTCTTCTCTAGATAACCATTTTGTATCTAGAATTACTTCTATCCAATATTGTGTTTCACTCGCTTCACTTTCACAAATTTTTATCTTGTTTTTAAAGTCTGCCTTACTTCTAGCTCGATTAGCCTCCCGGTAATTAGCACCAATGGAAGTTCCTGATTTTGTGATCTGGTTTCTTATAACCCTTCCCTCTGGAGTATTCGGTAACGTTGTAGACAATCGAATTATCCGTACTTCAAATTGCCGAGTTCTCTTTTCCAGTTCCTTAGAGAATTCTTTATTATCCATAACTTTAGACACTTTAAACTTTAGTTCATTTTAGTCACTTTTGGATGCGGACTAATCATCTATTATAAGATTATTCTTCCTTAACAACTCTCTAATCTCATCCTTATTCATCAAATCATCCGCTGAGATGTACTCTTTATTAAGACAAATATCAATCTTTTCAGATGATCTTAATTCCGGAAGTATGGGTTTAATGACAAAATAATCACCTCGATCAATTGTTCGATGGCACTCTTCTTCAGAAATTAGTACTTCATGTGTTTTCTCGCCCGGGCGGATGCCAGTATTTTGAATCTCTATTTTCCTGTCACCAATCATTACATCAACAACATCTGTAATTTTGGCAGAGGGAACTTTTGGAATGTATGTTTCTCCCCGTTTAGCACTCTTTATAGCAGCAAAGATAAGATCAATAGCCATATCCAGACTCATCAAGAACCTTGTCATTTCTGGCACGGTGATAGTTACAGGTCCACCCTTTTTAATTTGATCCATAAACAACGGGATTGCTGAACCTCTTGATGCTAAGACATTTCCATACCTTGTGCAAATAAATCGTGTTTGAGAGGACTTCAGATTTCCTTCGGTAAAAATTCTCTCCTGGATTGATTTGGTCATACCCATGACATTAACAGGTTTGCACGCCTTATCAGTTGAGACACCCACAGCAGTATCAACCCTATAGTTATCGTTTGCAATAGCTGTTACTATATTGTTTGCCCCATGAATATTAGTTTGCACTGCCTCAAACGGGAAATATTCACAAGTCGGTACTTGTTTCAGAGCGGCGGCATTGATAACAATATCTATATCTTTTAGCGCCGTTTGCACTGATTGAAGATTTCTGACATCTCCGATATAGAATTCCAAGACATCATTCGTTTCGTGGTAAATAATTTCATCTGTTGCTGCAAATTTATGCTTCCACTCCAAACGCATTTGATGTTGCTTGGTTTCATCGCGCGAAAAGACTGTTAATTTAGAGGGGGCGCCAAGCTCGCCGGTTAGAATCCTTGAAACAAGCTTCTGTCCCAGGGAGCCGGTACCACCAGTTAGAAGAATTTTCTTATCTTTAAATATCATATCTACCTCTTTTCTGGATGCGAATTAAACATACTTCATAGATTCTGTTTTATATCTGTGTAATCTGCGTAATCTGTGGATTAGAAACGCCACTTTTCGTAATCAGGAACCCTTTTAGTAAAATCTTCTATCATCTCATCCCATGTAGGAATATAGATATGCGTCAACCCTTTAAATCTTGTTGAGTCTAGACTTCTGTCTATTACGACGCTTTCATCAGAAACAACTTCAATGTCTAACTTTAATACCTCTTTTAGTTTACTTAATAAATCATACTTATTTATTGGTTCGCTTGATACATGGTATAGTCCATCTACACTTGGATGACCTTCAATTAAAGTGCTAATAATTTCCGCCAGTATATAGGTTGTTAACCCAGAAAAAATTGCTCTTCGATAACCACGAACTTTTCCTTTTTGTGATAGGAACCATTCAAAAAGACTACTTGCCCCGTACAGTTGTCTTCCCACAATTGATGTCCGCAATGTCAGACAGTCATTCGCAGTCACCTCTCCTAAAAATTTAGTCCTCCCATATAGATCATACGCATCTGAAATATCACTCTCTACATACCCTCCTTTTTTACCTGAAAATACACAATCAGTACTAATATGTATTAATCGTATATTACGTTCAGCACACATTTCACCCAGTCTGTGTGGAAACAGTGCATTCATAGAAATAGAAGGAATGGAAAATTTCGCATTCGGTAATTGTTTAATGATCCCCGCACAATTCACAATAACATCCGGCTCTGCGGTGTTTAATGCTCTTCCCAGGTCACTATCATTAAGTACATTAGTATTACTTATTATTTTTTTATCATTCTTGGTAAAAAGTGAACATCTTCCACTGAGTTCTTCAAGGCCGCCACGGATAGACCCGAAAGTATCATGTCCGTCCTTCATATTCAACCAAACAGCATGTCCAAGCATGCCAGTTATACCTAAAATCAAGATTCTCATTTTAAAAGTTGGCCACTAAATCACACGAAAGGGCACGAAAAGTAATATAAGCAAAAAACTTTCTATCACGCTAAGGCGCAAAGAACGTAAGAGCATAAAGCTGATAGGTAATAGCAAAATGTCAAAGACCTGAGATCAGAAGGCAGTAATCAATCCAGATCAAAGTCTTCTCTCCAGTCTTCCTCTTCTTTCCACACAGGCTGTTCACTTTTCAACAGAACAAAATCACTCAATTCTACTTATCTCACTAGATTCATATTTATTCAAGATTGACAAGTAATTCAATTTCTTTAAGGACATTAGCTAAATCTAAAGATGCAGAGGAAACAATATTATCTTTACTTCCTTCATGTTTATGATGAGGGCATGTTAATAATTTTAATTTTCTGTGGTGGCCAGAATTGTCATAACGAAACACCAACTTATCTGATGAATCCATGTATTGGTAAACATACATTAAACGATCTATCGTCAATTCTACATCTACAAATTCACGCCAATATAAATTCGACTCATCCAGAAATTGGAGCTTACCTCGTATGAAGCCTTCATGTGTTCCGTTTCTCAAGCGTAACACTTGATAATTGGACAATCGAACTTGATTCAACAATTTTTTGGATCTGGCGGAAATAACCATTAATCCGCAAATTTGATATCCCTTAATGCCTCAGTCTTCTCCACTAAACATTTTAACATCCTTGACTCGCCAATCCATTCTGCAAATTCCATGGTTTCTTCAATTTCATTATTTTCATAGTTGGAGATGAAATCTTGAGTAAGCATCTGATATTTCTTCTCAAATTCTTGTAGTCTTTGTTCTGTTTGCCGTATACCTGTTTCCAATAAGCGCAACTCATTAGCCAGCGCTGCTTCAACCAATGGCTTAATTTGTCGATCTCGTTTGGAAATTAATTTGACATCATTCATCCAATCCTCCTTTTAAGCATGTAGCAACAAAATTAATATCTGATTTTTAATTAAATTTTCTATGGCCATCATTAGGACTCTCATAATATCCTATCTAAAGTGTACCCACCAAAAATTTCTCAGTAGAAAGGTGTTAATAATGCAAAGAGCATAAAGCTGATAGGTCATAGCTCATAGACACAACCAAGTTTTAAGTGTCTTATGTGATCTAAAGTGCCTAAAGTTAGTTAATAATAATTCAGAAATTCAAGAATTTGGAAATTTAAGAATTAATGTTTATTGCGAGTCACTGATACTAATTGGCAATAGAACTGACTGGCATTAAAAAAGGCTGATAGTTGATAGCTGGTGGGTGATAGCAAAATGTCAAAGACCTGAGATCAGAAGACAGAAGGCAGAAATCAGTCCAGATCAAAGTCTTCTCTCCAATCCTTCTCTTCTTTCCATTCTGGCTGCTCTTTCTTCGACAGGACAAAATCGCCGAGAACCAGCGTATCCATTCCTGTGCGCATAAAACATATGTATGCATCTTCAGGTGTACAGACAATTGGCTCACCACGCACATTAAAGCTAGTATTGACAACCATTGGACATCCCGTATTCTCGTAAAATATTTTAATCAACCTATAATATCGTTCATTATTCTTCCCATCCACCGTCTGAATCCTCGCACTGTAATCTACATGGGTAACGGCTGGAATATCAGATCGTGGTATTTCCAGTTTGTTTATTCCAAAAAGGTTCATCTGTTCTTCAGTCATTGGAATCCTTTTTTCATTTCTAACTGGTGCTACCATCAGCATGTAAGGGCTCTCTTTGTCATGTTCAAACCATTCCAAAACATGTTCCAACAGAACCGAAGGGGCAAAAGGGCGGAAAGACTCACGATATTTTATTTTAAGATTCATCTTCTTCTGCATCTCAGGGTTTCTGGGATCTCCTATAATTGATCGCGCACCAAGTGCCCTCGGCCCAAATTCCATCCTGCCCTGAAACCATCCTATAATCTCTCCCATCTCCAATCGTCTTGCAACATCATCACAAAGATCTTCCTCTGTATACTCTCTATAAGGATAACGGTTTTCATGCAGAAACTTTTTAATTTCAGTTATATCAAAATGAGGTCCCAGATAGCTTCCGGACTGTTTATCTTCCTTACCATCAGCCACTCTTGGCTTATCTAGATAGTGATGCCAGATAGCCATGGCAGCGCCTAAAGCAGCTCCAGCATCTCCCGCTGAAGGCTGGACCCAGATATTATCAAATGGTCCCTCCCTTAAAAGATTTCCATTTCCTACGCAATTAAGGGCCACTCCTCCAGCCATACACAAACTCTTCAAGCCTGTCTGCTCATAAACATATTTACCAATACTTAACATGATCTTCTCAGTAACCTTTTGAATAGAAGCAGCCATGTCCATCTCTCGTTGGGTAACCTTCTCTTCTGGCTTCCTTGGCGGGCCACCAAATAGTTTGCTAAACTTACGATTGGTCATAGTAAGGCCCTGGCAGTAATTAAACACGTCCATATTCATCCTGAAACTGCCATCTTCTTTCAGGTCAATTAACTCGTTCATTATCAGTTCCACATATTTTGGCTCTCCATAAGGTGCCAGGCCCATAACTTTATACTCACCAGAATTTACCTTAAAACCCGTATAATATGTAAATGCTGAATAAAGCAGTCCAAGGGAGTGCGGAAATGAAATCTGCTCTTTTATTTCTACCTTATTACCCTTTCCAACACCCCATGTGGTAGTAGCCCATTCACCTACACCATCAAAGCATATAACAGCAGCCTCTTCGTATGGTGAAGGAAAGAAAGCACTTGCTGCATGAGATTCATGGTGCTCTGTAAAGAGCACTTTCCCTTTCCAGCCAAGTTCTTTCTTTATAATCTTTGGAAGGTGAAGTTTTTTACTTAACCATAAGGGAATTGCCTTTCTGAGGCTTGCCCAACCCCCGGGAATATAACTCAGATAAGTTTCCAGAAGGCGATCAAACTTAAGAATGGGCTTGTCATAGAAAACAACGTGTTCTATCTGATCTATGCCAATCCCTGCCTCTTTCAGACAGTACTCTGCAGCCATTCGAGGAAAAGCCTCATCATGCTTCTTGCGCGTGAAGCGCTCTTCCTGGGCTGCTGCTATGATATCTCCATCTTTTAGGAGAACAGCGGCGCTGTCGTGGTAGTATGCTGATATGCTGAGGATGTACATATTTTATAAAGTTAAAAGTGACTAAAGAAATTAGCTGATTGCTCATAGCTCATGGTTGATAGTAGGTAGCTGATAGCCACATCTAAGGTTTTAAGTGACTAAAGAAATTAGCTGATTGATTATGGTTCCTTGCTCATAGCCTGTGGCTGATAGTCCATAATTCAAAGCTGTCCACTTATAGCTGATGTTCATTTTGTAATTGTTTTCTTTATTGAATTTATAAGACTTGAAAGCTGTCTGCCGATTATATCTCCTGCTATCCGCAAATCATTAAGATTTGAACTGGAAATCCACTACTTTCTGTTAAATATTGCGAGAAAGGAAATTGTTTCAAATAGTGACCCTCGTGCGATATAAAGATATTGTATGAATTCCTTTTTGGAATTACGACCTTTACCCTCCGCAATGTTTGCAGAAATTGATGTTACAGATGATTCTACTTGTTCTATCAGTCTATAATGTTTCCGATCAGTATTCATTCTCTCTGCAGTATCAATAACACTTACTGCAAAATCTACAGATTTATGCCAAACCTCCAAATCTTCAAAACTAAACTTTATTTCACCCATTTCCTTCAGTCCCTCCATCAACAATGAGCTATAAGAAATTCTCTCTACGTCTTCTCCAAATCTTCAAGGATTTTCTTTATCACTCTTCTCATCTTCGGAATATGCTCGGAACAGACAGCAAACACTGTCTCAGAATCTATGTCAAAGTAATGGTGAGTTATGATATCCCTCATCCCTTTGGCTTTCTTCCAGTCAATCTCAGGATAGTTTGTAAGAAGCTTGGCCTCAGTCAGTTTGTCTATCTGTTTAAGTGCCTCACCAATGTTTATTAACTGCATACAAATACTATCAAGTTTCTCAAGGCCAAGATCGTCTTTTATGAAATCATCACTTGATTCAATGACCTGATACCTTCTGTTTATTTGGTCCAGAGCCCAATCAATGTTTTTCAAGATATCAATAACAAGCCCCTTATCATACATAGATAGCGTCCCGCTCTATCCTGTATCTCAGGGATTCATTCATCTTATCTCTTAGTCTCACAACATCTACCTTAGAGCCTAAAGCGTCTTCAACCGCCTGTTTAATACCTATAAGATAAAACAGATCAGGCTTTATGAGTTCGACCACAATATCTATATCACTATCTTTAAAGTTCTCTCCTCTTGCATAACTACCAAACAGCCCAATTTTTATGAGACCATAATTTTGCTTGAACTTTGTTTTATGTGTTGTAAGAAAATCAATGATTTCTTCTCTATTCATCTGTTTTTTTGTCATTAATCATTTGCCACGAAATCACATGAAAAGCACGAAAATAAGGATAAGCAAGTAATGAGTAGAAGAGGAATAAATATTGCGACTGATTAAATAAGCAGGGAGCATCTATTCTCTTTCTAAAAAGCATTTTGCTTTCTCATATATTTCCTTTGCAATGGTATAGAACGTCACTACATCGTCTATGCCAGGCTTACCATCGGGCAACAAGCCCAACTCACCAGGATATCTTGAATCAATATAAAGTTTATTAAGCAAGCTGAGTAAGTCATCATCAAAACTTTCATTATAAACAGATGAGATTGTATTCTTAAGTGTTATTAAGTCATGTGTTTTAATTGAAGACAGCTCGAATTCCTCTATAACAGCTTTAAATGTTTTTTCAATGCACTGTTGTGAATGAAAAGCTACTATCTGCGTCAATTGTTCATTACTTAAAATCTCATTTATCGTATCTAAATCACTTTTAGCCGACTTTAGCCATTCAGTTGTAATATGCTTCATGAAAGTTCCTTTCCCTGACTGAGAACCTTTCGGGAAAACATACTATCTAACTCAACAAACTTCTCAAATTCAGGTTTTGTGTACACTACAAGATCTATCGGAACTTCTTTTTCTATAGGTCTAATTGCTCTGCTTATTTTTAAAAAGTTTTCAGATTTTTCTTTAAAGTTTTTCGGATACACATTTTTATCAATTACAACTAAAAGATCAATATCACTATCTTCATCCTGATTGCCACATGCTTGTGAACCAAAAAGGATAATTCTCAGGATTTTTTCAACTTTGGTTATTCTGCTTACAATTTCTTTTTCTATCTCTTTTTTTGTCATTGGTCCTTAGCCACATAATCACCCCAGTTAAATTATCTTTACATTTAACGGGACAGGCACGAAAGGGGGCGAAAAAAATTACTGATGGTTAATTGCTCATAGTTAATAGACCAAAGCCGCCATTTAAGTAAAACAAAAATATTTCCGTCCCATCTTAAATGCAAACGACACGTAAATATTGAAAAGAAGAATTTACTGATCAATGCTTTAATATTAAAATAGAGCGTAGATGAATGGTGCTACTGCACTTGACTCAGTAAATATTATCAGTGCGCCTAGTAAGACAAGAATAATGATGATCGGAAATAACCAGAACTTTTTCCTCACCTTCATAAATGCCCAAAACTCTCCTAATAATCCCATTTCAATTCCCTCCTGGTATAATAATCATTATCATTATACCTGATTACTCTGATTAAATAGAAAACGATTACACAGATTGAGAAATCAATCTCTTAACCATACAACTCTTTTGTCCAAAATTTATTAACAGACCAACCTTCATCTCAGATACTTTTAGATAAGAAAGCAGTTGATATTTAAAAACATCAGGAATATTTCCTGTTATTGCCTTGAGTTCAACAATAACTTTGTTTTCAACAACCAAATCTACAATAAGTTTACCCACATTTTTGTTTTGATAATAGACTTCAAAACGTTTTTCTGTTTCATGCTTTAATTCTTCTTGATTAAAATCCAATATAAGATCACTGTGATAAATCTTTTCATTAAATCCTGGTCCTAATGCATTATGGACTCTATAACAACATGCTATTATTCGTTCTGTTAGAGTGTCTGTATCTCTCAAAATCTGTGTAATCAGACATCCTGACCTTAAGGATGTTTAAAATTGTCTTTCATAACGTTTTTTGTCTTTTAAACCTGCTATTTCATAAGGCTCCCAGTATGTTCCCTCAGACTGCATCTTTCGCTTCATTGGATCTTTACCTAATAATCGCATTATAAGTCCGATTGGAATGAAGATCAATATGAAGACAATTGATAATAAGATCTGTGTATTAAACCACCCGACTGCATGTGCAATTTTTAACCATAATTTGAAAACAGGCCGAAGGATAATTGGTACAAATGCTACAATGGGTAGTAGAACTAAAGCCAGACCAATTAGTACATAGCTCTCGATTGACGGGTAATGTCTCCACGCAAGGACTCCAAATATTGCTGAGAATATTAAGAAGACTATACGTATATCACGTTTTTCTTTATTGGCCACGAAAACACACGAAAGGACACAAAAATAAAAAAAAGAATTACATTGCCACTAAATCATACGAAAGGGCACGAACAAAGACAAAGAAAAGGAATTTTCTCACGCCAAGGCGCAAAGGGAAAAATCACATATAAACTAATAGAATTTAAAAATGAAAAAAATTATATGGCCACTAAATCACACGAAAGAACACTAAATTGAAAATAATTAAATTTAAGGCTAAAGGCTAAAAAACAAGTCTTTTTATAGTTGCTTTGGGATGATAGAAGTTTACTAGCAAACCCACCTTGATTTCTGAAGCTTTAAGATAGTTTAATATTTGTGCTTCATACGCCCCTGTAATTTTCTCCTGCGCTTTGAGTTCCAAGATAACCTTGTTTTGAACAACAATATCAGCAAAATATTCTCCAACTATCTTGCCTTTGTAACTTACATTTATTGGCACTTGAGATTCTGCTTGAAGACCTTTAGATTTCAGTTCTTGAGGAAGTGCTTTTTCGTAGACTTTTTCCAGGAAACCATGACCGAGAACACGATAGACTTCGAAAATACATCCCTGTATTCTGTACACTAAATCTTCTTCGAATAATTCAGACATACTTTATTGGCCACCAAAACATATAAAAGGATACAAAAAAAGAGGAAATGAATTATATTGCCACTAAATCACACGAAAGGGCACGAACAAAGACAAAGAAAAGGAATTTTCTCACGCTAAGACGCAAAGAGCGCTCCCCGGACAAAAGGCGCCGAGGACAAGAAGGATAAAAAAACTGATGGTTGATAGCTCATCTATAATTGAGTTACTGTTTTATGCATTATCCCAGTTATGATCGAGAGATGCAGGGCATTGGCTGGAATGTGCAGGTTGAAGTCAGTCAGGCTGTGGACAATGATATACGTTATACAGCCAAAACACCCTACCGTAATTCCTCGGACAAAAGAGTTCTTTCTACGAAACCACATTTTGATTATAGTGAACATATAATAAACAGCACCTGTAATGACTATAAGAAACCCAGTTAATCCCATATCAGAAATAAGCTCCAGGTAGTCATTATGTGCATGATCGTATAATTTTTGAGCTTTAATAGTCTTATATTTCGGAAATACATATTCGTATGTTCCCAGTCCAGTTCCCAAAGCAGGAAAGTCCTTTATTAGGTTGTAGGTATCATTCCAGATGTGTGTTCTTCTTCCTTCTGTTTCAATATCCACAGACGTATTAGAAAATTTCGTGATTACAGGGTTCAGACCTATCCATACAGCCATAAGACAAATAGGCAAAACTATAATTAGTATTTTTTTTAAAGATATTTTTTTCGATATCATAATACTCATAAGAATGACAGTAGTTACGAAGCTGCATATTCCCATTCTTGAACCGGATAAAATCAGTGCAGAAGTCATTATTAATATCATAAATGAGAGTAGTCCTGCTCTGGTACCAATTAAATTTATTATTTGGATCAATCTCTGTCGCCACTTCGTCTCATTTGTTCTTGGGAATTTTGCTGATAAATATGTCAGATATCCAAAGCTCATACAAATCACAAATGCCATGTACCCCGAATAATGGTTCAGATTCACATAGGTACCTGTAACAAAATTAATAGCCTGATGATTATAAATATTCTTCATGAAAAGCGAGTCTTTGAAGCCGCCCAGACATTCCAATAGTCCATATACCGATTCAAGACTCCCCATAATGATCAAGACAATTATAAGTCGTGTCACCAGGTGCTTGATTTGCGATCGATGTTTACCTGTTTTAGGTTGTCTATTTGCTGATGATGGATTGTAATTTACTATAAGAAAGAAGATCCCCACATAAGTCAGTATCTTGAAGAGTTCAGTTTTGGTTGCATGCCTGTATACGCTAATTGATTGCCAGCTTTTATTGGTTGATAGCTCATGGCTCATGGTTGATGTCTGATTGGTGGTAACTGATGGCTGATGGTTGATGGCTGATTGAGGTACGTTATCGATTGTTGATTGAGACACATTATTGACGCCAGGCGGTTGTGATTTACGATTTACGATTTGGGATTCGGAGATAGAAGATTGTTGATTGGTCATGGTTGACAGCTGATGGTTCATAGCTGATGGTTGCCAGTCAGGTATTGTTGTCTTATATAGTTTATAGGTGTTAGGGCTCAGGGCCTTCAGAATACCAGGAGGTAGTGGTGCAAGCTGGAACAGGATCAAACCAACAAAAAGCATAATAGGTATTGTCAGCGGTGTTCTTATGAAACCGAAACGGTTAACCAGTAGAGAGTATGGACGAATATCTGAGTTCCCAGTTCGACCTGATGAAGTATGCCTTGTGTTGCTCAGGTCAGGGAGTTCGGAGTTCGGGGTTACACCAGCTTTGGAAAGTCGGCGACCCACCCCTTCCGGTTTGGGCAAGTTGACGATTGAAAGTTTGGGATCGGACTGAACGTTGGGGAATGTTGTAGTTTTGTTAATATTTATCATCGCCAGCCTGATAATCCAGACAATAATCATAATGCAGATAGCAAGCTCCATAATCGTATACGCCCAGGGGTGAACGGTACCGCAGGCAATAGGAGTAAAAACTATCAGGAAGATTATTCCCCACTCGATTATTCTATTGGCGATTCTTGGGTAGCTGTTTTTATTGTTGGCCACGAAAACACACGAAAAGCACGAAAAAAGTAAAAATAATAACAAGTTTATCACGCGAAGGCGCAAAGAACGCAAGGGTAAAAAAAGCTGAAAGTTAATAGCTCATTGTTGATAGACCTGAAAGGCATAAAAATAATTCAGGAATTTAAAAATTGGATACGAATCACACGAAAAAAGCATTACTCACACAGAGGCACTAAGTACACAAAGAAAAGAATTAAAATAAAATACAAATTAGTGATTAAGGATGATAGCAGATTACTCATAGTTCACTGTGCTAGCGAAACTTGCAGTCATTAGTCCTAGCAATTTCAATTGTCATTAACTACGATAACGGATTATGTGACCCTAAAACATACATAAGCAAAATGAAACTAAAACTAGAAAACAAAATATAAAAACTTATATTTTACTCCTCAGACAAAAGGCGCCGAGGACAAGAAGGGTAAAACTATAATGGTACGTAAAGACTTGATAACAAAGATAAGCAAAAAAAGAAGAAAAGGAATCAATATGGAGTCTGATTAAATAAGCAGTAAGCATCTATACTCTTTCTAAAAAACTTTTAGCATTCTCATATATTTTCTTTGCAATGGTATAGAAGGTCACTACATCATCTATGCCAGGCTTACCATCGGGTAACAAACCCAACTCACCAGGATATCTTGAATCAATATAAAGTTTATTCAGCAGGCTGAGTAGGTCATCATCAAAACTTTCATTATAAACAGATGAAATTGTATTCTTAAGGGTTATCAAGTCATGTGTTTTAATTGAGGACAGCTCAAATTCCTCTATAACCGCTTTAAATGTTTTTTCAATACACTGTTATGAATGAAAAGCCACAATCTGAGTTAATTGTCCATTACTCAAAATTTCATTTATCGTATCTAAATCACTTTTAGCCGACTTTAACCATTCAGTTGTAATATGTTTCATGAAAGTTCCTTTCCCTGTCTGAGAACCTTTCGGGAAAACATACTGTCTAACTCAACAAACCTCTCAAACTCAGGTTTTGTGTATACTACTAGATCTATCGGAACTTCTTTTTCTATAGGCCTAATTGCCCTGCTTATTTTCAAAAAGTTTTCAGATTTTTCTTTAAAGTTTTTCGGATATACATTTTTATCAATTACAACTAAAAGATCAATATCACTATTTTTATCCTGATTACCATATGCTTGTGAACCAAAAAGAATAATTCTCAGAATTTTTTCAACTTTGGTTATTCTGTTTACAATTTCTTTTTCTATTTCTTTTTTTGTCATATTTATTTGCTGGTTGCTGATTGTTCATGGTCATAGAATAAAAGCATAAGGTAAAAATAATGTTGACACTAAAACACACAAAAAAGCACAAGCAAAAAAACCTTTCTATCACGACAAGGCGCTAAGGGCGTTCCCCGGACAAAAAGCGGCGAGGACAAGAAGGAAAAGGTAATTATAAAGAGCTATTAAGAAAAGGTACAACTAAAGGTAAAATGAGGCTCATGGTTAAGAGCTGATGGACGATTAATTGACAATAGCCATTAAGAAAAGACACAGCTCCGCCACGTCAGTTACATATTCGTAACCAAAATAACTATCCACCCCATCCCTACCACATCAGGGTGGAAAAAGTTACTCTGACAAGCTATGAATCAAAACGCATAAGAAGAGTAAAATACCTAAGACTGGCTAATGTTGTTATTTTTTATATATGGTGACTCTCACTCTTCATTAAACAAATAATTCTCTATACTTCCTAAGAACTCAATAACCAAAAACAGTGCATGCCTGATTTTCAATATGGTATTATCCGTTCAATGGTTGAACAGTCAAGATAAAAAAGGGATTATAGCGTCTATAAATCACCCTAGTGAAACTGCTCTTATATTTAACGAGGCAGACACGTAAGAGTATTAATAAAAGACAAGGAAAAAGATGTAACTCTATTACATATAATTTAGTAAATTTTAATACATTTCAGCTATGCCAGATTATGTTTTTGAGTGACAAAATCATTGTAGCAAACAGACCATCACTGAGGAAAGTATGCAGTATAACAAATAGTGTGCCATAGCACCACTTCACTGACATTTGTTCATAAGAGCAAATTTCATTAAGACTTAAGAACCTGGTAATATGCTCTATCCATTTGCCTAACGTTTTTTGTTATGGTTTCATAACAAAAAACGTTAGGCAAATACATTTATGTTAGTACACATATTAATTTGTATACTAATATAAATTGTAGCTCATAGTATATGGTTGATGGTTAATAGTTAATTTCTCATTGTTAACAACCGAGGAGACCTGTCAATGGTCACTGTGCCATCGCGCTAACATAACTTGCTGTCATTGCAATTAAACGCAAAAAAGGACAAAAGCAAAAAGAGCTAAAGTGACAAAAAAAATTAGCTGATGGGTCATTGTTAATGGCTCATGGTATTTGGTTGATGACTCATAGTTAATTGCTCATGGTTAACAGCCATCCGCCTACCCGCGCAAGAACAGCAAAACCTGGCAAGCGATCAAGTTTAAAGTGCCTAGATAAATTAGCTAATAGTTCATTGTTAATGGCTCATGAGTCACAGTGCTAGCTGTAATTGGTTATTAGTTACGAAAAGGTACACGAATAAACCTTATCAGACACTACTCATAATCTTTATACTTTATCATAATTGCCTCGCTTAATAGATGCGTAGCTTCCTTGTGTCTAGGAGCATGTTCAAGTATTGTCTCGTATTCTTTAATAGCTAAATCAGCTTTGTCTGCCTGGCTATATAATTTAGCCAGGTTCATATGAGCACCAATGTGTTTGGGATTCAGCAGGACCGTTGTCTTAAAGTTACTAATTGCGATGCTATCTTTTTTTAGTTGAGTATGAACCATTCCCAGGTAATAAAAGGTTTGGTGATTTTTCGGATCACTGCTTATAGAAATTGTTAAAATCTTCTTTATATCTGTCAGGTTTTGCTGAAAGAGTGAGCCCCCCTCTTTAATTACAGGACCTAAGATACTAACCGCTTTACAAGGATCATCCTTAATAATATTGCATCTTGCCAGCATCAGTCTGTTGTTGGTAAGCTTATAATGTTGAATTGCCATACTAATATCAAAACTCAGCAAATTCAAATCTGCAAGATTTTTGTGTATGGCTCTATCCTGGTACCAGCGGCGCCAGGAGATAAGCGACTGAACATTGTCCCACTCTGTTCTTGTGGTCCTGAGAAGAGATGAAATGCTTAGACTTTTTGTATAGCGACCATCATAAGCCTTTATAGAATCATCTTTATCTTGCCACTCATTATATAGTTTGAGAAGCTCAACTGTGTCCGTAATATCAATTTCCTTCTTAACCTGATTCATACACCACATTGCATACAACTTGTGAGTATATGCATCTGTAGGATGCAGGCTAATTGCCACGTCGAAGTCCGCTATAGCATGATTCGCTTTATTGCCTGTATACCACGCAAACACTGCCCTGTTCCGGGCATCAGTCGGTTTGCACTTCAACGCTTCCAGAAAGTACTCATTTGATCCGATCCTTCCATCTCTGCTTTTACCAATCGGATTTAGTTTCGCAAGCTCTAACAAGGTTTCTGCATTTGATGAAGAATACCTTAGGGATTTTTTGAGAAGATAGTTTTGATATTCTGTATTTTTACTTTTATGTTTCAGGGTTAGTTTATAATCGGAAAGGTATTTGTGAGCAGCATATTCTCTTGTGATGGAGATGAGCAGGTATATTATTAAGATCAGGATTGATGAGTAAATCAGTATCTTTAGGATTTTTTTCATACTTAGCCACAAAACACACGAAATAACACAAAAAAAAGACAAAATGATGATTTGTATTAATCACGCTAAGTCGCAGAGAACGCTCCCCGGACAAAAGGCGCCGAGGACAAGAAGGAAAAAGTAATTTAAAATAAGCTAAAGTTGGTAAAAATAATTCACGTCTAACACCTGTCGGGCAGTTAAGGATTGAGAAAATAGCCACGAAAACACACGAAAGAGCATGAAAGAAAAAGGCATTAAAATAAAAAACCATTTATCACGCCAAGGCGCAGAGAACGCTCCCCGGACAAAAGGCGCCGAGGACAGGAAGGAAAAAGTAATTAAAGTGAGCTAAAGTTTAAAGTAACTAACGTTGATTAAGACACTTATCGCAGCCCACTTCAATCGACAATCGCCAATAGACGATATCAAATCCAACTACGCCTTCTCCGTATCTTCCCACTCTTTCTCACTACTGTATCCGTATTTGTAGTAATGAGCGTAGTAGTGGTAGTAGTAGCCGCCCCTTGATATATCAACATGATTAACAACAGCGCCCAGCATTTCACCGCTATTGGTTGTTATTTGCGAAATACACCTTTTGATAGTCTCCTTAACGGACGTACCAGATTTGATTGTTATAATTACTCCATCTACAATGCTTGAAAGAACAATCGCGTCTGTTACCGTCATCGAAGGCGGCGTATCAAAAATAACCATGTCAAATCGCTCTCTTACCTCATTACAGAAATTTTTCATAACAGCTGAGTGCATTATCTCTGCGGGATTTGGTGGGATATTACCACAAGTAACAATACTCAGATTTGGAACCATGGTTGTCTTGATAATAGATTCGAGTTTCACCTCTCCAAGAAGATGATTGCACAAACCGGGATTCTTCTCCACACTGAATACTTTATTTATCCTGGGCTTACGAAAATCGCAATCTATCAAGAGTGTTTTTTTACCCGTCTGGGCAATTGTAGCCGCAAGATTAGAAGCCACAAATGTCTTTCCCTCGCCCTGTACAGCACTTGTTACCATTATCAGCTTCCTGGATGTGTCAATAATTGAGAACATTACACTTGTCCGTATGCTTCTTACGGCCTCTGCAAATACAGATCTTGGCATTTCATGTGCGATCAGTTCTGAAGAAAAGGACTTACCTCCGGACTTAATGTTAGCATGGGAGAGCACACCCAATAGCGGGATTTTGAGATACTCCTCTACATCTTCAGGGCTTTTTATTGTATTGTCGAGATACTCAAGGAAGAATACCAGGCCAAGGCCAAGACCCAAACCAACAATTGCCCCAATTATAATATTCATCTTTATATTAGGTGCAACAGAATATCTGGGAACAGAAGCAGGGTCGACAATACTGATATTACTTGTCTTAAGTTCACTCGTAATATCAGCCTCCTTCATCCTCTTCAGCAATATATTATACATCTGTCTTTCACCATCTATGTCCCTCTGCAGTGCTCCATAGGCAATCGCTTTTCTGTTGAGCTTCAGTGCTTCATCCTTTTGGTCCTCCAGTTCTTGTGTAAGGCTTGCCTCCTTTGATAACTTAACTTTATATCTGGACCCTATTCCCTTCGCTATCTTAGCAATTTCCACATCTATCATGGTCTTCATCTCATTCCTCTCAGCAATAGCTCTTTTCATAGCAGGATAGTTCTTACCATATTTCTGCGACAGCTTCATCACTTCAGCACTCAACCTCGAGTACTCTTTTCTCAGTTGCTGAATAAGACTGTTTTGTATGACTTCGGAAAGTTCTCCAAGCTTTTCTATATTTTCGGAGTATTCCTGTGTCATATTATAAACCGGCTCAATATCCATTCTTTCAGCCTTCGCCCTTGTTAATGCAATATTCAACCTGTCCAGTTTCTGGACAATTATATTCTGCTTCTCCTCAACGGAGAGAATCTTCTCTTTTTCCTTGTAGATTTGAAGTATGGTTTCTGCTTTCTGTATTGCATCCTTCTGAGCATAAATCTGCTTCTGAAGCCACTCTGCCGCGTCATGAGAAGCAGCAAATCTTACATCAAGATTGCGTGTTATAAATTCCCGGGCATGCTTATTGATAATCTTTGTTATCATCTTAGGGTCATAACCGGTAAAACTGATAGTTACAAGACGACTTTTCTGTATTGGTGCAACACTAAATCTTCTAAGATAACTATCAATTAATCTGGAGTTTGTATCTAATTTGGCGTGTTCAATTTTTTTGCCAATGTTCTTATCACTACTATCAGGCTCCTCTTCAGGTTGTGGCTTTTTAAACATATCCCATATACTGACTTCATGAGGTTTAAATTCACGACTATCTTTCAGGTTCATAGAATTTATTACTCTCAGTGCAAGAGAACGGCTGGATAGTACCTTATATTGAGTCTGATGAAACAGGCTATCTGTTGCGGTCACCGACATCACTTCTTCAAGAGAAACAACATACGGATTCTCTTTCCTGATCTCAAGTTGAGCCGTGGCCTGGTAAATGGGGGAGGCTTTGAAAGAGTGGAATGCTGTTGTCGTGAGCACTATGATGAAGGAGACAACCACTATCCACTTTCGTCTTAGTATAACCTGTACATAATCCCTGATGTGTATCTCACGAGTATGTACGTTTTTTTGTAGTGATGTATTCATGCCAGCCTCTTATCCAGATATTCTTTTATATATTCCCACCACAAATTGATTTTAGGTTTTCTGAACCTGATTTCACCGGAACTTTACATTTTTCTCAATCACATAATCCTCGACTTAGTATTACTAAGCCTCTGGTTTCGTTCAATCAAAAAATCAAAATCTCACGTAAACTAATGCCCTGAAATTCCAAAAATCATTTTGTAATGGGTATGCTACAAATAAAAATCCCCGATTCTCATCTTTATATGAAAACAGGGGATTGCTTTCTGTTTCTTTTTTCAAATCTTCGGAGTAATTTGTTACATTTTCAACGTCAAGAAAGGTGCGATGTCAGTCCTCGTAAAGCATATAATGCCCACATGACTGAATGACCAGTATAGGAAGCCATTAACTAGAAAAATGTCTCAGGGACAACGACAAGGTCTCCCGGCTTCAGGATAATATCCAGTGACCGATCTCCCTTTTTTGCCTTTTTCAGATCAACAATTATGATCTTCTCCACTCCATCTTCAATCCTTGTAACAGTGGTTCGGTTTGGTGCTGCAAAATCTGTAAAGCCCTGAGCCTTGGCAATTGCCTCAAGTACAGTAATGTTTTTGCCAAGTATCGGGATGGCGCTAGGCTTCCTTACTTCTCCCATTACATAGACCTCTTTATCACCATACCTTTTCATCTCTTCGAGATTAAGTCTTATCGTGAGCTGAGGGTTTTTCAGATATCCACCATCTCTTAGTAGTTTCTCCAGTTTCTCTTCAGCCTCTTGAGCAGATAAACCTTTTATCTCAACGGATCCAATAAGCGGATACACTATTGTACCGTTATCAGCCACCCTTAGAGTTATAGTTAAGTCTTCCTCCTCAAACGTCTCTATGTCTAATATATCGCGCGAGTCTAATAGGTAAACGCCTCTTTTATTAACTATATTATGTTTTTTTGGTTCTTCTTCTGTTTGAAATGTATAGTCATTCTCAAAACCGTCAACATTATCATTATCAGCTATATGAGCTCTTGATGACTTCGTATGTGAACTATAATTATTTGTGGTTTGGCTACTAGAGGATTGTATAGGCATGTCCGAACATCCGACAATCGATATAATTAAAAAAAATACAATATATATTGAAAATATTTTCTGCATCTACACTCCTCATTTTCCCTCCACTAAATAAACAAGATTAGAATATCCGCTCTTTAAAAGGCAAAGTTTATCCCGACCGAGGATTTATTAATTCTATCTGATTGAAGTTCAAAATTTACATGCCTGTCTTTGTATGAGTGTTGTACATCAACGTTCATCCACTTATTAATGTTATATTTAGAAGTAAAGCCAATACCAACAACATGATCCTTTCTTTCTGAATCAAGGAACGTATTTTTGTCAAAACTAAAATATAGAGAAACCTTCCAATCCTTCTGTAGTTGACGTGAGAGGTCAATCCGACTACTATTATTTATAGAAGCATTACTATTGGCAGTAAATTCAGCTATACTAGGTTTCCGACCGGCTGTTATGCGTAAATCCATCCGACTTGACAGATCAACAGTCACTCCCAGTATGGCAGTTACAGTGTTTACATTATGCTTATCAATATCATCAAAATCCATGTATGTATGTCCAATTTTAAAGCTACCTGTTGTCCTGGCCGTGGCAGACCACTCAATACCTGCCATTATCTGGTTAGTGTGAGAATC
>Ga0209045_1001460_pt1 | contig 21062 bp, 13 predicted proteins | sample SaaInlLV_10m_DNA_4_FD_184664 | JGI IMG/M metagenome (GOLD analysis project Ga0209045, IMG submission 184664) | Marine microbial communities from expanding oxygen minimum zones in the Saanich Inlet - Saanich Inlet SI072_LV_200m_DNA (SPAdes) (version 2) | ecosystem: Environmental > Aquatic >...
CCGCCTCACATGACTGAGGGTTACCAGACATCCCCGGGACGCCGACGGAGATGAGAAGATCGCGGAAACACCGCTTCGCTGGCGGTTTGAGGATGGTTGGCAGGCACACGAATGAACCGCAGCGCCCAGCCATGGGGGCGGCGCGAGGGATGATTCCCCTGAGCAAAGCAGGAAGAACGGCACACCGCTGCGCTGAGTGCCTTACTACAAACGCCTCTATACTGGCGACATAACTCGTTTGTAGTTAGCAACGTAGGCCTTGCCGGAGTTGCGTTACCCCAACGGCACACCGCTGCGCTGAGTGCCTTACTACAAACGCCTCTATACTGGCGACATAACTCGTTCGTAGTTACGTGTCCTCCAGAACGGAAGAGCATCGGCAGAGTTGGCGCTCGGCTGGAAGCCGGATGCGGAATCCGTCACCATCCCGAAGGGATAGAGGCCGACCTCTGTCGGCAGCGAAGCGTCAATCTCCCCGGGGTTGTCTTGCTCCGTAACTCCGTGTCCTCTAGCAAAGCGGGTGGTGAAACGCATTCCGGAAGAGATATTTTGGCAACAAATCGAGCGAGAGGGACGCTCGAGATCTCGCCCCCTCATCGTGACATTAGGCAACTGTGAGAAAGGAGACCCCCTATCAAAGACTTTACGGACAAGGTTGCTGTCATTACTGGCGCAGGTCGTGGAGTGGGTCGCGGAATTGCGACCCACTGTGCCCAAAAGGGGATGAGACTTGTCCTGGCAGACATCCAGTTGCACTCACTGGCAAGAACCGAGGCTGATTTACAGGCTTTGGGTGCGGAGGTGCTGACTGCGCAAACGGATGTCTCGCGGTTAGAGGAAGTGGAGAACCTGGCCAACAAGAGCTACGAGACGTTTGGGGCTGTCGATCTTCTGGTGAATAATGCCGGAGTAGCTTCAGCAACATCAACCGTTCTGGAGAGTAGTTTGGATGACTGGCATTGGGTGATGGGTGTCAATTTCTACGGCATGCTTCACGGGATACGGACGTTTGTGCCACGCATGATCGAGCAGAACACAGCCGGACACATCGTGAATGTCGCATCGCTGGGAGGAGTCGTTGAGGCCGTTGATCTATATCATGTGTCAAAGCATGCTGCTGTCGCCCTCACAGAGACCCTCTATCATGAACTGGCCGACAGTGCTCCGCAGCTCAAAGTATCCGCTTTCATGCCCGGGCTAATCAATACAGGGCTATACCTGGCAGAGGAGTCGCGACCGTCACGATTCAGCAACAGCGTAACCCCATCGGGTAGCAATAGCGCCGAGATGAGAGAGTTCTTTAACACGTATGGCTTCCCTGTTGACGCAGCAGTCCAAGTTCTGTTTGAGGGGCTGGCGCAAGAGAAGCTTTACATCGGTCCCAAGGCGTTTCAGAGGCAATCCCCAAGAATCCTGGATGTCATTCAGAATCGTGCAGAAAATATCGTCAAGGAGCTTAATCCAAAGCATCCTCGGGATATTGGTCCAGTGAACCCGGTATAAATGCCTGACAATCGGCTGGTTCGGACGCTCGTACCTCGCACCGCACGGCCGTACGTTCGCAGAAAGACTCTGACCGAGATTCGCGTGAAATCACAATGGCGGCAGCAGCAGGACGGATGGACCGCAACATGCTTGCAGTTCGGGTACTCGTGAGTACGGTTCAGAGACTACTATCTGTGTCTCCTAACGTCTCGACCGGGAGTGTCTCCCATGTGCCAGCGTTCAGCTCTTGTTCCTCGCACCCTCATGCCCTTGTTCGGCATCATCGCGATAGCCTGTTCGGCCGCGGCGCAGCCTGAGCCCACGCCTGTCCCCCTGGTCAACGCAGGTTTCGAGGAAGCTCTCTCGGGATGGTCCGTGGGGAAGTTCGACAGCCTGATCGCCACAGATGTGCAAACAGGACGTACCGGCGCAAGCTCGATCAAGATCGATGAACCGGCCGGCACCTCAATGCCATACGCAACCCAGGTTGTCCACAGCCTGAACGGTGGGGCAACCTACACCTTCCGCGCCTGGGTCCGCGGGAAAGCGGCCCAGCCGCACGCGGCTGCGGCCCTGAAAATCGAGGGTTACACGGCGGGCGGCAAGAACACACTTGGGAAATATGCTCGACTCCCACTCACGAAGTGTCCTGATTGGACGCAGATTGCGGTCACGGCCCGTTTCCCTCCACAGATCACACGAGCCAGCCTCCTCCTGCGTCTGTTCGGCGGCGGCACAATCTGGTTCGATGACGTCGAACTCGTCCAGGACATTCCCCCGCCGGCGGTGACTCTAGGGCCCGAACGTCAGACTGCCCGAACGGGGCAACACGCCGTGTCGTTTGTCGCGGGGCTGGCCAAACCGTGGCCCAACGGCAAGCCGCCTATCCGTGTTACCATGCATGCGCCTGACGGGAGCACAGTCAGCACGCAACAGACACTCACGCGGGGAACAGATGCGACCGTGTGGGATGTAGAATTGGCAATCCCGGAACTTGCCCCCGGTACGTTCGTGGTCGAGTCGCACCTCGGCGAAGAACTCGGGCACACCGCAACGGTGTTCGTGCCCATGCCCAACAGGAAACCCACGGCCCTTACCGAAACGGGCACCATCCTGGTGAACGGAAAACCGTTCTTCCCGGTTGGTATCTACCACTGCTCGCCAGCGCACTATCCCATGCTTGCCAAGGCTGGCTTCAACGCTGTTCAGGGACGTGGTCCGCAGTCTCTCGAAGCGTTCGGAAAGGCCCTGGATGCTGCCGCCGCCGCAGGGCTCAAGATGGATGTCCCGTTGTACGCTAAAGGGAAGGTCGCTGAGAACCTGCCGGCGTCCATCGCAGGAATCAAGCGCTACGCCAACCACCCCGCAGTGATGTGCTGGAAGATCATCGATGAGCCCGAGGGGCGCCCGGAAATCGCGGACGAAGTGCCCGACGTGTATGCCCAACTTCGCAACGCCGACCCGAACCACCCAATTGAACTCACCCTGTGCTCGCCACCAACGTTCGGATTCTGGGCAGACTTTTGCGACATCATGCAGGTGGATCCATACCCAATCCCGCGTAATCCCCTCACAATGGTCTCGGACTGGGTGAGTGGTGCCGTGGCCGGGCTCAAACCGTGGCAAAATTTGACCGCTGTCCTGCAGTCCGGGTGGACGCAGCATCCCTTTAACCAACCCACGCCGGAACAGGCGCGGTGCATGGTCTACCTCTCCTTGATCCACGGTGCAAAGGGCATCTTCTGGTACTCGTTCCGCGATCCCGGCTGGGCACTAGAGAAAACGCCGTTGTGGAAGCACTTCCCACGAATCAACGCCGAGACCCTGGCTCTGTCCGAAGCGGTCATGCTTGGGACATCCGGTGCAGCGGTGTCCGTGGCATCTCCCGACGACACGGTCCACTGGCGGGCTTGGGAACACAAGGGCAGAACCTGGCTTCTCCTGGCAAATCCATCCGAAGAGCCGGTAACCGCAGTGGTAACCCCAGGTGGCGCCGTCAGCGTCCGTCAGATTGATGGGACGGTTGGCCCCAGCGTGCAGGGATCGCTCGAACTTGACCTTCCTGCGAACGGCGCAATGACACGCATTCTGGTCCGCTAAGCAGCACCAGATCCGCGCCGTAGTCCGACAAAGGCGGGTGCCATCCGGCGACCTCCCCGACAGTGCAGTGGCACGGAAAAGACCACCGCACTGGGTGAAAGCCCCCTGCCCTACCTGCAGACTCCCTACTCCCCTGTCTTTTCCGGGTGCTTCTCGCGCAAACTCAACTGAAGATCAGTCCTTTACCACCAACACGACTTTCCCGATATTCTCCCGGCGCTGAAGGATGGCATGGGCGGCCTCGGCTTGGACAATCGGCAACGTCTGATGGATCACCGTCTTGACCGCGCCGGAGGAGAACTTGCTCCAAAGCAGAGCCTCAATGTCACCAAGGAGCTTCGCCTTGAGTTCGGAAGGGCGGCTTCTGAGCGTGCTGCCAATAAGCTTGAGCCCGCGGCGGAAGAACGTGTTCACGTCGATCAGAGTTTCCGGGCCGCCCAGCGTCGCGATCACGATCCATCGCCCACCAAGCGCCATCTTCCCGATACATTGCCCGAGTCCGGGACCGCTGATGCAGTCCATGGCGACATCGACGGGGTGTTCATCCATGGCCGCACCGAGATCGTCAGTTGTCCGATTGATGACGATATCTGCGCCAAGCTCGCGGACGAACTGGGCCTTTTCTTCAGTGCTGACTGTCGTCATCACTTTCCCGCCGAGAGCCTTGACCAGCTGAATTGCCGCCATACCCAGTCCACTTGCCCCTGCTTGAATGAGAACGGTGTCTCCCGCCTTCATACCTCCCTCAATGCACAGGTTCAGGTAGGAGGTGAGAAATGCCTCAGGGATCGCGGCGGCCTCGACCATGGACAGGCCTTCGGGAACGGGCAAAGCCATGTCCGCGGGGATGGCGACGCGTTCGGCATAGCCGCCACCGCCGAGAAGGGCGCAGACCTTGTCTCCCACGTTCCAGCGGCTGTCGGCCGGCGCCTCGAGAACCACCCCTGCCATTTCAAGCCCCATCCATTCCGGCCAGCCGGGCGGCGGCGGGTAGTTCCCGGCCCGCTGCATCAAGTCGGCCCGATTCAGTGCCGCGGCATGAATCTCAACCAGAATTTCATCAGGCCTCGGGGTGGGGTCGGGGACCTCACTCCAGACCAAGGCCTCGTCTTTGTCTACCAGAATAGCATGCATCGTTGTCTCCAATCTGCACATTCAACGGGCGCAAGGAGCACGCCCTGCACCGGCAATTCGTGTTCATCGGGATAGGGGTTCTCGATTTGGCTGCACACGACCCCGGTCAACTCAACCGGATGACCGTCGTGCCGCATACTCATCGTCAGAAGCGAGAGGATCACTTGCCCTGCCCGAGCACGGCAAGAATTCCGTCTGCCGCCGCCTTCCCAAGGGCAGCCGAGTCCTCAGCACCAAAATGTACGTTGTTGCCTTGGCGCCACTCGTCGGAAACAGCATCCGAGATGGCCACGGCATAGAGATCCGTCACTCGGACCTCCGGATGATTCTTCAACACCTCAGCTGCATACGCATTGTACGCCTTGGACGCGCCCTTTTTGCGCCCCCTGCCCCCGTCGTTGGGTACGGGCGTTGTCGTGGCCCAGATGAGCTTCGCTTCGGTGAGTTTGAGGCGCGAAATGATGTATTCCAGATTCTTCTTGTACTGACTCTCGTCACTTAGATACGTACCATCGGCATTCTTGGCCAGATCATGGAGGCCGTGGTTGAACTGAATGGCATCCCAGTGCAACCCTTTCTGGTGATATGGGCCCAACCACAGGTCTACACTTGTCACCCCGCGGGAGGTGGGCCCCGCGTTGCCGTCAATCCGATGGTAGTTGGCCTTGCCCGCCAGGAAGCCCTTAAGCGACGCATTGTAATTCATCGAGATTGAGTCACCGATAATCAGCACGCGAGGCAGATTGGGGTCATCTGTTTTCCGGGGGTCGGGAAGATGGGAGACCTCGATCCTGGTCACCTCGAGGGTCCCATCCTTCTCACGGCCGCCTATGCGAGCCGTTGAGACGCATGGCAACAGGGCGCTCGCATCAGAGGGCGACACGAATCGGACTGTCCCCCTGCGTCCCAGCCGGTACGAGAACTCGCGCTCACCGACAGTCAGCGTCGCCGTAAGTCCTCTGCGGTCTTTCGCGGGGGTGACCATGCCGTATATCCGTCCTCTTTCTGCGCTTATTTCCTGTTTCTGTCTACCGCACGTCGGCAGAATCTCAAGCGTTCGCGTTGTGACCTTTCCCGTCTCCTCCGCCTTGGCAAACTCCTCTTTCTTCAGGTAGAAGGCGACGGCATCCCGACCTTCGGCAGGCACGTGCAGCAGGTTTCGTTCTGTCTTGACCAACGTGAACACGGTCTTATCGCTGTAACGGACCCGGAACCGGTTCTCTTTGCCCATCTGTTCAGGGTCATAGGCCGTAGTGGTCAAGAGAGTGAACTCCTTGGCTGCGGTGTCGACTTCATAAACCAGGCCCCGTGCCCCATTCCTGACCTCAGCCGCTGTGGACACTACGGCCGACAATCCCAATGCCAGAAGCCCGGCCAAAACCGTTCGTTTCATCATATCTCGCCCCACTCTTTGTCACCAGCGGCCTCACGCGAACAGACACTGCGTCCATCAAGGCAGGCCGTACTCTGCGGCCACCATACAACGCCGCTCCGGGGAAGCAACCACGCCGGTCCTCTACGGCAGACGTTCCCTCACGTAACCGACGTGTTCCCTTCGGGGCCACTCTCCGTCCCGGAACATCTCGCTGCATGTGCTTCCGCCTGTGCCCGTTCACGCGCAAGGCGTTCAGCGTGCTTCGAGTGTTCCCGCGCCATGTACTCTCCGCCATCCCACCAGGGCTCATCACGATCCTCACGGAAGCGTCGGATGTCCCGGGCCAAAGCGGCCTCGATGGTGTCGCTGGCTCGTACGCCGTCATACACCGCCTGTCGTCGTCGATTGTGGCGCTTGACCTGGACCTCGATTCGCTCGATGTCCACAATCTTCCGGAGTTCAGACTCCATCTCCGCTCGAATCTCTTCTGCTCCCTCCTCAGCCAGTAGATTTCGACGTTCCTCCGGGTCACACGAGAGGTCAAAAAGCTCGCAGGGCTCCGCCAGGTAGTGGCAATATTTGTAGTCGCCTTTGAGGAGCATGTACATCCCCGTGGGTGAGAGATAGCCGTGGTACTCACTGAAGATTGCCCCATCAGGACCGCGAGGCGCGTCCTGACCAGCTGTGAGCGCCAGCGCAAAGCTGATCCCGTCCACCGGGAATGAAGGCTCTGTTCCGGCCAACTCGGCGAGGGTCGGCAGAACGTCAATCAGCGAGACCCGACCGGGCACATGTCGGCCACCATCCGGGGAACCGGGGACACGTACTATGAGGGGGACACGTTGCGCCCCCTGGTAGAATGTCATCTTACCCCAGATGCCGTTGACACCGGCGTTATCCCCGTGGTCACCCGTGAGGACCACGTATGTGTCTCGATCACGGCCGCTTTCACGCAACGCTTCCAGCACGTGTCCAAGCTGCCGGTCGAGATATGTCCAACGCGCGAACAGACGTGCCAATGCGTGCTTCTGTCGCCCCGGGTCGAACATGCTCTGGTCACGTCTCCCATACTGCAGAAACCGTTTGGCGTGCTCCGGCAACCGCCTGTAATCGTCCTCGGAAAAAGCTGGAACGGGGAAGTCCATCTTCATGTACATGTCGTACAGCGCTTTGTACTCGGGCTTACCGTCACTCCCCGGATGACAGGCCAGGTAGCCGACGGTCAGGCAGAACGGCCGGTGATCGGAGCCGGACGATCTCTCATGCAGAAAGGCACATGCCCGTTTGGTCACGCAATCGTCATGGCGGAACAGAGGCGAATCGCTGACGGGGCAGTCCAGAGACACATCCCGGGCCTCGGCCAACGGAGCAATGGGCAGGTGGTCCCCGGGCCAATCGGCTCGCACGCCAACGCGAGGATCGATGATCTCCGACACCAGACGTTGCTCGAAACCACGATGCTGGTCGAGGCCATGGATGTGCATCCGCCCGCACATTGCGGTCTCGTATCCGTGCGCGTTTAGGAGATGCGCAAAGGTCGGCACGTCCGGAGGAATCGTTGAACCGTTGTCGTAGGCTCCGGTGTTGAAGACGTAGTTCCCTGTGAGGAATGCGTACCGGGACGGACCGCAAACAGGCGATGCGCAGTACGCCTCATCAAAGCACGCGGATTCACGTGCGAATGCCTCGATGTTGGGGGCCACCACCGGCGTCTCACCGTAACCAGGACAGATGTTTGCCCCGAAATGCTCCGCCATGACAATGACAAAATTCGGTCTGTCCTTCACATCGCATCTCCCACTGCCGCGCTCAGTCGCGCGATCCGTCGTCGCTCTAGGAGCGACCTGCAGACCGGGGCTCTTCTGATCTACCTACACAGGCCGCTGTCAAGCCATTAAGTCGCTGTCTCCACGTCGCTTTGAGACTGTGCACTCTATCGTGCAGATCACGGGCCCGGCGCTTCGACGGGCCCGTGAATCTGGCTGGTTCACCTTTCGTGTCTTGTCTTTTTCACCCCGAAGTGGGTGAGTCCAACGTAGCCCCGGGCATCGCCCGGGGGCCTGTGTCCACATCCGCATTTGTGCCCTGACGGGGCACGTCATCTCTCCCGATCCCTTCGGCAATCGACGCACGTCTGTGATGCCCGCTGTCAACCGTTTCTGGTTGGGCAAGGTCGTGCCACCCGGGCGCTGCCCGGGCCTACGATGTGTTGCACCTATGGCGCAAGAACAAGGTCGCCTCGCGGCGGGCCTGATCTCGGGCGAAGCCAGCCGATCATCTTTCCTCCCCGGTGAACGAACGGCAACATCCTCAGTTCCTCCGAGGCGGCGGAGGGACGACGTAAAATAGCTCAGGAGGCACAGCATCACCTGCAGGAGTTGCTGTGCATCCCTCCCTGTTCCCGGAGTCGATCGAATGCGGATGGGCTTCGGCCCGACCGCAAGAAATCAATGACACGGTTCGCGCACGTCTCGCACGATTCGCGTGACGTGTCGAGGCGGATGTCGTAGACGTCATCCTGATGGACCGTGTGGAACTGTCGCCTGGCCGTTCCGGGAGCATCGTCCCAGCGCTGCCTCCGGGCCTCCCGTTGCTCGAGGTCCGGGAGATCCGCAAACACCCCCACAAAGAGCACCGAAAACGGCCGGAACGCCTCAAGCCACTCGTCCAACCAACAGGGCTCTGCTCTGACCGTGTCCACAATCACACGGTTCCCCTGAGCCGCCATTGCGGCGATGCTGCCGTGGAAGCCCTGGCGCAACTGGGCGACCACGCAGGGCCTGTCGTTGGGACATCCCGGCGTGAGGTATCTCTCCGGGAGCATCGAGACAAACGTATCGATCTGCATGAGCAGCCGCGGAACGGACGATCTCTTCTGAATCAAGCGGGCAATGCTCGTCTTACCCGCACACGTGGGGCCGTTCAGAAGGATAATTTGGACATCGCTCATGTTGGTCTCGTGGCCGATGGCTGTCGCCGCTTTCCCCTCCCCCGCTGCTCGGTGCCATGGTCGTCTCTACAGCTGGAACGTACGGGATTGCGTCAGAGCCGTCAAGCGTCGCCCTGACTGAATCGCGATGCTTCAGTTGCGTGGGGGGAGAACTCAAAGGTGGCTCGACGGAGTCTCTCCCTCCAGGGATTCTCTGGGCCATCTGTGTCCGATGGAGGGAGAGACTCTGTCGAGCCATCTCATGTAACTGAGGGGGGGCACTGAATCAGAAAGGCCATTCCCACTCGCGCAGCATTGACAGTCAGCCTGCGACAGTCATGTTGTCACTTTCTCCCACCATAGGGTTGGCGTGGAAACTCCATTGACGTGAACGAGGAAGTGGCAATTTGAGCATGTCAGTACACACCCCGGCGACTCGAATGATCTCCCTGGTCGTAGCATTGACGCCCATTCTGGTTGCAACAGCGCTGGGACAGGTGATCGGCGGATCGGCTCCAGGTTCCATCCGCGCAGCAATCAGTTACTCGACCACGCCTCCTGAAGAGATGAGAGCTCATGAGAAGCAGCGCTGCGTTTTTGACCTCTACCTTCCGGCCGGCCGTCCAGCGTTCGCCACGCTCGTGTGGTTTCATGAAGGTGATTTCCGCAGCGGGACCCGCACGATTCCGGAACTGCTCAGAACCGAGAGTTTCGCCGTGGCTGCGCCCGACTACCGTCTCGTCCCAACCGTGACATGCGAGGAAGCCATCCAAGACGCGGCACGGGCTGTTGCCTGCGTATTCCGCACCATTGAGAGTCTGGGCGGTGATCCAGGCCGGATCTTCCTCGGAGGCAGTGGCACAGGTGCTTACCTCGCCGAACTGATTGCGCTCGACCCGTCACTGCTTGCCGGCTGTGGATTGGCAGACGTGAGCGTGGCTGGGCTCGTCGCCATTAACGGCACAGCTTGCACGCACCCGGCGGTTGTTCAGGAACGCGGCGGCGAGGCGGTTGGGCGCATTATCGCCGACCGGTTTGCGCCCATGCACCATGTGCGCAGGGACGCCCCTCCCATTCTCCTTGCGACAGCTGATCGTCGTATTGAGACGAGTGAACTCTACGAATCGAACGCATACATGTGGCGGATGCTGCAGGTTGCAGGACACCGAACCAGCCGAATCTGCGAACTGCAGGGATACGGGCGTAAGGACCTGGACATGTTCCTTCCGTTAGTAACCCGCTTCGTCCAAACGCAGTGTGCCTTGCTTGACGACAAGGGAGCCAACAAATGAGCCCCACTCTGAAAGCTCACCGGCTGATAGGCAATGCTGCCCGGGCCTGTGCCCGAATACCGGTGCTGTGTCTGATTGCTCCTGCGCTGCTGTTCCCCGCCTGCCCACATGCTGCCACGATAACCTACAAGCGCGTCAGCAATCTTCCCTATTCCCAGGAACCGGAGGAGCAGCAGACAGACTACCAGAAGGAACGCTGTGTCCTCGACCTCTACTACCCGGAGAAGCGCACGGGATTCGCCACCGTCGTTTGGTACCATGGGGGGGGACTAACCGCTGGCAACAAACACTTCCCCGGCCTAACCGGGAAGCACCTTGGACTGGTCGCCGTCAACTATCGCCTCCACCCCGGAGTGTCATGCGAAACCGCCATCAGTGATGCCGCCGCCGCGCTTGCCTGGACGTTCAAGAACATCGCCACTTACGGGGGGGATCCCACACTGATTTTCGTTTCCGGATCCTCGGCTGGTGGATACCTCACCAGCATGCTGGGATTCGACAAGCGCTGGTTGGCGAAATACGGCGTTGATGCCGATGCTATAAAGGGGCTGATTCCCTACACCGGTCACACGATCACTCACATGACCGTGCGCAAGGAGCGCTATGCCCTGAACAGCAGAATCCCCGTCATCGATGAGTTTGCACCGATCTACCACGCCCGGGCGGATGCGCCCCCGGTACTGCTTCTCACCGGCGACCGCAGGCTGGAAATGCTGGGACGCTGTGAGGAAAACGAGCTGTTTTACCGCGTGTTGAAAAACATCGGGCATCCCCACGTCGAGCACCTGGAGTTCGAGGGGTATGGCCACGGGATGAGTCATCCTGCAAACCCGGTGGCACTCAAATGGATCACCAAAGTGATTGGCTGCTCCCCCAAAGCACTCATTGTCCCGCTGGACTACTCCTGGAGCTATACCAAGCGAGACCGGAAGTACCCCTGGAGAAACAGGGGGACGAACGCGGAGAATGAGAAGAAGAAACCCAGCGTGGAACTCCTGACCGCAGTTGGCCGCGAAGGCAGCGGTTGCCTTGCCGTTCGCGACATCTCGACAGCGACAAACGCGTACGGGGAGAGTCCCGCCCTGCCCGTTCGCCCCGGCAGGGAATATGTTCTCACCGGATGGGTGAAGAATGAAGAAGTCGGTGACGGCATTGCCGGAGTCTGCTTCAACGTGACCCAGAGCGGCAGGATTCGGAAGCAAACGAAGAACACCAGGTTCCCGGCAACGGCAGAGTGGTCGCGCTTCGAAGTCGCTTGCCCTCCCGTTGCTGAGGGCATGGACGGACTGATTCTCTACATCCTGCCACGCCCCCCCGGCCAGCCAAACACCACGACCGGAGCTGTACTGTTTGATGACCTCCGAATCTGCGAGCAGCCCAAAGCGAAGCAGTAAGGGCACGAGACCAAATAGGAACACGACGAATGCGTAGGAACCTGCTCCTTGGCCCGATCATATTGGTGTGCTGCGTGGGAATGGTCCAGAGCGCGGATCTCTCCCCCTCCCCCGGACGCATTGCGGTGTTCGCGGATGCTCAAGCACCAAAGCTGACCCTCGGATGTGCCAACCCCAGGCGTTTGGGAGACCTCCTGCGTACCCCGCAACGCAGCATCACGTTTCTGACTGCCGAACAGCTCGCCGCCCCGGAACAGCTGTCCACCAAATCCTTCGACCTGTTGGTACTTCCCTATGGTCCTGGCCTGCCCGAGGCCGCCACAGATTCGGTGCGGAGCTTCCTCAGAGCCGGCGGGGACTTCGTTTCCGTCGGCGGATATGCCTTCGACAATCTGTATGGAGGCAAGGCCAATCCTCTCCTGGAACTGCTGGAAGCCCCCGGGTTGGAGGAGGAGGACTCAATCGAACGTTGGCAGTCTGACCAAGCCGGGATCCAGGGCGCCGACCTCGACACGTTGGGCCGCTCGATTGTGCCGGATAGTCCGCACAGCGGGGCATCCTGCGTCCGCCTGCGTGTTCCGGACGGTCTGCCAAAGGCCTGGTACAACGTCAACCAGAGGGTGGCTGGGCTCGTCCCCGGCGAGAGCTATTCGGCCAGTTGCTGGATCAGAACAGAGGATGTGCACGGTGGCTTCGCCTACCTGGCGGTCGGCTTCTACGACGGCACAGGGACACGCCTTTCATTCGCCCAAAACACAGGCGGAACGAACTTCTGTGGAACCGCCAACTGGCGGAGGCTGCAATGTCGATTCGAAGTGCCGCCCGGCACCGTGACTGTGAGAGTTGTCGGGAATCTCTACGGGTACGGCACAGCGTACTTCGATGATTTCTCCCTGAAATGGGCTGAGGTGGGTGGACTGAACACGCACTTCGGTCAAGAAGGAGATCAGCTCCGTTTCAGTCGGGATCAGATCGGTGTGTTCGATCCGTCATACCGTTTGGAGCAGGCTGTTTCGAGCCACACGTCACGCCATCAGCAAATCGTCACGAGTCCGTGTGATCTTCAGGCCTCTCTTGCGGGGTACGCGGCAGTTGGCATGACCAGCCCAAACGACGCGGTCGGGCCCAAACCCCGTGCGCGGTGGACATCGCTCGTGCAAGGCCGGGACAGCTACGGACGCCTAACCGGTTCGTTGATGGGGCTGACGCACAACTTCAACGACACGTTCAAGCATTCGTTGTGGGCCTACGTCGGGGTGGAGAATCTCGACGTGTTCGACGGCTCGCACGCCACGTTCGACATGGCCCTGCAGCAAGTGGTCGATCACATCCTGACCGGCGTGTTCCTGCACACGCCCACATCGGAGTTCATGCTCTACCGACCGGGTGAGCAAATGCGAGCGAATGTCAACCTCTGTAACTCAGGTAGGGAAACGCGCGACTTGCGTGTGATCGTTGAGGCCATGCTCGGTGATCGTGTTGTCGGTGCGGACGAACACGCGCTCTCTCTGACACCCGGCCAGGACGAGGCAGTCGCGTTCGAGTTGCCATGTCCCCGGACCACAACCGAGACGGTCTGCAAACTCCGCTACCAGCTGCGGATGGGCCAACGCACCGTCGACACCGTCCGCACTGGTGTCTTTGTCCCGAACGGCCGTGAAGAGAGCGGATTCCCACTGTCGTTCAAGGACAACTACTTTCGCGCGGGAGGTCGCCCGATGATGCTGTTTGGGGTCAACCAGACGGGGGTCATGTTCGGGCCGCACTATGAGAATCCCCTCACCTGGGCCCAGGACTACGGACGTTGCCGGGACTTCGGCTTCAATGTCTGGCGCGTCCTTCATGTGTCGGCCTTCGCAGACCCCGCGGGCTATCGTTTCGGGACGTTCAACATCGGCAACCCGCCCGAACGCCTGTTGCGGCGCATGGATGCTGCCTTCCAACTCGCCCAACACTACAACCTGGTGCCGATGCCGTGCTGGCACGACACCAAAGGAGGCGCTGCGGTCAGCGATCGCGAACTTGAGTTCCAGGCCGGCTTCGCACGCCGATACGGTGAACGCTACCGGAATCTCTCCGCGATGCTCTACGATGTGTCCAATGAGACCACTGTCGACTACGCAGACGTGCCTGACCTGCAACGCGACTTCCGGGCGTTCCTCACCAGGCGTTACGGCCATGACGACGCACTGCGCGCAGCCTGGCAGGACCCTGAGGCGAGCCTGGCGAGTGCTCGCTACGCGAGGCCGGAAGGGCAGTGGCACAGCCGCCGGGATCGGGATATTGAGGTCTTCCGACTATACGTCATGGAACGCTGGCTGACCGCAAGCATCAACACCGTCCGCGATACCGGGGACACCCATCCGGTCACAACCGAGAACTACGTATCCAAGCTTCCCGGGGGCGACCCGTTCGAGAGTCGGCGTCACCTCACCTTCGCCAACATGCACCACTACGGCGATTGGCAGCCCGGTTACGCGCGGTTCTTCGGCCGACGCATGCAGGGCAAAGGCCATGTCATCGGGGAGTTCGGTCGCAACAGCCACCCCGGGCAGGTGAACTTCAGGACCTACTGTCCGGAACCTGAAGCACTGGCCTACTTCCGCCGGGTCACTTTCTTGAACGCAGGGCTGGGTGCCGCGGGGCTGTTTGTCTGGGATGTGAAGGACATGCGCGGTTCCGGCTTCCCCTACGGTATCCACTACCACAGCGAACTGGTGCCCAAGAAAGTCGGCTATCAGTTCCGGAACCTGGCTTTCTTTTTCCGTCGCTTCGCCCTGGAATTCCAGCCGGAGGCGCTTTGGTTCGTCGTGCCGGACCAACTTCTCCTGGGAGGCCGTCAGAACGATCTGCAGGTGCAGCTCTATTCCGCTCTGACGGCACTGACTCGAACGAACATCCAGTTCTCCACCATTCGGCAGTATGAACTGCCAAAGATCCTTGAGCACGCCCCCACCGCAATCATGCTCCCTCTGGCCTACATCCTGAGCGACGGCGACGTGGAGACACTTGTCGAATACGCGAGAAACGGGGGAACGGTCTACCTTTCCGGCGACTGCGCTTTCACGCCGGACCGTGAGGAGACACGCGGACACGTCCTCACGACGCTCGTTGGCATCAAGCCGGGACACCGTCGCTACCCCGATCTGCGCTACCAGCTGGCTCCCGCTGTCTCGGCCGAGGCCGTACGCGACCTGCCCGCCTACGATGCCCGTCCGACCTATGAACTGAACCCAACAGGGGCGGATGTCCTCCGCCAAGCCGGCCCTTTCCCACTCGTCTGCGCACGTCGGGTCGGCAAGGGCAAGGTGGTTTTCGTGAATGATCCCATCGAACTGCATCTGTCTGAGGAGGAACTGCTCCCTGTCTATGCGGAGTTCGCAACACGGGCTGGGCTCAGACCGTTGCTGAAGGCCCACACAGACTCCAAGCTGATTGCCCTCCAGACACACACAGAGCGGAAGGGCGCGTTGACGGTGGCGCTGAATGACGGTACGCAGGCACAGACGGTAGACATAGGAGACGTTGAACTGGCCTGTCCCGCTGGAGCACAAGTCGCCGTACACCGCACGCGTTCCGGCGAAATCGTCGCTCTTGCGCTTGCGGGAAATGCTGCCATCGATGGGAAGCCCTTCCGGACGTCCACCGGGCACTTGCTGCTGGCTGCTCTGGACGAGAAAGACCTGCGCCGTTCACAAGCCATCCTCGCTCTTCCGCTAAGCCGGGGTAACGTCGGTCTGGCGGGCATTGATGATGGACTCACCGCCCACGTTGGTGAAGTTGTCGATGGACACTGGATGAACTACGAACGTATCCCCAACGGGCAACGCCTCGAAGTAGACGATCTCCGCGCCACGACGATGATCCTGCTGACCCGTCCCAAGGCACTCAAGAAGTGGGCCGGTAGAGTGGAAGACATGGTCCTGAAGCCGGAAGCAATGCCAAGATGACCAAGCACCACGCTCCCTGGAGAATCACCGTGACACTCTCCCTCGCGTCGCTTTGTTTCAACACCGCAGCCCAGACACAGCCGTTGCAGATCGGCAACCGGGAGCAGCTGTTCCTGGACGATTACATGATCGCCCGAACGGGGAACATCTCCCGCCGAATCAACAGCGCCCGGAAACACCCGGAACCGGTCATCGCACCCGACAAGGTCTGGGAACGCAACATGACGGTTGTGTTCGGTACCGTGTTGTTCGATGCCGAGGAGAAGACCTATAAGGCGTGGTACTATGCCGGCGGTCATGTGGGATACGCCGTCAGCACAGATGGACTGACGTGGGAGAAGCCCGAGCTCGACGTTGTGACGTATGACGGCAGGAAAACCAACCTTGTCGTCGAACGCGGTAGATTCGGGGACTTCTTTGAGCTCTTTGGTGTGCTCAAAGATCCGACAGACCCCGACCCGGCGCGGCGGTACAAGATGGCGTTCGTGACTCTGGATCGAGAGTTCGATGGCACCTACAGGCATCAGTTCCACCGCGGAGAGCGACGTGCCCTTGGCACAGCAGTGAGCCCCGATGGCATCCACTGGTCCATGGAGAGGGAGGTCGCCAGCACGGACGTGTGCGATATCAGCCGCTTCTACCAGGATCCTCAGACCGGGAAGTACATCCTGTTCGGACGTACCAAGATCACGCCGGATCGCGATGACGGCACCTGGAAAGTCGCGGGCTGGGGCCGGGCTGTGCATTACCTCGAGAGCCCCGATTTCCGCAACTGGAGCGCCGGAGAACTCGTACTGGCAGCCGACAATACAGATCCGAGTGGGGCTGAAGTCTACTCCCTGAGCGCGTTTCCGTACGAAGGCGTCACCATCGGTCTGGTGCAAATGTTCTATGCACTCCCGGACGAGTTGAATCTGGATGTGCAGCTCGGGATCAGCCGCGACGGACGACACTTCCAGCGTGTATCGCCGCGCACCCCTTTCATTGCCGAAGGCCCAGTCGGCGCCTGGGATCGCTACAATATTTCAGTCGGCTGCCTGCCCCCGGTCGCGGTCGGGGATGAGCTCTGGTTCTATTACAGCGGGAGGACCTGTCGACATTCACCGTATGCGGGGCCTGACAACGGACCGAAGATCGGCCAAATCGGGCTGGCTAAGATCACGCGTGGACGGTTCGTGTCGCTGGAAGCAAGCTTCGACGGCGGGACACTCCTGACCAAGTCCTTCATCGTTGACGGCGATGTCCTTTACCTGAATGCAGATGCCCAGTACGGTCAGATCCTGGTCTCCCTTCAATCCCCCGACGGCAGCGAGATCGCCACGCGCACACTGAGCGGCAAGGATGGCGTGAACATCCACGCCAACTTCCGTGAACGCACACTGTCGGAATTGCGAGGCAAGCCGGCGCAGCTGCTGTTCACATTGCGTAACGCGCAACTCTACGGATTCTGCCTCAAATGATCGTGACCGTTAAGCTGGAGGTCTGCTTGCGTGTCCGGCAGTAGCGCCGCGCTCCGGGCGGCGTTTCTGGCGATCGCGGCACCGGGACAGCCAACGTCGCAAAAGACAAGACGTCGAACGATGGGAAGTGATATGAAACTCGCACGCACCGCGATCGCTGTTGCCGGACTTGCTCTCTGTGTCCAGGGCACAGAAATCTGGGTCGCAGTGACCGGCGATGACCAGGGACCGGGAACCCGGGAAAGTCCATTCGCCAGCGTTGAGAAGGCGCAGCAGGCTGTCCGAGCCCTCCACCGTGACGGTTTGCAGGAAGATGTGCTCGTCCACCTCACAGCTGGTGTCTACGAGCTGCCGGAGCCCCTGACCTTCGGGCCGGACGACGGAGGGACAGGCGCCCATGCGGTCACCTATGTCGGCGAACCAGGCAACCCAACTGTGCTCAGCGGAGGACGACGAATTAGGGGGTGGACGATTACCCCTGAGGGCCTCTGGACTGCCGTACTGCCGGAAGTCGTCAACGGTACATGGCAGCCGCGCCAACTCGTTGTCCATGGGCGGACAGCACAGCGCGCCCGGTGGCCAAATGTCGACGCGCCGCAGCCATACGGCCGCGTCAAAGCCGCGGCATTGGCGGAGGACCGCAGCCGTTACACAGTCTCAATCGATTCGTCAGCCGTGTCAGCCTGGAACAACGTGTCCGAGGTCGAGATCGTGGTATGCGGCAACTGGGAAATCACCCGCAAGAAGCTGCTTTCAGTGGATCCACAGAGTGGGACCCTGACCCTAGCCCCACCTCACGCTGGGGCTCATCCGGCGATACGCCCTGTCAAGGGGCGGTTTTTCTTTCTTGAGAACGCCAGGGAGTTCCTGGACCAACCCGGAGAGTGGTATCTAGACGTCCGCACCGGGCAACTCACCTACTCGCCACGCCCGGAAGACGTGCTCGCAACAAGCATCATGGAGATGCCACGCCTGACCCGTCTTCTCGATCTGCAGGGCACCCCCGAACGCCCAGTGCGCAATCTGCACTTCCAGGGCTTGCACTTCGCCTGCGCGGACTGGGACTTCCCCGACTATGGCTTCAATGGCATACAGGCCTCTTTCCATACGTTCCCCACGGATGGGCAGAAGGGCTGGGTCTGGTTCCCGTGGCTCGGAACGAAACCGGCCCTGCAATGGGAATTTGCGGAGGCGTGCACCTTGCAGAATGGGGTGCTGCGCAATCTCGGGGGTGTGGGTCTCCACCTGAAACGCGGGTGCTCCAGAAACACAGTAGAAGGCAACCTCGTTGAAGAGGTCGGAGCCAACGGGATCATGATCGGCGAGAACCTGGTGGGGTTCCCCTGGGGTAAAGAGACACTCCCTCCCGGGGAACTGCCGGTCGGCAACCGCGTCGCCAACAATATTGTGCGTCGCTGCGGCCTGGACGACTACGGGGCTGTCGGCATCTGGGTGTCCTTCACCGACGGCACCCACGTGGCTCACAATCTGCTTTACGACCTTCCCTACAGTGGCATCTCCGTGGGGTGGATGTGGAACGAGAATCCCACCGACAACCGCAACAATCTGATCGAGGCCAACCACGTGCATACGGTCCTGCAGAAGCTCTGCGACGGAGGCTGTCTCTATACGCTCGGACGCCAGCCGGGAACGGTCATTCGAGGGAATCGATTCCACAACGTCCTGCGTTCGGAGACCGCTCAGGGAGCCCCGAATAACGGGATCTTCTTCGATCAGGGCTCGAAGGGATTCCTGGTCGAGAATAACCTGATCTACGCGACCAGCGGGGAGCCGATCCGCTTCAACCAGTGCCGCAAGGAGTGGCATACGTGGGGCAGGAACTTCTTCGGGATGCCGCGCAAGGTCCCGGGCAAGCGAGGAGCGGCCCTGGGGTGCGATGGACAGAGCGCAGGCTTCGAGGTCCCGCACACAACCGAACTGGATCCTCTGGAGATCACTGCAGAGGCATGGATCCGCCGCCGGCGCTTTGCTGCTCACGGAGACAGACGCCGCTGGGTCATCAACAAGAACGATGACGAATGGACAGACGGCCACTGGGCCCTGATGGTCAATGACAGCAAAGCCGGAGCCTACCTCAATATCGGCGGCGGCAGAGAAAACTCGTTTGAAGCCTGGAGCGAAGAGGGCGTCCTCAAACTGGGGACCTGGCAACACCTTGCCGTCACCTATGACGGGAAAGACCTTCGCGTCTACACGGATGGCAAGGAGGTCGCCTGCACCGCGATCAACCGGGCTCGCGTTCCGGGCACCCTTCCCCTGGCCATTGGTCGGCGCCAGGATGCGTACAACAGCTTCCTCGGCGCGATTGACGAGGCTGTGGTCTATGCGGGGGCCTTGTCTCCCCCCCAAATCCTCGCCCGAGCCCGGGCAGACGGAGCCCCGCCGCTGGCATCGTTGCCGGTTGTGGGACAATGGGACTTCGAGTCCCTGGATGACAAGACTGACCAATTGCAGCAGGTTGAGAAAAGTGCCGGGCTGGAGCCGCGGTTCCGAAAGCGTATGAACAAGTAGAGTGACCCGGCCAGTCCCCTGCTCCCCCCCATCCGGCGACCTCTTCCCGGGTGCACGTTGGCTGTACCTGACCTCAATGTGGGAGGCGGTGCCATCCGGCGGCCTCTTCCCGGGTGCACGTTGGCTGCACCTGACCTCAATGTGGGAGGCGGTGCCATCCGGCGACCTCTTTCCGGGTGCACTTGCCGCCGCTTATTTTGATCGTGGCGCGGCTGTTTGTCACGTCTCCGGCTCCCTGCGAGTTTCGCGTCGCCCATCCGGCGTTGCCCACAGATCAGAGACGGCAGCGATTCGCCACGGAGGGGCATGAGGCACGCTCTTTTCCCTTTCCCTTTCCCTCTGCCTTTGCTCCCGATGAGACCATCGCCGGAATCTGGAACGACCTTCCGAGGGCGGGCCGGAGTCCGGCGATCTCCGCTCTCCGCCTGTCCCGCCATAGCGACTCCCCGGGACCTGATATTCCCGGTCCGAACAGGACGAGACATAGGCCGCATACGGAGATGCGGCACCTCCATCGCGTGCTTCGTATAGGGCGCTTCTGGAGGAGCCGGTTTTCCATAACCGGCCTTCTTGTCTCAGTAGAGCTCTTGAGCGACGACGGATGCCTCCGTGTCTCCAGCGGAGCGGGTGGTGAAATCTGGAAGGTCATCCGGTCCGGGCCAACAAGTTACTTCTTCGTTCGCCTTGAGCAGATCCCGGGTCCGCTCCCGCACCAACCCCTCCAAGTGCGCATTGTGTTCTTCGAGCTCACGTTGCAGACGTCGAAGCCTGAGATGGGTTGCCACTCTGGCCTCGACTTCCTCAGGCTGGAATGGCTTGGTCACGTAATCCGCGCCGCCCTCAGCAAGAGCCCTCACCTTCTGTCTCGTTTCGGCCAGTGCGCTGACAAAAATGGCCGGCACGTCTCTGAGGTCTTGCTCAGCCTTCAGTCGGCGGCAAGCCGCGAAGCCGTCCAACCCAGGCATCATGATGTCCAAGAGGATCAGGTCCGGTGAGACCGCCGCAGCAAGTTCCAGCGCGCCCTGTCCGTCTGTGGCGACCCTCAACCTGTACGCACCCCGCAACATCCCGACAAGGATGTCGAGATTCGCGGGCGTGTCGTCAACAATCAGGATTGTCTCACGCTCAGTTGCTGTCGGTGTTGCTTTCAGTTACATCGACACCAAGGGAATCGGCGAGACCTTCAGCAGTACACCCACAAGGCCCCAAGACGACAATGATGCCAACGATATGTCGCACTGTGCCCGTTCTCATTCTGTTCGAGTGTACCATCCGACGAGTACGGTCAGTCCCAGCGCGACGCCCCCCCAATGCTATTGACTTTCTCTGCCCCCCGTGTCTGGCCGAAGAGTCGCCGGGTGGCACCGCCTCCCACATTGTGTGCTTCTCGAGAGTGGGAGGGGCCGTTTCG
>Ga0209045_1001468_pt1 | contig 21011 bp, 13 predicted proteins | sample SaaInlLV_10m_DNA_4_FD_184664 | JGI IMG/M metagenome (GOLD analysis project Ga0209045, IMG submission 184664) | Marine microbial communities from expanding oxygen minimum zones in the Saanich Inlet - Saanich Inlet SI072_LV_200m_DNA (SPAdes) (version 2) | ecosystem: Environmental > Aquatic >...
TGAACCCGATATGATTCAAGAATCATTCCAAGATTACTATGAAGGAACAATTCTTTCAGAAAAAACCGACCCTAACCGATTATATCAAATTGAACAAGAAATTAAAAAGTTTAAACTTTTCACCGATGATTTGGTTGTGAAATTTGTGGATATATTTTACAAAGATGAAATCCCATTGGAACAACTTCAAGGTGTGTTAGACTTTACCGTAAATGACTGGTCTGAATTGGAAGAAGAAGAACGAGAAGAATTCCGTTCTCATATCCAAAGTTATATCCGTTTGTATGGATACATTACACAGATTGTGACCTTTAAAGATATTGATTTAGAAAAATTATTTATCTTCCTACGATTCTTAAATAAGAAACTCCCAAAACGACCCATTGACAGATTAACAGATATAGTATCTTCTGTGGATTTAGATTCATTTAGATTAGAAGAAATGAATAAGAATATCCAAATATATTTGACTCCAGAAGATGGGATTTTAAATCCGATTGATGGTGGTGGAACAAGTGTAAGTGAAGAAGAACCTACTGATTATTTATCCCATATCATTGAAATCTTAAATGAAAACCATGGTGGAGATATAACTGAAGATGACAAATTGAACTTGAATCGTATCTATACAGATATGGTTGGTGATGAAGAAATGAAAGTGGTTCATAAGAGTCAAAATACGGATACCAATAAACGACATAAGTTTGATGAAAAGTTTGACCATTTCCTACTTGGACTTGTTGAGAAGGATACCAATTTCTATAACAAAGTAATGAAAGAAGGTGTCAATAAGTTTATCAAAGACAGGATGTATGATTATTATTTGAAGAGTTTGTGATGAAATTGACTGAACCTAAACGGAATGAGTATGTGAATAGAGTGTTTTTTGAGAATTATTCGGAGGAAGACTAATGGAAATTTATTTTAACGAGAAACATAATTTATTATCAGTAAAGACAATACCATTCAGACTTGAGAAGGATATTCAAAACCTTGTTGAATCAAACCTTCAAACTTTATTCAAACTTGAATTAGTAAAATCAGAATTCACTATTGATAAATACAGATTAGATACACTTTGTTTTGATATGGAGTCAAAATCATTTGTCATAATAGAATATAAGAAGGATAAAAATTATTCAGTTATTGACCAAGGGTTCTCCTACCTATCAACTGTATTAGAGAACAAAGGAGAATTGATTTTAGAATACCAAGAGAAGTTGAACACAAGGGTTCGGAAGGATGGTATTGATTGGTCACAGATTAGAATTATTTTCATTTCACCATCTTTTAGTCAGTATCAAAAAGACAGTATAAACTTCAAGGATTTACCGATTGAACTATATGAAATCAAACAGTATGAAAATGACATTGTTACACTAAATAGAATCCAAAGTAAATCATCATCCACGAGTATCAATGAATTGTCAGATGGTGGGGTTATAGGTAAAGTAAAAAAGGAAGTAAAAGTCTATAATGAGAGTGACTTATTAAATAAATGTAATGAAGAAACTTTAGAACTTTGGAGTAAACTTCAAAACAGAACAGACGACTTAGATGATATTAACTATGTACCAAGAAAACATTACATTGGGATTAGAAAAAACAATACGACAGTTACTTATGTTCATTTTTACAAAACAAAATTACTTCTTCATATAATTAGAGGAAATATCTACAAAGGTAAAAAGTCAAAAGGGTTCTTTACATTTGATGACCCCAAAAATATATCAAAAAGTGGTGACCATAATTTCAAAGATGGTACTGTAAGAAAGTATTACGAAATAGTAATTAACAAATCAGATGATATAGATTATGTCATGATGTTGATTAAACAGAAGTATAATATCTTATAACCCTAACCATCAATCCACCTTCTTACACTTTTCTCTGTAAACAATAACTTCCCAACTTTCTTACTACATTTCAATTCACCCTTCATCACACCACGACGAATTGTAGATTTACTCAATCCTGTAAATTCTGATACTTGATTTATATTCAGATATTTGTTGGTGAGTTTTCCATCAACTTTCTTTTCTAATCTATCAAGTTGTTCTCTAATTACTTCTAATTGTCTGTTGATTTGGAATGATTCATATTCCATTGTTTTCCTCATTTGTTTATTTGGAAACTTTCATAATAAATCGGTAACAAACTTTCTTTCTCCAACGAATCATAATAAGTCTGAATCATTTGAATACTTCGGTGTCGTGTAAACTTCATCACATCCATCAAATTTGGTAAAGACTTAACTAACTTAGTCGTAAATGTCTTCCGATAAGAATGGGGATTCAACACAAAACCCAAAGACCTATGAAATGAATCCACCATCCTACGAATAGATCTTGTAGTTAGTGGTTTATTCAACGAGTTGTTAGAACGAGACACGAACATATACCCACTCTTTAATTTCTCTGATTTAAGATATTCGTTCAAAGTTTCAACAGAAGATGGATGAAGGTTAATAACTTCATAGTCATCACGAGATTTACCATATATTTGAAGTGTCATATCATCAGAGTTAAAATTCTTAACTTGAAGTTTATTCAATTCACCAATTCGTAATCCTTGAAAGTAGAATAAGTAGATGATGGACTTTAATCTTAAATCATCGGTGGTGTCTAAATCATTCAACACCAATTCAAGTTCAGAATCATTCAACCCTCGTTTCTTCAATCCACTTGAGATCTTGAATCCCTTTACTCCAACTGAATAGTCTTTGGGTAGTAAGTCTATTCGGTATAACTGTTGAAAAAAGATTCTAACAGAGATTAGGTATCTGTTCTTTGTGGTAGTCTTAATATCAACTCTATTCCTTAAATGAGTTTTGTAATCCAACATCAGATTTGAATAGGGTGTTTCAATCTTTTCCAAATTAAGGAATTGAATGAATGGTGTTAAGTCTCGTTTGTATTGATTCCGTGTGTCGTCACGGACATCAAGGGAGTCAAATATCCTACGGGATATGGGGAGGAGTTTTGATAATTGAAAATTGTTCTCCCCAATTGTGACAAACTTCATTTCCATATCGTAATCTCCTTCATTTTGTTTTGTAGTAAATTTTGTAGTTTTTTATATTGAAAATACCTTGTCAGACGGATGTTGTAGTAGATTGTAGTATAAAAAAAGAGACCCCAAAATGAACTAAGGTTTCTGTAAGTGTAGTTATTTACTAATATACGAGTGGCTCGGGACGGAATCGAACCGCCGACACAAGGATTTTCAGTCCTCTGCTCTACCAACTGAGCTACCAAGCCACATAAAAGTTCTACTTTGCATATAAAGAGCGCGTGGAAATTACTCGTCCATTTTCGGCGAAGCAATCCCAAAATTTCCTAAAAAGGATAAGACAGATTTCTTCTTGTTCCCATCTTTGAACCGCCTTATGTTCCCCGACGTTTTTCACCGAGTGATCCGAGGATGTCACACACAAAAACACTTATTTTGGCGACACATAATCGCCACAAAGTCGAAGAGCTTTCAGCGGCTTTGGGAAAATTGCGTATTGATATTAGAACATTGGACGCTTTTCCTCAAGTGGGCGAGATAGAAGAAACGGGAAAAACCCTGCTTGAAAATGCTTTATTAAAAGCGAGGACAGTGCATCAATTAACAGGCTTGCCTGCGATTGCTGACGATACGGGACTGGAAGTAGATGCTTTAGATGGAGCGCCAGGCGTATATTCTGCAAGGTATGCTGGAGAGAACGTATCGTATGCAGATAATGTGAATAAAATGCTTTTTGAATTAAAAGGAATTGAAGATCAAAAACGAAGTGCAAAGTTTAGAACGGTTATCGCTTTTGTCTCTTCAAAAAAGGAACTCTGGGTTGAGGGCTTCATACAAGGTTTTATAAGTCAGAGTCCAACTGGGAAAAGGGGATTTGGTTATGATCCTATATTTTATGTCCCCGAATTAAAGAAAACGTTTGCTGAATTGACGGGTGAAGAAAAAAACGAAATCAGTCATCGAGGATTAGCCCTTAAAAAAATAGTAAAAAAATTAAAAAATGAATTTCAACCCAAAGGAAAGGAGTCTGAATAGAAAAAAAGATATCATTTAAACAAGATTAAATCTTGAAAACACAAACAAAATATATATCATTAACCCGATGGATCCTCCAAGTAGGATTTACGGGTTTTTTATGTCTAAATGGACTCTCAGCGCAAGGCGTAGATTCAACAAATAGCACTGAAATGGATCTGTTTATATCTCGCTATATTCCCATTTCTTCTTACGTCTCAAATCCTTTTTCGAAGGTCTTTCCTCTTTACTCATTGGGCTACGATTCCCTGAGAAGTCCACTTGGAATTTTAAACTTCAAATACAATGAATATCAATTAGAGATTCGTCTAGATCGAAATTGGGAGACCATCACTTTTTCTGAATTTATTGATGGGGAACAATTACGCCTACCTCAAACCATGTCTGTAGATTGGTATTTAGAAAAAATGTTCTATCAAAACTGGCAGATAAAATTAATCGAAGTCATGCGTGGCGACAAAAAAGATGATGACCGAAAAAGGCGAGGTCAAATGATAGAAGTGGTTGGGATGGATTTAGGCGCTTTGGGACGGGCTTCATTGCGACTCAGTGGAAATGTGAACGTCTCAGGGAAAATGGTTTTTCAAGATCAAGAACTAGTGCGGTCCAGTTTAAATCAAACACAAAACACTCATCTAGAATTTGATCAAAAACAAAATTTAAACGTTCAGGGAAAAATTGGAGAACGGATTACAGTGGCAATGGACCAAGATTCTGAACGAGATTTTGATTGGGAAAATAATATTCGAATTTCTTATAAAGGTGAAGAAGACGATATTGTGCAGAGCGTTGAAGCTGGGAATATTTCCCTGTCACTTCCATCCACAAAGTATGTAACATTTTCTGGGAAAAATCAGGGATTATTTGGATTGAAAGCTATTTCAAGATTAGGGCCAATTGACATTACCACGATTGCATCTATAGAAAGAACGAAAAAAGAAAAGAAAGAATACGAGGCTGGCTCAAAATCGGAAGCACCAACGCTTATCAAAGATACGGATTATATTAAAAATAGATATTTTTTCATCCATCCCTGGTTTAGAAATGGAGCCGACACCGTTGCTTTTGACGGAAGCCAATATCATACAGTTTCCATTCCCTCTTTTTACCCCCTACATGAAGGTTTGCATCGCATCAATGGTGGTGGCGATGGGGTTGTGATCAAAAACTTTGAACTATATAAATTGGACCAAAACAACGATCCTGGAGCAAATATCGGAACTGCTTTTGTGGATCCGACGCTTGATTCTACCCACGCGCTATTTTCTGAATACCAAAGCTATAACGAAGCGGGAAGTTTTGTTCGGATGGAACAGGGGCAACAGTATTTAATTAGCAACGATTTAGGCTATATCCAACTTAGAGAAATGGTGACAACGGAAATTTTAGGCTGTACTTATGTCTTAGAAAATCGTGCTGGAGATACAGTTATGGTGGTTGGGCAAGGCATTGATTCTACCCATAATGAATTATCTTTATTGATGTTGAAGCCCCAATCGCCTCATCCCAACAATCCAGCTTGGGACCTTATGTTTAAGAATGTGTATTATTTAGGGACAACGAACATTGCAAAGGAAGGCTTTGAATTTCGTATTATCAATAAGCGGGTTACCCCGGAGAGCGATCGAGATCCTGCCACAAGTATTCCATACATTACCCTTTTTGGCTTGGACAGTCTCAACGATTCACAAGCGCGCATTTCTGATGAGCTCGTTGATGTTGACAATGTAAATATCGTTAATCTTCCCGACGGTGAAATTCTTTTTCCAACTTTGTACCCCTTCGCTTCATCGGATTCCCTTGCAGGGGGCATTAGCATGCCGGCCTTACAAGATCATTTGGGGGTAGGGGCAAGCTATACCACAAGTGATCGTAATAAAATCAATGAAGACCACCGCTTTGTATTGGAAGCGAAATATAGTAATCAAAGCTCTACTATTAGCCTTGGTTTTATGTTGGTAGATAAGAGTGAAGAAGTGATCCAAAATGGCATTACACTAAAACGAGGCGTTGATTACCAAATTGATTATTATACGGGCACGATTGTTTTGCTCGGATCTGCTGCTGATAACCCAAACGCCAAATTAAAAATTCTTTATGATCGTCATGAAATTGTCTCTTTTGATAAAAAGACAATTGTGGGTTCTCGTGCGCAAATGGATTTGGGACAACGTTCTTTTATAGGCGTAACAGCACTTTATTACAACCAATCTATTATCAACGAAAAAGTGGAAGTGGGTTATGAGCCAACGCGAAATTTCATTTGGGATTTAAATGGTCACTTTGAACGAGACCTCAATGGACTGACAAAGTTCTTAGACAAATTACCACTCATTGAAACTGAAAAAATGTCCAGCTTTAGCTTAGAAGGTGAAATTGCCCAGGTTTTACCTAATCCAAATTCCATTACTAATCCTGAAACGGGAGACGCGAATGGCGTGGCATTTATTGATGATTTTGAAGGAGCAAAACGGACAACCTCTCCCTCTATTCAACGACGATATTGGAAAGAATCTTCTGCGCCACTTATACAAGAAGATAGCATCTGGACGAATCAGTTTTCACAGCGAAATCGTGGACGGTTTTACTGGTATAATCCCTATATCCAGTATCGCACACGAGATATTTGGCCAAATCAATCCACATCAATTCGCGCAGGAAATGAAACCACCGACGTTTTAGTTTTGAGATATAAAAAACGCCCACACCAAGAGAATATGCCATCAGATTCAATTTGGGCCGGGGTTAGCACTTCTTTTTATTCTGGCGATTATGATCAAACTAATAATAAATTTTTTGAGATTTGGTTACGGGGAGAGGCAGGAAAGCTCACCATCGATTTGGGCGATATCAGTGAAGATGCTGATGGAAATGGGCAATTGAATACGGAAGATATTCCAGTAGCGCTAACATTTGGAAATGGATTTTTGGAAGACGAAGAAGACACAGGCTTAGATGGATGTTTTAATGAATCAGAAGATGGGTGGGGAGGCTGTCTTGATACCTTGACTTACGCTTATTATCTATCCATTGGAGAGGATAGCTTAATTAATTCTGCATCAGATGTGAACCTTGATGATCCCAATGAAGACGATTGGTTTTATGAAGAAGGAAGCACTGATTATTCTCACATGAATGGTTCAGAAGGGAATGGAACAGGAACACGTATTCAAGAAGGCGGTAAATATCCAAATACGGAAGATTTAAATGGGTCATTACTATTGGATAAAACGAATGATTATTTTTCTGCCTCTTTTGATTTGACCGATCCAACTTACCTTGCAGGCGAAACAGTGAAAAATGGAAAACAAACAGGGTGGAAATTATTTCGAGTTCCTTTAGCGCATTTCAGTAAAGTCAAAGACGTTGAATGGAACGATATTCGGAATATGCGAATTTCTGTTTCAAGCTTTGATTCTGAATTACAAGCATTAGAAATTGCAAAAATTGAAATGGTTGGGAATGATTGGCGAGAAATGGGCGTTGCGACAGATTCCACAAGTTTTTCTACTCAGAATGCAGATAGCCTTTTTGCGGTGACCGTGATTAACACAGAAGACAATGCGGACTATACGCCCCCTCAAGGCGTAAAGGGAGAATACGATCAAATAAATAAAATTCAATCCAAAGAGCAATCCCTTGTCTTAAAATTTGATAACCTTCCTGCAAAAAATCGCGGAGCGGCGAAAAAAACTTTTGATAATTTGACAGACAGTCAAAAGCGAAGTTTCATGTCCTATGATTTTTTAAAACTCTATTTATATGGGAATCCAGGAAATGATTGGAATCAATTTTCAGAAACAAGTGACGTAGATTTTTTCATCAAGTTTGGTATGGGCGATGACTATTACGAAATAACTCAAGCGGTTTTCAAAGGTTGGGACGAAGACTTAAATCGAAATGAAATCAAGTTGGATTTGGACTGGTTATCCACGCTCAAAAAGAAAGATACGACTACGGTTGTGAAATATAATGATGCAGACATTTTTATTGACTCTGCAGATGTGAAGCGATACATTTTTATCGACGAAAATGGATACCCTGTTAGAGAAGTCAAAATCAAGGGAAAGCCTGCTTTAAATCGCTTACAATACTTTATGTTGGGCATTAGCAATAAAACAGAGCACGATATTTCGGGAGAAGTATGGGTGGACGAACTTCGATTAAGTAGTGTAAAGAAAAATCGTGGGGTTGCCATGCGAGTTCAATCTTCTTTAAAGTTGGCTGATTTTGCTAGCGCAACACTTACATATAGCCGGCAAGATGCGGATTATCATCGCTTGCAGGAGCACCTTAGTTCTGGGACAAATAATGCAGAAGATTTAAGTGTTTCGAGTCGATTAGACCTCCATCGATTATTACCAAAATCGTGGGGACTGTCTTTACCCATAAATGCATCCTTTAGCCAAAGCCTTGATCGTCCTAAATATTTTCCAGGTGAAGATATTATTGTTGAAAATAACAGTATGCCTGATTCCATCCTCTCTAAATCTGAATCTATGTCTTTAGGTGTTTCTGCAGGGAAAACCACAAAATCCGATAATAAGTTAATTAAATATACGATTGATCAAATCAAAGGAAAATTCAATGCTTCTAAATCCAAATCATCAAATATAACCTACTTAGAGAAACAAAATGAAACGTATTCAGGAAATGTAAGTTACAATGTTCCCTTTGGTAGAGATAATTACATTCGGCCTTTTAAATGGTTAGAAAAAGTGCCTTTGCTTGGTCCTAAGAGCAGTGACTTTCAACTGTATTATCTCCCTTCAAGTTTTAAAACAAATATGAGTTTCAATGAAAAACTTTCGTGGAACGAAACACGAAGAGGTGTTCGATCTATAGATACGTACAGTTTTGGTTTGAGTCGATCTATGAACCTAGATTATAAATTTACAAATAGTTTATCTTCAAAATATACTTGGGCAGGTTCAAGCAAGTTAAACGATTATCGCGGGTATATTTTTTCTGCCTTAAAGGCGCTTGACCCTGGGGAAGTCACTTCTAAAAAAGAAAGTATGAATACATCCTTTTCCCCAACGCTATTTTCTTGGTTGAAGCCCAGTTTCAATTATTCGGCTAACTATAATTGGAATCATAACTTATCTTTGGAAGGTCAAGATGTTTCTACGGGACTTCGTTTTACTTCGAGTCTTACCATAACGCCGGTGCAATTATTTGAAATTCTTTATAAACCGCCTGCTACCAAGAAGGCAAAACAAGGTGGGAGATCTCGGCGAAGACCCGGAAAGCAGAAAGAGGAAAAACCAACAAAAGAGAGAAAAGGAAATAAGCCTTTAACTTTTATTCATGGTTTGTTCAATAAAATAAATCCTATTAGTATTTCATATAATGAAACCTTGAATCGCTCGGCGAATAAAGTTTTAGGCGAAGTGCCTACGGGTTATAAATTTGGGTGGTTGCCAGACCACGGTTTAGAGCACGCAGAAAACACAGGCACCAATCTAGGGAATTGGGATCATAAAATAAATGGCACCTTACGATCTGGATTTAAACTTACTAAAAAAATCACCATTAACATGAATTTTGGGCAAAGTCTTGGGACGCTGAAAAGTGGTTCTGGCGTTGAAACAAGAACAATGACGAGAGATTATGTTGCTTATGGAGAACGCCTCGAAAATGGCATTCCCTTTTCAGGATGGAGTTTTCGTGTCTCTGGTTTAGAAAAATTACCCATTATCAAGTGGGTTGCAAAATCAGCATCTATGGATCACCAATATTCAGGTAAAGAAACACGCTCTTGGCAATTTGAAGGCGTTTCACCTTCTAATATGAATTTTTTCAAGTTTGGTTCTTTTGCAGATGATTATAAAGAATATGAGAGAAATTCAAAAATTCAGACAGGATTTTCACCTTTAATTGGATTGAATATGACAATGAAAAAAGGTATTTCCATGAATATTCGTCATAATCGAGACAAGTCATTGGAAGAGCAACCTTCTGGATTAACCATTCGTCAAAATTGGAGCATTACGTCTTCTACTACCTATAGCCATCGGGGAGGACTAAGAATTCCTATTCCATATTATGGCGATTTGAATTTGAATAATACGGTAAATTTCACCCTTAACTTAGATATGAATGATAGCAAAGAATTTAAATCTGGCGATAAAATCAATTTAGAAGAAGGCGCGTTTAGTTCTAGCTGGAAAGCAGGATTAAGAGTTACCTATCAATTTAGCACAAAAGTCAGTGGTTCTGTTATTTATGAGTATCGGGAAAATGAAAATAAAACAACTGGGAAGAAAATCGATCGCGATTTTGGATTTGATGTTAATATGAGTATTTCGGGATAAAATGAGGGTTTTACAAAATCTATTAATAACAATAATGTGTTTTGGCTTGGGAGCATGTGAAGAAAAATCGCCTACATTTGACGCAGAGCGTGCTTTTGAGTATTTAGTGAAACAATGTGATTTTGGACCAAGAAACCCCGGGTCAGTGGGCTATGAATCTTGCAAACAATTTTTGATTTCAGAAGCTGAAAAAGTCGCAGATAAAGTACAGCTTCAGCCTTTTTCTTATACAGAAAAAAAAGAAAACCGACGCTATGATTTGGTTAATATTATCGCTCGATTTAATCCGGAATCCAAAACACAAATCATGATTGGTGCTCACTGGGATACACGTCCCTGGGCAGAGCAAGATCAAAATAAAGACAAAAGAGCCTTGCCTATTATTGGCGCAAATGATGGAGCAAGCGGTGTTGCTGTTTTATTAGAGCTTATGCAATTTTTAGCCAAAAATCCACCATCGGTAGGTGTGAATATTATTTTCTTAGACGGAGAAGATTTAGGCATTCGGGGAGAAAGTGAATCTTTCGGGCAAGGCGCAGCTTATTTTGCAAAAAACCTTCCCATTCCCAAACCGAAAGAAGCAATTATTGTAGATATGGTGGGCGACACACAACTTACCCTTCCCATTGAGCGAAATTCTTTTCGTCAAAATCGTTCATTGGTAAAAAAACTTTGGAATCGAGCGCACGAACTAAACCTTGATGCTTTTCAATCTAAAATTGCTTATGAAATTTATGACGACCATGTGCCGTTATTTAAATATGCGGGTATTCCAGCGATTGATATTATTGATTTTCATTATCCTAATCGCTATACAAACTTTTGGCATACCCATTCTGACTTGCCACAAAATTGTTCTGCGAAAAGTTTAGGACAAGTGGGCACCTTGCTTGTGGATTATATATTTTATTATGCCAGCGAAACAGAGAGTGGTTCATGATGATTCAATTCCCTAAATTTAAGCTTATGCGATTCCCAATAATTACTGCGATGGCTCTATTTTTTATTGCTTGCCCTGGGTCAGAATCAATTGTAGAAAACGTAGAACCCATTCAAGATGTTCAATTCACTTATCACCAAGAAGTGGGGGAATTGTATTTTTCAGCGGAAATTTCGGAACAAAACGAAGAAAGTTTTTTGGCTTCTGTTTCTGTTTTATGGTTTGGGATAGATTCAAATCGAACCGCCGATACATTAACACTTAACGACGAAGGTGTTTTAGGAGATATTTTATTTGGTGATGGAATTTATGGATTGAAAATATTAAACGATACGACCGTGATTCAGCATGTGATTACTGCTTCAGATTTTGGCTCTGTTTATTTTAAGCTTCGAGCAGAATATGGGAGCAGTGTTGTCACATATTCGGACTCATCTGCATTAGGGAATTTATTACCATCCATTCTTTCCGTTGTTTTCCCAGATACCATGACAAGACCCACTGAAGAAAACATATACCACATTGATAGCATTTTTGTTTCTGCCCATGATCCAAATGGATTAGACGATATTCAAAGTTGCTTTTTGATGTTTAAGAAACCGGATGGCTCTTATGCAAACAACGGAGATCCTATTGTTTTGTATGATGATGGCACACAATATCCTGACGATTCGGACAATCCATCTTTTTGGGACTTATTGGAGAATGATGGTATTTACTCAAGATTGATTACCATTGGCTCCACGAATCCTTTAGGAACGTATGAGGCAACTTTTACGCTCAAAGATTGGTCGGGATTGTTTGTGGAAGAAGTAAAAACGCTGGAGGTGATTGAATGAAACGATTTATCGTTTTTGCTTCCCTGTCTATATTATTATTTGGACAAATGGACTTACCCCATCGTTTTGCCTTAAAGACTGCTATTCAGGACACCACGCTTTATTCTGGTTTAAAAAGCAATGTGATTGCTGAAATAAAATTCCAAGGCGATTCTTTAGTATGGTTAGGCACAGGGCGAGGTTTAGCTCTTTTTGATGGACAATCAATGTATGCTTATAATACAGAGATGGGAACCCTGGAGAATGGAAGCGAAACGTATGGAATTCCTGCTGGTGGAATATCAGCCATTTCTGTGCAAGGCGACTCTTTGCTAGCGGCCATTGCCACCGATGATGGTACAATTCAAATGGGAGGTGGGCTTGTATTCTCTACAAACAGTCAAGATACCAATGGCGTCCTCTGGGAGTATTTATCTCAACCTGTCGATAATCCAGAAGATTCTTTGGTGCCCTTTGGGAAAGGCTATTTTAAGCAGTTACCCGTAACCGTTCCTCAAGCAAATGTAACGTATGATGCAAGTCTCCACACGCATAAAGGGAACCAATACGCTTGGATAACATCTTGGGCGGGAGGATTGCGACGCTACGATTTTGCCAATAATATCTGGGAAAATGTGCCTTTGCCAATGGATAATCAAATTTATCTTTCCACCTGCGCAAGCGATTCCTTTGAGTTGGCAGATGATGGGAAATCAATTCTCAAAAATTATTATTTAAACCCAAGGGATCCATTAGATGGAGGGAATCACAATCATAAAGCTTTTTCGGTTTTAGCCTACGGAGACACCATTTGGGTTGGCACAGCGAATGGGATTAATCGAGGTATAATTATTGATGAAACAGTAAATAATGAAAGTTTTAATTGTATTAATTGGGATCATTATTCCTATCCCCGTGATGGCTTATCTGGGAATTTTGTTGTGAGCATTGCTAAGCAATCTTGGAAAGGGAACTTAACAATTTGGGCCGCAACGATGAATGCGGAAGATCCCGGTGAAAAACGCGGGTTAAGTTACACAAGAGATGGGGGCGACACGTGGAATGTTGCTTTATTAGACGAACGGGTTTACAATGTTATGGCAGTTGATTCCCTTATTTTTGCATCCACAAGCAATGGGCTATGGAAAAGTCTTGATGGGGAAAATTGGGCAAAGTTTTCACCGGCAATCGAAAAAACATATTTAGCTATGGAGCAAATTTTATCCAATACCGTTTATACTTCAGCTATGGATAAACGCGATTCTACGGTTCTTTGGATTGGAACACCAGATGGCGTCGCCTACACATCAGATATTCACGGGCAAAGCTGGAATATCTATCAAGCAGAATATGATTCTACTGAAATTTATGCTTATCCCAACCCCTTTTCTCCTTACAATCATAATCAATTGGACAATGATGGATTTGTTCGATTTCACCTGGGGAATATTGCGAATAATATCGTGATTGTTGATGTTTATAACTTTGCCATGGAAAAGGTCTATTCTTATACGCACGATAGACAGAGTGATTTTGGAGCCATTAAATGGAATGGGAAAGATGCCGCAGGAAATTTGGTAGCAAACGGAGTTTATTTCATTAATTTAAATTTTTCCTCTTCCCAAAATGCTTCCACTGAAGACCATTGGACAAAACTCGTTTTGGTGAAATAATGAAAATACATAAAATCATATTTTTAGGATTTGTTTTTTTATTGTCCTTTGGCTTTTCTGAAAATTATGCCAGATTTTCTGGTAGCTTTTTAAGGATGGGAACGTCTGCAAGGTCTATCGCGATGGGTTCTGCTTTTACGGCCGAAATGGATTATGGATTTGCCGCCTATCACAACCCTGCTTGGACCGCCTTTCAAACGGAAAAACAAGTAGGATTTAATTATCAAAATCTATCTTTAGATCGTCGCCTTGCTACCAGCAGTTTTTCTGCTCCTCTTCCTCCCACCGCCGGAATCGGTGTGGCTTGGTTGAGTGCAGGCGTAACAGAGATTCAAGGTCGAAATTCTACAGGCGAAAAAACTGCAATCATGAGAACGAGCGAAGACGCATTCATCGTGACCTTTTCACAAAGAATCAAACCTTGGCTAGCAGTGGGCGCAAATTTTAAAATTTTACGGAATCAACTTCCCAGTAATGAAGAAAACTTACAAGGATCTGGATTGGGTTTTGATATTGGTTTACTCATTAAGCCTGGAGAAGGCAAAACAATTGGACTAATGATTCAAGATATGAGTGCAAGCTATCAATGGAATACGGGAGATGTTTATGATGAAGGTCGCCCCTATAAAGATTCTTTTCCTACTTTATATCGTATCGGCACAAGCTTTAATATGCCAAATATTTTAGTGGTCGCAGATATTGGATTTATTACAGATCACGAATCTTTTATGGATGTTCTACCTCGTGCAGGAATTGAATATAATTTATATGAGTCTTTTTATCTGCGAAGTGGTTATGGAAATAATCGTATTTCAATTGGAATGGGCATGGATTATACATTATTCAAATCGCAAGATTCCCGATTAGATTATGCTTTTTCATTAGAAGCGGCAGGACAAATGGGCTTTATCTTATCCTATGCGTTTATTTTTTAAGCTTCTTTTTCTGTCTATTACCTGTCTTTCAGGCATGGGAACACAATTTTTATCCCTTCCAATGACGGCAAGAGATTTGGCTTTGGGAGCAAATCCAATGCTGAATCAAAATGGTCTATGGAATCCGGCTTTGCTTCAATCCAATGCGACAGGTTCTGAAATTAACTTTTCTTATGGAAAAGGCATGGGCGATTTAGAATTAAGTGCTTTGGGTTTTACGTCTCCAAAAGGAGTTTTAACACGAGGACTCAAGTTTAGATACGCGGGCCTTAGCGATTTGGAATTACGTGAGGATAAGCCACAAACAAACCCTTTAGCCTATTTTTCTGCAAATGGAATGGCGATGGACATGACCCTTGCATTTGCATTTGGGCAGCAACATTTTGGCATTACGATGCGTTGGATTGAGATGTCTCTTTATATGGAAAAATCCCATGGACTTGCAATGGATTTTGGTTATTGGCGACAAATCTTACAAAAGGGAAAGCTTGGCTTTTCTATACTAAATTTAGGAAAGATGAGCCCCTTTATTTCTGAAAATCCGAGCCTCCCTCTACGTGTTTTGGGCGGAATATCTTGGGCATCAAATTTTTCATCTTTTTCAAATGCTTTTTACACCAGCTTAGAATATGCTCATTTACCCAAGGTGGGAATTGTCAATATAGGAGATGAAATAGCTTGGAAAAATCTATTATTTCAAGTGAGCGGAAAATGGGCGGAAGAGAATCAAGCCCTATCAGCTGGTTTTGGCTTAAAACAAGGATTGCTTGGTTTTCAATATGGTGTTCAATTGAGTTCACAAAACCTTGGGCTGAGTCACCTGTTTGACTTTTATATTTTATTGCCATGAAAAAAATTGATTTCAAATTAGGTATTATCGTCGCCCTTCTATTTTTTGTTGCCATTTTATGGCGCATTTTGATGGAAAAAAACCAGGAAATAAAAAACCTAAACACAGATATTGAACAATTATCAGATGCATTGGAAAAGGATTTAGTAACAAAGCCATCGAAAGCAACACTAAAAAAACCAGAAAATTATCAAGGCGATATTGCATTAATTATTGATGATTTTGGATATCGAAATGACGAAATATCCGATGGATTTTTGGCTTTTAAAGTGCCTATGACTTTTGCTGTGATTCCTGGACATCGTTATAGTAGTCTTATGGGTGAGCTTAGCGAAAAATTTGGTTTCGAAGTAATTATTCATATGCCTATGGAATCTCACGCAATAACAGAAGGAGAAGAATCCTTTATTTTGCGAGAAAATCTTTCTGAAATAGAAATCAAAAACCGAGTTAACAAAGCTTTTGAGCAAATCCCACAGGCGGTTGGCATGAATAATCATCAAGGCTCAAAAGCAACAGAGAGTCGTTGGTTGATGAGAATACTTGGAACCAACCTAAGACAAAAATCTAAATATTTTGTAGATAGCCGAACCACAAAAGAAACACTCGCCGAAGAAACAATGCTTCTTTTGAATGTCCCCACCGCGTCAAGAAAAGTCTTTATTGATAATAGCGATTCTCCTATAGATATTAATCGACAGATTGACCAATTAGTTACATTTTCGAAGAAACAGGGCTCAGTTCTTGGAATTGGGCACGTGAAGAAAAACACCTTAACTGTTTTACAAAAACGGATACCGGAGCTTCAAGAGGAGGGCTTCAAGTTTGTTTTTACTTCAACGCTCTTGCATTAAAATTTCATGGCCATTTTAGCAAAAGTTTCTAGAGGTGATTTTACGGAAAGTATCCATGTGGTTTTTGCCACCATTGTCAATGGCAGTGGTGATGTAGAATATACCTTTGGCGACCCTCATTATTTTACCTGTATTCGTTCATCGTTGAAACCATTTCAAGCGGCCGCAAGCATTAAAGCGGGCGCAGTCGATTCTGCAGGATTTACAGAGACAGAACTTGCGCTAATGTGCGCTTCTCACCAGGGGGAAAACATCCATGTTGAAACGGCAAAAAGCATGATGAAAAAACTGGATTATTCTGTAGATAAATATGAATGTGGGGCTCACTATCCTGCAGATCGAGAAAGCAGATACAGTGAAATTCGGGCAGAGAAAGCCCCTGTTACTTTTCAGAATAACTGTAGCGGGAAACACACAGGAATGCTTGCTTTGGCAAAACATTTGAAGGTTGATTCAAAGGGTTATATTAATCGGAATCATCCCGTTCAAGAATATATCTTTTCCCTTTTGAAAAGCTATCTAAATATGGACGAAATCCCTTTTAGCGTGGATGGCTGTTCCGCACCAACGCCATTTTTAACCTTACAATCTATTGCCAGTTTATTTCAAAAAATGGGATCGGGAGAATACCCAGAATTGAATCGAGCCTATCAAGCAATGACAAATAATCCATATTTAATTGCAGGAAAAAATCAATTTGATACTAATTTCATAGCCGCCTTAAATGGGAGAGGCATAGCAAAAGGAGGCGGTGAGGCGGTTCAAGGAATTTCTATCCAAAGAAGCGATAATGAAAATTGGGGAATTGCTTTGAAGGTACTTGATGGTAACCCTCGTTCCATACCGATTGCGGTTATGCACATTTTGGGAAAATACGATTTATTGACAAAAAAAGAATTGAAAAAACTAGATCGATATCGAAGCAAAACATTAAAGAATGTTCGCGGAACGGATATTGGAAAAATTGAAATTATGATAGAGGATAACTAATGAAAAAATGGATATTATTTGGATTGCTTAGCTCACTTGTTTTAGCATCATCCACCCGTATTATGACCTACAATTTATTGAATTATAACGACGAAGATGATAGGGAAGATGATTTTGTTACTATTCTTAATTTTGTAGAACCAGATTTGATTATCGCCGAGGAAGTCAATGGCAATGATGGGTTTAATCATTTTAAATCGGATGTTTTAGATGTAACAGATCCCAATGATTGGACAGGGGCAAATTTTATCAATCAAAGTGCGAGCCAAGATATTGCCCTTTATTATCGTCATGACATTTTTTCTTTTGTCAGTACGAGCACGATTCCAACCGCCCAAACCAGCGGGACAAGAGATGTGGTAGAATGGGTGATGAAGCACAATGAATCTGATATAGAATTTAGAATTTATGGTGTACATCTTAAGGCCAGCTCTGGTGGAACAAATGCGGATACACGCTTAGCGGAGACAACTATATTACGTGATTACCTAAATCAATTAGAGGTAGGAACACGATATATTGTTGCGGGCGATTTTAATATCTATTCCAATAGTTCAAGTTCTGAGCCTGCTTTTGAAATGTTAACCGGCGAGCAAACTGATAATGATGGACGATTATTTGACCCAATTGACCGTATTGGCGACTGGCATAACGATAGTTCTTATTCTGATGTTCACACCCAATCTCCTCGAGGTGGAAATTTTGGGGGCATGGATGATCGCTTTGATTGGCTTTTTGTTTCAGAAATTCTGTTAGACGAAACATCTGATATGCATTATATCACCGATACCTATTGGGCAGTTGGCAATGACGGAAATCATTTTAATCAATCTATCAATGATGGAAACAATACATCTGTAAGCACGGCCGTTGCCGATGCCTTATATGATGCTTCTGACCATCTTCCTGTTTATATGGATATGTGGTTTGACGACTTAGTATATTCCGATAGCCCCATTGTGATTACTGAAATTATGCCGAACCCATCTGCGGTCAGCGATGCAAATGGCGAATGGATAGAATTATATAATCAAGGGACAGAAACGGTCGATATCCATGGTTGGCACTTAAAAGACGCAGATAGCGACGATCATATTTTTACAAATATTGCCATGTCGATTTTATTGGAGCCAGAAAGCTATTATGTATTTTGTCGAAATTCTGATTCGGGCGCTAATGGAGACATAAACGCTTTTTATGACTATGACGGGTTTTCCCTTTCCAATAGTTCAGATGAAGTTATTTTGACGGATGACACAGGGGCCATTGTGGATGAAATTTATTATGACGGGGGCTTTCCTTTTGGTTCGGGTGTTTCTATGGAAATTCATGATTTGGATGCAGATAATAATCTCGCAGAAAACTGGCACGCTTCTACCCTTTCTTATGGAGATGGAGACTTAGGAACGCCAGGGTATTCTTGGGAAGGGCTTTCTAATGGGGTAGAAATTTTGACGCCAAAAGCATTTCATCTTTATCCAGCGTATCCGAATCCATTTAATCCCATGACCACCATTAGGTTTTCGGTAGAGACGCAATTAATGGTGTCTCTACGTATATTTGATATGAATGGTCGCATGATAGAAACTTTGTTTAAGGGCACCGCTCATAGAGGCGATCACAAATATCAATGGAATGCGAATCTTTACCCATCTGGGATTTATTTTGCAAGATTGACTATGGCCAATACATCGCAGACTCAGAAAATAGTTTTAATAAAATAGAGGAAAATGGAGTATATTTTCTGTCCAAAAAAAGAACATTAACTTTCAAATCTGAAACATAAAAAAAGGAAAACACAATGACTAGAATTCTCTCTCTTTTATTAACTATTTCAGCCGTTTTTGCTCAAGTAGATTATACGAACGACGTCCAAACTATTTTTACCACCAATTGCACGAGCTGTCACACGTATGGACATAATACCGGTTTGGATTTAACAAGCTATTCGACTGCCATGGCAGGCTCAAATAATGGAGCCGTTATTGTTGCGGGAGATCATGCCAACAGTTTGCTCTGGCAAAAAATAAACTCCGAAGTCATGCCACCAAATGGGAATTTATCTTCAACGGATATTAACACTATTGCGAATTGGATTGATGAGGGAGCCTTGGAGACACCTGCAGATCCAGTAAATCTCTTTTTTAGCGAATATATTGAAGGCTCAGGCAACAATAAAGTCCTTGAAATTTATAATCCTACAGGATCAGCAGTAGACTTAAGTGGCTATACTGTACAGCAATCTAACAATGGTGCAGGTTGGGGCATGGAAGACGACCCTCCCGGCGTAGAACCGGGGTTTACATATCAACTATCAGGAACTTTGGAGGATGGTGATGTGTTTATATTGGCTGCTAATGCAGCAGGGGCTGAAATTTTATCCTTGGCGGATGTTGCTTTGGCTTATCCAAGTGTAAGTCATTTTACAGGCGATGATGCCATTGGACTTTTTTACAATGATAATCTTATTGATGTTATTGGTATTCCTTCGGAAGATCCTGGAAGTGGTTGGAGCGTTGCTGGAGTGTCTAATGCTACTAAAGATCATACATTGGTAAGAAAATCTGCTGTTGTAACTGGTAGCACAGACTGGACAATTTCAGCTGGAACGAGCACAGATAATTCAGAGTGGATAGTTGAATCTCAAGATTATATCGAAAATCTGGGGTATCATGTTTATGGTACTGGTGGTGAAAATATGGCGCCAATCGCAAATGCAGGTTCTGATCAAACTGTTGCATTTGAGAGTGAAGTCACCTTGGATGGCTCTGCCAGTCTGGATCCGGATGGATCTATTGAATCTTACTCATGGGAACAGGTTTATGGTGGGGCGGTAACCTTAAGTTCCAATAGTGAAGCCATAGTTACCTTTACAGCACCTGCGACTGGTGATTCTCTTTCTTTTATTCTAACAGTTACAGATGAAGAAGGTGCAACAGGGTCAGCAACAGTTTATGTAAAAACAGCTCAGGGAGTATCCAGTGCTGTTTTCTTTAGTGAATGGGCTGAAGGCAGCTCAAATAATAAATACATAGAAATATACAATGGTTCGGATTCAGATATTGATCTGAGCCAATACAAGTTGGCGACCTGTAGTAATGGATGTAATACTGCTGGTGAATGGGATTATCCAGATCAGGTTACTTTTGCTTCGGGCACGATTTTATCAGTTGGGGACGTCTATATTATTGCGCACTCCCAAGCCGATCCAGTCATACTTGCTGAAGCAGACTATACTGGATTCCAATACTTAAGTAATGGTGATGATGTCTTTGGCTTAGTGAGTGCATCTACAGGTCAGATAATTGATATTGTGGGTGAGATTGGTGACGATCCTGGTGATGGTTGGGATGTAGCTGGTATTACAAATGCTACAAAAGACCATACCTTAGTTCGTAAAACGTCTGTAACAACAGGAAACGCAGATTGGGCAAGTTCTGCCGGAACCAATACGAGTGACTCTGAATGGGTTGTTTATGACCAAAATACCTGGGATAATTTGGGATCTCATAGCCAAAACGCCAATGCGCCATCTGTTGCTATTACTGGTGTGGGCCCTGAATTTGTTTCTGACAATACAGAAATTG